>SMUY01206949.1_pt1 | contig 21192 bp, 19 predicted proteins | sample 2456441 | NCBI WGS metagenome assembly SMUY01 (sample SAMN11095931, study PRJNA526329) | marine sediment metagenome | biome: Marine sediment; feature: Surficial sediment; material: Deep marine sediment; isolation source: Hadal surficial sediment | place: Pacific Ocean | collected 2014-11 | depth...
TACCTCCCACCGCTTCTGCCGCGGCGATCAACAGGCTGGGCCGCAACCGCTTTCCCCCGGCGAACAGGCTATAATGCATCGACTCATGAATGCTACCGGGATACGCCGTTTTCTCAGGCAGGTATTGCGGCACTGACTCGTCAATGAATTTTTTGCAATCAGCTAAATATTCTTTGGCGGGCAAATTTCCAGCTCAACCTTCTTTAAAAAAAAGACGTGTCCTCCGGAGCGTTAAACGCACCAATGTTAACACAGTTTCAATCACAGTCAATATTAATTCGACTACCGAAACAACCCGAAGTCTTTATATTTTAAAAGCTTGCACAATTCAATCGCTTTCAATTGGTCGCTGGCGCGCCGCTACCCTTACACTTTTTAAATACTTTTGGAAAGCATGAAAAGTTTGCGGTTTGGCCGTCTCCCGCAAGAACCTGTTGCCGGGCGAATAAGCAATCCTCCCTGCCAAAAAAGCTCCACAGAAAATCACCCTGCGGCATCATTCACCATTCAGAACACGGCAAAAAAAACTTTGGTAATAAAAATTTTTGGAAATTTAATGCTAAAATGCCCCCTCAAATTTGGGGGCTCGGGTTCTTTCGAATCACCGGTTGTAATTTCATGACCGCCAATCGCCACCACGCCTGAACCGTTTTATTTATAACAGTGCCTCTCTTTTAAAGGAGCTTCACGTGTCACCAATGGTCACCTCCTGGGCTGGCTACCTTTGTCTTGCCTTATTTTTTCTGGCATACACCCTGGTCGTCCTGGAAGAAAAAATTCATATGCGGAAATCCAAACCGCTGATTTTCGCCGGGTGCCTGATGTGGCTCATCATTGGGTTGTATGAAAGGAACCATGTCGGAACCAGCCACTCCGAGGAGTTCGTAAAAGAACTGATTGGTGAAATCGGGGAATTGTTCTTTTTCCTGCTGGCGGCCATGACTTATATCAATACCCTGGACGAACGGAATGTGTTCAATGCTCTGCGCTCCTGGCTACTCAATAAAGGCCTCGGATTCCGGCAACTGTTCTGGGTCACAGGAGCCATCACCTTCCTGCTCTCTCCCCTGGCTGACAACCTGACCAGCGCCCTGTTGATGTCCACAGTCGCGTTGGCGGTCAGCGGCGGCAACTCCAAATTCATCGTGATCTCGTTCGTCAATATCGTGGTGGCCGCCAATGCCGGAGGCGCCTGGAGTCCCTTTGGCGACATCACGACGTTGATGGTCTGGACGGCAGGCAAGGTCGACACTCTGCAATTTGCCTATTTGATGATTCCTTCGTTGATCAATTGGCTGGTTCCGGCCTGCATTATGTATTTTTATCTTCCCAACGAAAACCCGCAGTGCCCCTTGGAGGAGGTTCATCTCAAGTCCGGCGCACGGTTCATTATCTTCATGGGAGTGGCCACCATCGCCACGGCGGTGAGTTTTCATCAGTTTCTCCACCTGCCACCCTTTCTCGGAATGATGCTGGGTCTGAGCGCCTTGATGCTTTTCGGGTATTACCTGAAGCGATGGGGCGACAAACCCCTTCCGAATGAAATCAATTCTTCGGGCGACAGGCGCAAGCAGTCCCCTGGGTATTTTGACATCTTCAGCAAAATCTCTTCGGTCGAATTCGACACTCTGCTGTTTTTCTTTGGCGTGCTCACCGGGGTGGGCGCCCTGCAATACATAGGGTATCTGGCCTTGACCAGCGATCTCCTTTACGGCACCCTCGGTCCCACATGGTCCAACATAATTGTGGGCATCATTTCCGCCGTTGTCGATAACATACCGATGATGTTCGCCGTCTTGAAAATGGACCCCACGATGGAAGTCAGTCAATGGTTGCTCATCACCCTCACCACCGGAGTGGGTGGGAGTTTACTCTCCGTCGGCTCGGCCGCCGGGGTGGCGGTCATGGGCGTGGATCGAAAAAATTACACCTTTCTGTCTCACCTGAAATGGATCTGGGTGATCGCCCTGGGCTACATAGCCAGCATCCTCGCCTGGTGGGTTCTTCCCATGCCCATGTAGTGAAAGGGTTTGGCCAGACGAGGCTCGCAATCAGGCCCGAGCCAAAGTGAACACATGGACACAGTGGGTTCCCGCCCGTTTCAAAACCCGGGCCACCTCATTGACGGTCGACCCGGTCGTCATAACATCGTCCACCAGCAGAACATCTTTTCCTGCCACACCGTCCGGCGGCATCACTTGAAAAGCCCCACGAACATTTTTTGCCCGCTCGGTGCGACTCTGTTTGGCCTGGGGCGGAGTCTCACGAATCCGAGAAATCGGCCGCACCAAAATGGGAAGGTTCAATACCTGCGCCACCGCCTGGGCCAGGACAAAGGATTGATCAAAACCTCGTTCCTTGAGTTTGTTGAAATGCAGAGGCACAGAGACCACATGAAAGCCTTCATACGCTTGAGCATCATTTTGAAAATGACTTTTTAGAAGCGGCTTTATTTCCTGAATAGCACCGGGTTGTTTTCGGTACTTGAAAAAATGAATCAGCCGTTTTAAAACGGAATCGTAAATTCCCAGAGAACGTACCCGGTCAAAATGGAAGGTTGCCTTTTGGCAGAGTCCACACTGGAAATCTTCCGTGGGGTATTCGTAATCGATTTCCGCCGGTATGCCGCAGGTTTGGCAATGCGGCTCTGCAATCAGTTCGATATAATCCTGGCACAGAGGACACAAGTACTCCCCTCCGCCTTCACGGGCCAGACCGCAACCCACACAGAGGCGGGGAAACAAGCCTTCCACCATTTTTTTTAAAAGTGCCGTGCCCACCTATTTCCCCCGAAATTATATATAATGGGATCGAATTTTTTATCATCCTAATGAGCCTGATAGTTCAAATAAAATATCACAGATCCGGAACCCCTTCGACCTCCAATTGAAAAACTGCCGTGCACCATGAAAAAAAATGAAGCCATCATCAAGCTGACCGACCAGCACGTTTTTCAAAATTACGGAAGGTACCCCATCGTATTGGTCAAAGGCAAGGGCATGCACGTCTGGGATAAAGCGGGCAACAAATATCTGGACTTCCTCGCCGGCGTCGCTGTCAACAATCTCGGTCATTGCCATCCAAAAGTGGTGACCGCCATCCGCAAACAAGCCGGTCAATTGATGCATGTTTCCAACTGGTTCCACATTGAGCCGCAATCTCTTCTGGCTCAAAAATTAACCCAGCGGAGTTTTGCCGGAAAAATATTTTTTTGCAACAGCGGCACGGAAGCCAATGAAGGAGCAATCAAACTGGCGCGGCGGTATTTTTATGATCGGGGAGAAAAGGCGCGCTACGAAATCATCACCATGCAACAGGCTTTCCATGGACGAACCCTGGGGTCGATGGCCGCCACGCCCCAGGATAAAATCCAAAAAGGTTTCGGTCCCCTGTTGCCGGGGTTCAAGTACGTTCCTTTTGACGACATGGCGGCGGTGAAGCAAGCCATCACTTCCAAAACCTGCGCGGTGATGGTCGAACCGATTCAGGGTGAGACCGGCGTGAACATTCCGCACAAGCGATATCTTAAAGAATTGAGAGCGCTTTGCACCCGGAAAAAAATTCTTTTGATTCTGGACGAAGTGCAGACCGGGTTCGGCCGCACCGGAACTTTGTTCGCCTATGAAAATTTTGGCATCAAGCCGGACATCATGACTCTGGCCAAGGGCCTCGGGTGCGGGTTTCCGATTGGCGCCCTCGCCGCCACGGACAAGGTTGCCCGATCGTTCGGGCCGGGCACCCATGGCAGTACGTTCGGCGGCAACCCTCTGGCATGTTCCGCCGCCTTGGCCGCTTTTCAGGTCCTGTCTCAAAAATCGTTTCTCCGGCAGGTTCAAAAAACCGGCCAATACTTTCTTTCTCAATTGCAAGAGTTGTCCCGGAAATGCCCGGCAGTGGGCAAGGTGCGGGGCATGGGGCTGATTTTAGCCATGGATTTGGTGGAGGCTTCCGCGCCTGAAGTCGCCCGGGAATGCCTGCAACTTGGGTTTCTGGTGAACGCGACGGGTCCTGGAACTTTGCGATTCATGCCGCCTCTGATCGTCACCCGGAAAGACATAGACAAACTGACCCGTACTCTGGAACGAATATTCAAAAAACTTTAACCTGGTGCCGGGATGAAATTCCAAGTGAAAATCCCAAGGACGCAAAATATTTCTCAAGGAAAAATACCAGCGGGTTGCCTTTTCATCTTGATACTGACCTGTTTTTTCCATTCCCCGACTTTTTCCCAGGAGGCAACGGACGCCTCCCTCCCGGAAGTTTCCGATTCAAAAAAAATACAGAACATCTTGTTGATGATCACCAAGCAGTCGGTGTTGATTGAAAAAGAACTCGAACATCTACAAACCAAGCCGCTCTCCAAAGCCGTCACCAAGCGCCGGGATGAACTGCTGAATCAGCTGGACGGCTTGAACAGCAATTTCGAATCGATCGCCACTCAACTTCAGGCGGGCGATTTTCTGCTCGGGGAAGGGGAAAAATCGGATTGGATCAAGGAACTTGAAGCCTTGACCCTGCCGCTCCTGGAAGCCCTCAGCGATCTCACTAAAAAACCCCGAAAAATCGATCAACTGAAAAAACGAGTGGCCGCGCTGAAAGAGAAGCTGAATAAATTTGAAAGCGGCACCCAGAACATCAATTCTCTGGCGGGTCAAATAGACCCGAATGGCGATGCGGAAAGCGTCGAACTGAAAAAATATCAAGCCAACCTCAACGCCCTGCGCGACAAATACAATCCGGATTTAGTCCGTCTAAAGCTGGGTGAGGCCCAGCGGTCCCTTGAAATTGAACTGCAAGATACTGAGTCCATTTGGGATACCACCACCAACGCTATCCGGGACTTTTTCAAACACCGCGGTCTCAACTTGTTGATTGCCTTCATGATCTTTGCCGCCCTGTGGTACATTTTTTCAAAGTTCCGCCTGCTCATCCTGGGGGAGCGCAGTCTGATCAATGTTCCCTCCTGGATGAAAAAGGTTCTGGCGACGGCCTACAACATTGTGGTCATAATCTTTTGTGTCCTCTCCAGTCTGGTAGCGCTGTACCTGCTGAACGACTGGCTCCTGCTCAGCGTCGTGATTCTTTTCCTCGTGGCTGTGGTCTGGGCTTCACGCCAATTCATTCCCAAATTATTTCAGGAAGTCCGTCTCGCCCTCAACCTGGGAACCGTCAAGGAAAACGAGCGGCTGATCTGGAAAGGGGTCCCCTGGCATATCCAGAGCATCGGCCTGCAGGCCATTCTGGTGAATGATCGCCTGGAGGGAAGCCACATTCAATTGCCGGTCGGTGAATTGGTCGGCAAACATTCACGGCCCACTGTTGAAAACGAGCCCTGGTTTCCCACGGAATGTGGGGACTGGGTATTTCTGGACGACGCCACCTATGGCAAGGTAGAACACCAGACCATGGAGCAGGTCGTGCTCCGCCTCAAGGGAGAGACACTGAAGTATTTCTCGACCCCGGAATTTTTGGCCAAAACCCCCATGAATATTTCTCAAGGATTCCGTTACGACATCGACTTCGGCCTCGACTACAAGTTGCTATCCAAGATTTGCGATGAAATTCCAAAGCTGTTTGAGGATGGACTGCGCCAACACATGCAACAGCATTTCCAGAAAGAATCCCCGAATTTTACCCATTTGGAAGTGTCTTTCAACAACGCCGGGAGCAGTTCACTCAATTTAAAAATCATTCTTCATGTCGACGGACGATGCGCCGGGCAATATGAAGAAATACAGCGGGAGGTTCAAACCACTCTGGTGCGTATCTGCAACGAAAATCAATTGACCATTCCGTTCACGCAACTCACGGTCAATCTTTCGGATGAATTGAAAAACTGGGCGGGACCTCAAAACGTAAACCCACCACCGCCCCGTGTTTAAATTTGAAGTTCAGCATTGCCACGCGCATTCCTCAGCCCGTCTGGGGTCGATCACCACATCCCACGGCACCATCGATACGCCGGCATTCATGCCGGTCGGCACCCAGGCAACGGTCAAAGCGTTGTCCCCCGAAGACCTGGTTCACTGCGGCGCCCAGATCATTCTGGGCAATACCTATCACCTCTATCTACGCCCCGGTCATGAAATCATTAAAAAGTTGGGAGGCTTGCACCGGTTCATGAACTGGCACCGGCCCATCTTGACCGATAGCGGCGGCTTCCAGGTGTTCAGTCTGAGTGATTTAACCAAAGTCACCGAGGAAGGTGTGACTTTCAAATCCCATCTGGATGGATCGACCCACCTCTTGTCCCCGGAAAAATCCATGGAAATTCAACAGGCCCTGGGCGCTGACATCATCATGGCCTTCGACGAACCGGTGGCCCACGATGCCGACCATTCTAAAACGGCCCGCTCTCTCGGCTTGTCCACCCGTTGGGCTAAACGCTGTCTGGAATCCCATGCAACGAAAAGCCAAGCCTTGTTTGGCATCGTTCAAGGCGGCATGTTCAAGGACCTGCGCCAGGAAAGCGCCGAGCAAATCGTGGCTTTGGACTTTCCGGGATTCGCCATCGGCGGACTGAGCGTGGGAGAAGAAAAATCGGTCATGCTGGAAATGGCAGAGCACACCACCGGGTTTTTACCTGCCGACCGGCCGCGCTATCTCATGGGAGTCGGGACTCCAGACGATCTATTGCAATGCGTCAAAATGGGGATCGACATGTTCGACTGTGTCATGCCCAGCAGGAACGCCCGCAACGGTTCCCTGTTCACCAGCCAGGGCAAAATGAATATTAAAAACGCCCGCTATAAAATGGAGGACGCGCCACTCGACTCCGAGTGCTCCTGTTACACTTGTAAAAATTATTCAAGAGCCTACCTGCGGCACCTTTACACGGCTGAAGAAATTCTGGCGATGCGGCTCAATACCATTCACAACATCGCTTTTTTTCAGCAATGGATGCAAAGGATACGGACTGCATTGGCGGAAGACCGCCCTTTGGATTGGGAATATCCGAGTCAAGCGGAGGAGTGAAACGAGGGGACATGAGTGGCAGGAAAATTCTATCCTTCTCCGGGACCGGGTCCATCCAGGATTCCGCGGATTTTAAACTCATTGATCGTGTAGCCGGACCTTTCGGGAATCGCGGACTGAAACGCGGATTTCAACTCCAACACCCTGGCCCGATCCAAAACTTCAAATAAATAATTGAATTCTTTTTCAGGGAAATAAAGCGTCAGGTTCAGCCCGGCTTGCCGGTACTGGAATTGGTATCCTGATCGCATGGGATTATTACGGATGGGGCGGTACTCGACATGCCCCAGAGGCATGCACTCGGCGATCCTCTCCCAATCGGCTCCCCGCGATTTCAAATCTCCGCGAACCAAAGACAACAGATGACTTTGTTCCAGCAATTCGTAGGTATAACTCCGGTTTCGTCGCATATCGTTTGGTTTAGAAGGGCCTCGCAAAACCCGGTGACGGCTCGCGCATCGTCATCCGGCCACCACTGCACTCAAGGCCATGAACAAAGGAATCTCCCGCCTCACCCGGTTTTCGGCCTTGGCGCGTCTGCCCGGCTCGCTGTTTTTATTGGAAGCCCATTCTTCCAAAGAATCCACTTGCAGACCCACTTGGGACAAAGACTGGAAATAGCTCTGTAAGGATCGATGATAGGTTTGGGTATAAACTTCCGAGCCGCGCATGGGGGGAGTGAGAATGGGTATTTTTATTTCGGTTGAATAAAGGTCCACGCGTCGATACATCGCCTTCTTTTCTTCATCCCAGCCCCAGTGAGTCTGCCGGGGAATCCGAAAACACGGATGCGTCATCACCAGAACCAGCCGTCCGGAAGGCGCCAGCCAGCGATGCACGTTTTTCATCATGGCGTCAATGGTTGCCATGTTTTGAATAGCCAGCAGGCAGGCCACGGCGTCGAACTTGCAGCCTTTCAGGATATGAGGATCGCCGGCATCTCCCTCCTCATAATTGATGGCGGAGCTCGACCTTTTGACCGCATACCGAATCAACGCGCGGGAAGAATCCAGTCCTGTCACCCGCATGCCTTTCTGATGCAAGTAGCGGGAGAACACACCCTGACCACAAGCCAAATCCAAAACCCGTTGGGCTTTTTTTAAACCCAGCATTCTAAAAGCCCCGGGCATGATGATTTCTTTTTGAAAATCGCTTCCCTTCAAACCCACCAGGGAGTCATACCACTGCGCGGCCTGATCCCATGGTGTGGCCGTTTTTTTATGGTTCTTGTGCGAACGCGGTCGGATGGCACCCGGTTTTTTTTTATAACTCGAACTTCTGATAGTTTTTTTCAATGAACGCTCCATCCTAAAAGAACTGCTTGCGGGTCACCTGGGAAAACCTTATAATTTTTAATGATCGAACCCGGTCATTGGATCTTTGCCGCTCACCATTTACCGCAATCTTACCACACGAGGATGGATCATGACTTTTCACCACCCGGTTTCAAAACTCATTTTGCTTACCGCCTGCCTGGCCCTTCCTCCCTTGATGACTTCAGGATGCACCAACGCGCCGGAGAAACACCTGGAACAGTTGAACAAGATCATAAAAATTTACAACAATGCCTTTGAAAGCAAATCAACCACCGGCGGCTCCAAATACGTGACTGAGGAAAAACGTAAAGATTATCTGATCGATTACGCGGAGATTCAGGAAAGAGTTTCTTTCAACGAAAGCCAAATCCTGGATTTTCAATATTTGAAAGACGGTGAAACGGTACCCTTGGACGTAAAAGATCCCGAAAAAGAATTCAATGAAGCCCGGATTCTCATGCGTTACAAAATCCTCACCAAGCCCAGCGTCACTTTGAAAACAATCATCATTGAACAGCACTGGACCTATGATGGAGTCATGTGGCTGTTGGACCCTGATTTGAAACCTTTCCTGCAGTAGCTGTTCAGCCAAAAACCACCTCAACGGCACGGTTCAATGTAACCGCAGACGCGGTGACCCGACAGTTGTAGGCATACAGCTCCACCCCCACTTGGGCCGCTTCCCGCAAAAGCTTTCCGAACTCCGGATCCATGGCATCGTGACTGGTGACGGCCCGGGTGTCTGACCGTTGAGAGACAAACAACACCGCCGCGCCCTGGCCATTTTTACGCAATGCTATCAGTTCCCTGAGATGCTTGCGGCCCCGTTCCGTGGGGGCATCGGGAAATTTTCCCAAGGTGCCTTCGACCAGACTCACCGACTTGACCTCCACAAACAAAGGCCCGCGCGGAGTCTCCAGTTTAAAATCAAACCGGCTGGCGCCCCATTTCACTTCAGCGGAAAATCCGTCATAACCGGTAAAGCAGGACAGCGTCCTTGCCTGCAAGGCCTCGCGTACCAGCGCGTTGGCGAACACCGGATACACGGAGACCCAGAGCGGCCCGTGGCGCACTAAGACCAGCGTGTAGTCGGTTTTTCTTTTGGGGCCAGGGTTGTGAACCAACCGAACCCGTCTTCCGGGGATCATCAAACCCGGCAGACGGCCCGGATCAGGAACATGGGCAGACACCATCTGTCCCCCGATTTCGACATGAGCGAGATACCGGTTGGGACGTTCCAGAAAAATTCCATCAACAATACGTTGGCCTAATTTCATGAAGGATTCAGAAATTCAGAACAGGAAAGAAAGAGCCCGATCGATTGATCATCACCCAGGCTTTAATGACCGGGGCCGGAAGTCGGCAGGTTAACGGTTTTTTGAACTGACAACACCTGGTCCACCGCAGGGGACACCCGGTCCATGATAGGCTTGGGGTACAAGCCAATGAAAACCACAAGAATACAGGCCGGAATCAACAAACCGATTTCCCACCGGTTCAAATCCTTCAGGGCTTCCGGGTGGCCCTGGGGAGTTTCGTTCATGGCGCCTTGAAACATAAACAACATATAAATGGAAGCAAACACGATGGACAGACCAGCCATCAAAACAAATATGGCGGAAAGTTGTGACAGCGCTTGGGATGTCCACACCCCCATCAGGATTAAAAATTCACCGACAAACCCGTTCAAACCGGGCAATCCCAGTGCGGCAAGCGTAATGAGCATGAACATGCCATACAGCACAGGCATGGATTTTTTCAATCCACGGAAATCGTTCAGATTACGGGTGCCCAATCGTTGTTCTAAAATTCCAACAATGATAAACAGTGCCGAAGCGATGATGCCGTGGTTCACCATTTGCAGAACACTGCCTTCGACGCCCTGACCGTTGAACGCGAAGATACCGAGAGCAATGAAGCCCAGATGACTGATACTGGAATAAGCGACCAAAGCTTTGAGGTCTCTTTGCGCCAAAGCAATCCAAGCGCCGTAAACGATGCCGCCAGCGGCCATGGCGCCTATCCAAATCCCCCAGGTTTCTAATGCTTCCGGAAACAGGGGCAGGCAAAACCGGATCAAGCCATAGGCGCCGGTTTTAGACATGGCTCCGGTCAAAAGAATCAGCACCGGAATGGGACAGGCCACATAGGCGTGGGGCAACCAACTGTGAAATGGAAAAATCGGAATCTTGATGGCAAAAGCCAGAAAAAAGAACGCGAACATCCACATCTGAATGTCATCGGGAATATGGGTGTGAACCAGGGTTTCGATATCGAAGGTCAATTGGTGGGTGGCCTCATAATGCACCATCGTGAGCCAGACGATGGCGACCAGCATCAACAAACTGCCCACCAGCGTGTACAGTACAAACTTGGTGGTGGCATACACCCGCCGTCCCTCGCCCCACAAACCGATCAGAAAATAAGTCGGCACCAGCATCAATTCCCAGAACACATAAAACAAAATCGTGTCCAGCGCGACAAATACGCCGAGGGTCCCGGCCTCCAGCATGAGGATCAGCGCCAGAAAATATCTCAGGTTTTTGATGGGGCCGGTGGAGAAAACGATCGCCAGCACCCCTAAAAATGCGGTGAGCACCACCAGCCACAGGCTGATGCCGTCCACCCCCACCCTGTAATAAATATTCAACGGGGACACCCAGAGAACGGAATCGACAAATTGCATCCCGTGGGCGGCCTCATTAAAACCAGACAGCAAAACCAACGATGCCAGGAAAGTCAAAGAGGCGGTCAGAATCGCCGTTTTGCGCAACAGAGACTCGTTGCTTTCCGGCAAAAGCATCAGGATAAATGCCCCCGCCAATGGCAGAAATAGGATCGCTGTCAGCAACATGTTTCAGGTTTTCCCATCATAAAAAGATCACAAATAGCAAAATGGTGACCAGGCCCGCCACCATATTCATGGCATAGAGCCGCACACTTCCCGATTGCCAAATGCTGATACCGCGGCTCACTTCCCGCACCTGCGCCCCCACCTGATCGACGGCGAAATCAATGCCGTCTTTTTCAGCCCGCTTTTCCATGAAGGCACCCACGGCCTTGACGGGTTTGACGATGAAAAAATCATAAATCTCATCCACATAATATTTATGAATGAGCACATCGTACACCGGAGCCAGCATTTGCTTGGCGAAATCCAATCGATCCTTTCCTGTCATGAACAGGGCCGCGGCAGTCGCGATTCCGCCCAAAGCAACTCCCACCGTAATGGATTCCAAAAGAGCGTCTTCATGATGCAACGGAATGACGCCACTGAATACCGGTGACAAAAACTCATGCGTCCACGGGCCTAAAACTCCACCCAGCAGAGAAAGAGATCCCAAGATGAGCAGAGGGCCCGCCATGACCATGGGGGACTCATGCGGATGCGCGCCGGGGCTTCTCGACGAACCCATGAAGACGTAAAAGAATAACCGGAATGTATAAAATCCCGTCAGGCCCGCTCCCAGCACCGCCAGCCCCCAGAACAGGAAATTCCCCAGTTCGGCGTGGTAGGATTCCATGATGATCAATTCCTTGCTGAAGAACCCCGCGGTCAGGGGGAATCCGGATAAAGCCAGTGCCGCGACGAGAAACGTCCAGAACGTGATCGGCATGGCATGCCGCAATCCGCCCATTTTCCGAATATCCTGTTCACCGCCCAGCGCGTGGATCACACTGCCCGCCCCCAGGAACAGCAACGCTTTAAAAAAAGCATGCGTCATCAAATGAAACATACCGGCGCTGAACACGCCCACGCCCACCGCCAGAAACATATAACCGATCTGACTCATGGTGGAAAAAGCGATGACGCGTTTGATGTCGAACTGGACCAGCGCCATCGAGCCGGCAAAGATGGCGGTGAACACGCCCACGCCGGCCACCAGGTACATGGTGTAAGGCGCCAGCATGAAGAGTGAGTTGCATCGGGCCACCAGATACACGCCCGCGGTGACCATGGTCGCCGCATGGATCAAAGCGCTGACCGGAGTCGGTCCTTCCATGGCGTCCGGAAGCCAGGTGTGCAGAGGCACCTGCGCGGATTTGGCAAAGGCGCCGACCAGCAGTAACAGGGTGATGAGAAGCACGCCATCGTGGTTGGGTGAAAAGGTGGTCGACGCTTTGGCAAAAACATCGACATAATTCAACGTGCCAAAATACTGAAACACCACAAATGCGGCGATCACCATGCCGACATCGCCAATCACATTCATGACAAACGCTTTGCGCGCGGCCAGAACGGCGCTGGTTTTTTCAGTCCAGAACCCAATCAATAAATAAGACGCCAGACCCACCAGCGCCCAGCCGACGATGAGGAAGAAAAAATCAGCGGCCATCACCAAGAGGGACATGGAGAAAATGAACAGGTTCATGTAAGCAAAAAACCGGCTGTATTCGGGATCGTCCTGCATGTAACCGATGGAATAGACATGAATCAAAAATCCCACGCCCGTCACCACGAGGAGCATGAATACCGACAAAGGATCAATGAGAACCGCCAGATCCAATTGGAAATGCGGGGAGGCGATCCAGGGATACAGAGTCACAACATTACCGACTCTCTGGTCGGGACTCAGCAAGAGCATGTCCGCGAGGACCACCAACGTCACCAGAAAAGCGCCACCGATGGAGCCACAACCGACCAGGCCCACGCCACTGCGCGGCAGGCGGTTGCCCCACCAGCTCAAACCGATAAAACCCGCCATCGGAAGGAGGAGTATGAGCCAGGAGTAAGCGAACAATTCGTTATCCTTTCAATACGTTGATATGGTCCACATTCAAATCATGCCGGGTACGGAAGATGGTGAGAATAATCGCCAGGCCCACCACCACCTCAGCCGCCGCCACCGTCATGATGATGAGCGCAAAAATCTGTCCATCCAACGAAGCCAAAGCCTTGGAATATCCCACCAGCAGAAGATTCACAGAATTCAACATCAACTCCACCGACATGAACATCACCAGAGGGTTTTTTCGAATCAAAAAACCCACCGCTCCTATGGAAAAAATAGCCGCGCTGACGAAAAGAACAAAATTGGTACCCATCACACCCTCGTTCGCTTTCTAATTGGCCGGTAGGAAAATTTAGCCAGGCTGATGATTCCCACCGCCGCCACCAAAAGAAGAAAAGAAGCCAGCTCGAAGGGAATCAGATGATGGGAAAACAACTCCATGCCGATGGCTTTGGCGCTTCCCACGGTGGCAATCGCATCCTCTGTGGCCTGCCCTTCCATCGGCCGGGTGAACCCCACCCCGAGAGCCATCAGCAATTCACAAAATAAAAGGGCAACAAACCCCATACCCATCAGCTTTTCAAATGAAGAATCCCGTTCCTCTTTCTTGGCACCGAGCAAGGCGATGATGAACAGAAACAGGATCATGACCGCACCGGCATACACCACCACCTGAACTGCCGCCAGAAACTCCGCGTTGTAAAACAGAAACAGCAGAGCCAAACAACACATGTGGCCGATCAAATACAGGGCGCTATAAATCGGCGAGGCACATAAGATGACCCCCAGGCTGGCCAGTATCGCCGTCATCCCCACCACAAATACAAAACTCTGTTCGACCAACCCGAACACCGTTTCGCGGTCTAAATTAAAAGCCCAAGCCTGTTCCAAAATTTCAAACACGTCGCACGTCCCCTATCCATGGAACCCCCAGGGGGTTCATTAAACAAAAAACGAAATTCCGCCGGAGTGTCCAGTTTTTTGTACCCGGCAAAATAACAATGATCGGCACTAACCATCCAAAATTAAAAAATTCCACGCTGAAGACAGGTCACTTGTTGACCACCTTGGTGTTGCCCAAAAAATTCACTCGAAACTCATTGGGCTCGGGATACACCAAAAGATCCTCTTTTGTTGCTATATAATTTTTCCGATCGTAATCGGCCAACTCGTAATGTTCGCGCAGAACCACTGCATCCACCGGGCAGGCCTCTTCACAGAAGCCACAGTAAATACAGCGTAGAAGGTTGATTTCATACACCGCCGCGTAGCGCTCACCTGAGGAAATGCGATTTCCTTCGGTATTCTCGGCGGACACCACATGAATGCAATTGACGGGACAATTGATCGAACAAAGACTGCAACCGATACATTTTTCCAGCCCATTTTCGTCGCGGGTCAGAAAATGCCGTCCCCGGAAACGCTCGGGCATGGTCCGTTTGACTTCCGGGTAACAAATAGTCACCGGTTTGGACAGCATATTGCGGAAGGTGACGCTCAGACCGATCAATAGGTTTTTGGCGCCAATGATGATGGCTTTAATCATATTGAAATCCTCACGCAGGCCACAATACTTTGACCACGCTGTAGAAAAACATATTCAACATTGCGATCGGCAAAAGAATTTTCCACCCGAAGGTCATCAACCGGTCGTACCGGATTCGGGGAAAGGTGGACCGCAACCAGATAAAAACGCATAACAGTAGAAACACCTTGGCGGCAAACACCAGAATGGGAATATCCAAACCGATGTAGGAATGCCAGCCGCCCAGAAACAACAGAGTCACCAGAGCGCTCATGGTGATCATGTTGATGTACTCTCCCATAAAAAACATGGCGAATTTCATGCCTGAATATTCGGTGAAAAATCCAGCCACCAGCTCCTGCTCCGCTTCCGGCAAATCGAACGGCGCCCGGTTGGTCTCCGCCACGCCGGCGATGAAAAACAAAAGAAACGTCAACGGATGATAAATAAAATTTGGAAGCGTGCTTTGACTGTTCACGATCTCCACCAAATTCAATGATCCCGCAGTGACCACCACCGCCAACGCGGTCAGCCCCAAGGTCAACTCATAGCTGATCATCTGCGCCGAAGACCGGAGGCCGCCCATCAACGAATATTTATTGTTGGACGAAAACCCCGCGATCACAATCCCATAAATACCCATCGACGAGATGGCGAAAATGAACAGGATGCCGATGTTGAGATCGGCGCCCCACAAACCAATCGTCTGGCCACCCACTTCGACCGCTTCGCCGAAGGGGATCACGGAAAAAGTCACAATCGCCGTGAACACCACGATGGACGGCGCCAGGAAAAATAAAAACTTGTCCGCAGAGTTTTGGACAATCGATTCCTTGAACAACAGTTTTATCGAATCCGCAATCGGCTGTCCCAAACCCATCGGCCCGACCCGGTTGGGGCCGAGGCGCACCTGAAACCGGCCCATCAACCTGCGCTCCAGCCACACCAACAGCGGCACCATCGATAGCAACGCCACCGCAATGACCCCGGCTTTGACCACCCCGACGATCAAAAACATGTAGCTGGATAGAAAATCCAAAACACTGTCAATCATTCATGGCCTTTCAACCTGGCTCCATTATTATGGAAGCCTTACTTTTTGATCTGCACCCACTGCACAGCATGGTCGGGATGAATCAAACCCATCACGCCTTGCTGGTCGGAAATTTTGGGAAGCACCACTCCGCCCGGATTGCACCGGTTGGAAATGACCGCTTCCGCCTTCACCGACCAACCTTCGGCGAACACCGTCACCTCGTCCCCTGCCTTCACACCCAAGGCCGACGCATCCTGCTCGTGCAGGTGAACGGAAGAAGGCTTGAACTGATGGGCCAGATGCGAATCCGCATCCAAAATTTTGTCATGGCAAAAAAGAAAATCTGCCACCCGCAATTTAAGCGAGCCCGCAACGTCGGCAACCGTTGGCTCGGCTTCCGGTAACCGGCCATTGACACTGGCGATGGTTTCCCGGGTTTTGCCCTCGCGGCGGATTGCTTTTCTTTTGATTCCGGCATAGCCGTTGACTTTGCTGGCGATCTCAGCGGTCACATCGAAAACATTCTTATACTGGGTCTCATCACCAAATTCCCTGGCGATCATGGCAATGATTTTCCAGTCGTGCGGATTGTCCGAAACCAGGCCACGGGTTCTCTGCTGGACCCGACCCCCAATATTGGTGGTCGTGCCTTCGTCGAATCCCGGCCCGTTGGAAGGAATCACAAAATGAGCCACCCGGCTGGTTTCCGTTTCCATGATGTCGTGGACCACCAACAATTCGAGATTCTGCAAGGCCTCCAGCACCGCCGCTCCGCCCGGAAAATCCACCAGCGGATTACTGCGGAATATGACCAGGGCTTTCAACTCACCGGACCTGGCTTTTTCGATCATTTCCAAAGCCGTCCAACCGGGTTTCACCGGCGCGTTTTCACCCCAGTCCTTTTGGCTGGCCGCCACGTCTGCCAGCGGCAGACCTCCTGGATAAAAATCGGGCAACACTCCCATATCCATCGCGCCCAATGCGTTGGTGGCGGGCGCGGAAGGAAGCGCGCCGCACTCGGTGTCGGGCAGTTGACCGATCACCGACAGCAACTGTTTCAGGTGATGAATAGAGGCACCCGTCAGCCCCGCAGGATTATAAATGACACAAACCTTTTTCGCGGATTTTAAAGTATCAGCCAGGGACTGAATCTGACCGGACTCCAGCCCGGTGGCTTCCAACCCCGGCCCCGGCTGGCCGGACAACACTGCCGACAGCGCCGAAAATACCGCGGCGTCGGAACCAATGTTGTAACGCAACGACGGCGTGGCGTAGTCATCCATCAGTGTCGTCTGATCGTTCAGCGTCACCAGTTGGGTGGCCAGCCGAGTGACCGCTTTCTTGATCCTCAAATCCAGAATGGGCAACTCCTCGGTGGGATCGCTGGCGATCAATAACACCAGATCAGCGGCCTCAACCGCAGGCAAATCCCATTGCGGCACCGGCAAACCCGGCGTATCCAGATAGGTTTTATGATCGATGTTGTTGGTCCCAATGCCGGTGCGAAACAATTTCTGATACAGATACAACTCCTCATTCAGGCCATAACCCGAGCCAATGAAACCGACGCTGTCAGCGCCATATTGCTCGACTATCTTTTTAAGCCCTGCGGCCACCTGCCGGCAGGCGTCCTGAATGGTCAGCGTTTCGTCCCCCTTGCGGGGTTTTTGAATACGGTTTTTGCTTTTGGTGAAATCGTAGCCCCAGCGTGCCTTATCACAAATCCAGCCATCGTCCACGGCATCGTTGGGACGGGTGGTGATGCGTTTCATTTCATTGAGCCGGGTGCCCAGGGTCATGTTGCAGTTGCACCCGCAATGGCCGCACAAAGTGCTGGCGTTGGTCAGATCCCAAGAGCGGGCGGTGAATCGAAAATCCGTGTTGGTCAAGGCGCCGACCGGGCAAATGTCGATGACGTTGCCGGAAAACCGTGTGTCATAAGGCTGATCGTTGAAGGTCGCCACCCTGTTTTGAAAACCGCGATCTAACATGACCAGCGCCTGGTCTTTCTCGATGATTTCGCTGTACCGCGTGCATCGCTGGCAGGCAATGCAACGTTCGCGGTCGATGGTGATGACCGGGCTGAGCGGCGTCGCCTTGTCACGGTTTTGGCGCTGGTACTCCATGCGCGTGTCGGGCGGACCAAACTTGAAGGTGTTGTCCTGCAGGGGACACTCGCCGCCTTTGTCGCACACCGGGCAATCCAGAGGATGGTTGAGCAAGGTGAATTCCAACATCCCCTGCTGGGCTTTGACAACTTTCTCCGTGGTGGTTTTCACCACCATGTCGTGGTTGACCGCCAGGGTGCAGGCGGTGGTCAATTTCGGCATCTTCTCCACTTCGACCAGGCACATCCGGCAACAACCGAAGGGACCGAGTTTTTCGAGATAACAAAAAACCGGGATTTCGATGTCTATCGTCTTGGCGGCATCCACCACCATGGTGCCTTTCGGGACCGTGACGGTTTTCCCGTCAATGGTCAAGGTCACCGTATCCTGTTGCGTGGTCGTTTCCATAGCTTCCATTCCAAGTTTTATGCGACCGGTGTTTTAGCCGATGCCAGCAATTCTTCGTAATCGGCCCGGAAATATTTGATGCTGCTGAGTACCGGCGCGATGGCCGCATCACCCAACGGACAAAAACATTTGAAGGACATGTTGTCGCAGATGTCGGTCAACAGGTCCAACTGCTCGGGCTTGCCCACTTTGTTTTGAATTTCCAAAAGGATCTGATGCATCCAGCGGGTGCCTTCCCGGCAGGGGGTGCACTTGCCGCACGATTCATGCATGTAGAAACTGGTGATGAGAAGCACTTCCGCCACCACGTTGGTGGTGTCATCCATCACGATCAAGGCGCCGGAGCCCAGCATGGACCCGGCCGCCACCAGCGATTCGTAATCGTAGGGAGTGTCCACCTTGTCCGCCGGCAACATGGGCACCGACGACCCGCCGGGGATGAACGCTTTTAATTTATTGCCGTTGCGGATGCCGCCCGCGAATTTGTCGATGATCTCGGAGATCGGGGTGCCCAGCACGATTTCATAGTTGCCGGGTTTGTTGACATGCCCGGAGACGCTGACCAGTTTGGTGCCTTTGCTTTTTTCGGTGCCGATGGCGGCATAAGCTTCCGGTCCGTTATTGACAATGAAAGGAATGACGCACAAGGTTTCCGTGTTGTTGACGATGGTGGGTTTGGCGTACAAACCCTCGACCGCCGGAAACGGCGGCTTCATGCGGGGTTCCCCGCGGCCCCCTTCCAGCGAAGTCAACAGCGCCGACTCTTCCCCGCAAATATAAGCGCCCGCCCCCATGTGCGTGTACATTTCCAGATTGAATCCGGAACCCATGATGTTTTTCCCCAGATACCCGCGTTCATAGGCTTCCGCAATGGCGCGGTCCATGATTTCCCCGTACTCTTCAAATTCGCCCCGTATGTAGTTGTACGCGGTTTCAATGCGGCAGGCGTAAGCGCAGAGGATCATGCCTTCGATGCACAGATGCGGAGTCTTCATCAGCAGTTCGCGATCCTTGCAGGTGCCCGGTTCGCTTTCATCGGAGTTGCAACACAGGTAGCGCGGAAACACATCCTTGGCCAGGAAACTCCATTTCAGCCCGCAAGGGAACCCGGCCCCGCCGCGTCCCCGCAGGCCGGAAGCCTTGACCATCTCCACAATCTCATCCGGCTCTTTCGCGAAGGCCTTGGCAAGTGCCGCGTAACCGCCCTGCTTCTCGTACACGTCGATGGACGTCAGATTGGGGGTGTCGATACCTTTAAATAGAATCTGTGTCATATATTCAGATCACTTGAGTGCCGCCAACACCTGATCGACCTTCTCAGGAGTCAAGGCGACATAATATTTATTGTTGACCTGCATGACCGGCGCCTCACTGCAGGCGGCCAGACATTCTTCCCGCAAAATGGTGAACTTTTTATCGGCCGTGGTTTCCCCCACCTGAATACCGAGTTTGTTGGTGGTGTAGTCCATGAGGTTGTCACAACCATTCAAATGGCAACTGATGTTGATGCAGAACTTGATCACGTACTTGCCCACCGGCTTGGTGAAATACATGGTGTAAAACGTACACACCGATTCGACATAAGCCGGAGAGGCACCGAGACGCTTGCCGATTTCGATCATGGCCTCCGGCGTCACATAGCCCTCCTGCTCCTGCGCCAGAGTGAGCAAGGGCAACATCGCCGATTTTTTAAAAGGGTACTTGGCCAGAATTTTTTCTATTCGGCTTTCTGCGGCTTCGGAAAAAACAAACATCAGCGATCCACCTCACCCATAACGATATCCACACTGCCAATGATGGCGACCACATCGGCAATGAAAGAATCGGTCATCATGTGGCACATGCCGGGAATGGCCATGAACGAGGGCGCACGCAGTTTCATCCGATACGGCGTATTCGATCCGTCGCTGACGATGTAAAATCCCACCTCGCCGCGCGGGCCTTCGGTAGGCACATAAGTTTCCCCCGGCGGCACCTTGACGCCATCGGAAACCAGTTTGAAATGGTGGATCAACGCTTCCATGCTGGTGTGCAGGGTGTCCCGCTCCGGCAGGGAAACTTTATTGTCTTGGATCTTGTAAGGCCCATCGGGTAGCTGGTTGATAGCCTGCTTGATGATTTCCCGGCTTTGCCGCATCTCCTCGATCCGCACCAGATAACGATCATAAATATCGCCATGCTCCTGAGTGGGAATGTCAAAAGTGAAATCGTCGTAGCGCGAATAAGGCCGTTGTTTTCTCCAATCCAATTTCACCCCGGAGGCGCGCAATATGGGACCGCTCATGCTCCAATTGATGGCATCTTCGCGTGCCAGGGTGCCGATGCCGCGGGTGCGGTCCATCCAGATGGGATTGTTGGTCAACAGGCTTTCGTATTCATCGATTTTGGCGGGAAAAATGTCAACAAACTCCCGGACTCCCTGAATCCATTGCGGGGTAGCGTCCTGCGCGACACCGCCTATGCGGATGTAACTGGTCATCATGCGCACCCCGGAAATCATTTCATTGAGATCGAGGACCAGCTCCCGTTCGCGCCAAGCATAGAGAAACACGGTCATCGCGCCAATGTCCAAAGCGTGCGTTCCCAACCAGACCAGGTGACTGCCAATGCGCCCCAGTTCGCACATGATGACGCGCAGGTAATCGGCGCGCGCCGGCATTTCATCCAGCCCCAAAAGCTTTTCAACGGTCAGGCAAAAGGCCAGGTTGTTTTGCGGCGGGCTCAGGTAATCCAGGCGGTCGGTCATGGGGATGCAATGCACGTATCTTTTGACTTCCGCTGTTTTCTCGATCCCGGTGTGCAGGAAACCGATATCCGGTTCGGAAGACCGCACGATCTCGCCATCCATTTCCAGAATCATCCGGAACACCCCGTGGGTGCTGGGATGCTGAGGACCCATGTTCAGGGTCATGGTGTCTTTATCGCGTTCGAGAAGCCCTTGCTCGGTGACGCTCATGCCTTATTCCTGGTTGGATTTGGTTTTGATCAGTTCGCTTTTATGATCGGGATTATGTGAAAATGAAATTTCTTCGATGGTCAGTGGATAGTCCTTGAGAAGCGGATGCCCCTCCCAATCTTCCGGCATGAGCAA
>SMUY01068655.1_pt1 | contig 21145 bp, 22 predicted proteins | sample 2456441 | NCBI WGS metagenome assembly SMUY01 (sample SAMN11095931, study PRJNA526329) | marine sediment metagenome | biome: Marine sediment; feature: Surficial sediment; material: Deep marine sediment; isolation source: Hadal surficial sediment | place: Pacific Ocean | collected 2014-11 | depth...
CATTTTCTATATTGCATTTTTCAAGTTTTATATTGATAGTCAGCCGAAAGCTAATCAAAATCCAATTGTATAAATTGAATCCTTGTTAATAATTAATAGTCTAAATCATTAAATAATCAGGGAGATTATGAAAGGGAGATTATGAAAATGATATTAAAATCATATAGCATTAAAATACTATTCATAATTTATGCTATTTTATTTTTTAATAATTCAAATACTTTTGCTGGTTCTTTTGACCATGGTTATAAAGATTATGATCTGTTGTTAAAAAACAATGTTAAAGATGGACTTGCAAACTATAAATCTATTAAAGAAAATCCTGAAAGTCTCAACAGTTATCTTGATACGTTGGCAAAAGTTGATGTAACTACTTTTAACAAATGGTCAGAAAAGCAAAGACTAACTTACTTAATAAATTTATATAACGCTGCCACCATAAAACTAATTGTAGATAATTATCCCGTTAAAAGTATTAAAGATATAAATAAAGAAAGGCAGGGACCGTGGAAGTTAGAAGTAGTAAATCTTTTTGGAAAAAAGATTTCTCTGGATCATCTGGAACATGAAATAATCAGGAAAAATTATAATGATCCAAGGATTCATTTTGCACTTGTTTGTGCGGCAGTAGGATGTCCTAAACTACCAAGCCAGTCATTTATACCTTCTAAGTTGGAAGAACAACTTGCAGAGCGTACAAGACTGTTTCTTTTAGAAAAAGATAAAAATTTCATTGATGAAAATCAGAATACTGTTTACCTATCTTCAATATTTGACTGGTTTGCATCGGACTTTATTAAGACACATGGGTCAGTCTTGGGATTTGTTAGAGAGTATCTGCCTGCTGAAGAGGCAAAAAAAATTAATTCAGATTATTCTCTAAAATTTAGCGAGTATGATTGGAATTTAAACGATGGTAGTAGTTAGACTAATTGTGCTTAGATAAACTGGAATCTTTATATAAGTAGCTAAGATTTTTTATCACGTAATCGGGTTTTATTTTTGATGATTTAACTTCATCCATCTTAGTTGATCCTGTAAGTGTTAATATTGTGGATAAACCCGCTTTTTTGCCACCAGCTATATCGGTATCTAACCTGTCGCCTATAACTGCAATTCTACTCTTATTTACCAGCAAGCTTTTGGCAATATTAAACATTATCCTTTTTGGCTTGCCAACAATGGTGGCTTTTGTAGATGATGCAGTCTCTATGGCAGCAACAAGCGCTCCTGTGGCAGGAACAAGGCCCTGTGGAGTAGGATAATAAGGGTCGTTGTTAGTAGCATAAAATTCGGCTCCATTTCTGATACAAAGAGTTGCCTTCTTTAAATCATTATAATCCACGCGGTTGTCTCCACCGACAATTACAAAATCGCAGTTAACTTTTGATTTTTTGGAAATCAGCTCTAATCCTATTTTTTTTACTTCTTTTTTCAAATTGTCTGAACCAATTACAAAGGCTTTCTTTGAATTCGTATTATATTTTCTTTGAATGTGAATAGATAGGGCTGTTGCTGATGTTACAATATTTGTGGCTGGAGCATTGATATCAATTTTAGTCAATTTTGTCGCATATTGTGAGGAAGATCTCCTGGGATCATTTGTAATAAAAATGATTTCTTTGCCCGCTTTATATAATTTGTTAAGAATTTGAGGCGCTTTATAAGTAGGATTTTCTCCTACATAGATCACTCCGTCTAGGTCTATAAGGAAGGAGTCGTATAGATCGGCAAGATACATAACTAAAGTTGTATTACTTATTCATCGCCCCAAATGTGTTTTTTAAGTTGTTCCTGAAGATCATCCTCTGGTGGTGAATACTTTACATTAATCACCTTATTTTCATCATCCTGAGTAAGACAAATACCAAGTAAGCCCAAAATGTCTGAAGCAGCCTTTTTATACCCTTCATAATGGTCCATTACATATCCTGATGCTTTTACAGTTGTATAATCGAGGTACAGCGCAAGAACTGCAAAATCCTTATTAACATCATCATCAATTTTCAAAGTATAATCTTCTAAATCTCCTGTAATTATATTGGTCTTCCATTTAGTTATTATTTCTTCAGAATTTTCTATTCTCATACAAACACCCCTTAATTAATTTTTATTTTTTTATCAGCTTGCTTGCCACAATTATGTTATCTCTCCCAGCTTTTTCGGCAATATCTACTGAATCTGAAAGAGAAGTATCTTCAGAAATAGTAGCTAACTTAATCAGCATTGGGAGGTTTACCCCGGAAATCACTTCCACCTTATCCTCTTCTAAAAAAGTAAGGCTGATGTTTGAGGGTGTGCCGCCAAACATATCTGTAACTAGCAGCACTCCATTTCCTTTATCAACTTTTTTTATGGTTCTTTTTAACTCTTTTTTGAAAGCATCAAAATCTATACTTGTATCAAGGTTCATTCCGACCATTTTTATGGCAGGTTGTTTACTTGATAAAACAAAATTTACTGCAGAAATTAATTCATCTGCGAAGTTTCCGTGTGAAATTACAATTATACCTATCATTAATTTATTTTTTGTTAATATCCCTATGTGATATATTTGGATTTAATTTCTTAAACCTCTTTCCCAGTTCTTCTACTATTACAACAGACCTGTGTTTTCCACCAGTACATCCAATGGCAACTGTTAAATAACTTTTACCCTCAAGAATATATTTATCAAATAGAAAATCCAGAAAATCTATAAGTTTGTCTAAAAATACTCTTGATTCACTCCCGTTTAGCACAAATTTTTTAATTTTTAGATCAAGACCATTAAATTTTTTAATTTTTTCATTAAAGTGTGGATTTGGCAAAAATCTGACATCAATCATTATGTCGGGATCACTTGGTATTCCAAATTTATATCCAAACGAACTAAAATTTAAAATCAGCTTTTCTTTTTGGGATTTTCCAAAAATATCTTTTATGATTTGTTTTAACTGGTGTACAGAAAGTTTGGAAGTATCAATTATATGAGCCGAATTTTCTCTGATTTTTTTCAGTGCCAGACGCTCTTTTGTAATTCCTTCGATTAGATTACCCTTGGGCGCCAGCGGGTGGATTCGCCTGCTTTCTTTATACCTTTTAATTAAGGTCTGATCTGATGCATCAAGAAATAAGTACTCAATTTTATTACCACTTTTCTTTAATATTTTAACTTCATCGTGAATATTATTTAAAAATTCACCTTCTCTAATATCTATTCCTAAAGCAACCTTTTCAATCTTTGTGGACGATTTCTTACACAGATTTAGAAAAGTGCTAATTAGCTGAGGCGGCAAATTATCCACGCAGTAATAGCCTAAATCTTCAAGAATATTTATTGCTGAAGATTTTCCTGATCCCGACAGGCCACTAACTATTACTAATTTCATATTAGTTTTATAATAATCAAAAAAACTTTATGTTGAAATTAATTGTCTGTAAATCTGGTTTCTAACGGCAATTTCTACTATTGCAGATATATTTCTTCCAGGACTTACGGGTATTTTTAAATAAGGAAGTTGTACATTTAATATCTCATAGTGGTCGTATTCATCACCAACTCTGTTGTATTCTGATTTAGGGTCCCAATGTTCGAGTTCAATCACCATATCTATCTCCCGTCTGTCCATTACAGCCGTAGGCCCTACTAAATCCTTAATATTTATTATTCCAATTCCCCTTATCTCCATTAAGTGCTTTATGTTTTGCGGGCTACAACCAATAAGATTTGAAGACCCTAATCTTCTGATTTCTACTAAATCATCAACTACAAGTTTTGCCCCTCTTAGAACTAAATCAAGAGCGCATTCGCTCTTTCCTATTCCACTTTTACCCAGTATAAGAACCCCGAGTCTGTGTATATCAATTAAAACACCATGCGCAGAAATAAAGGGTGCAAATCTGATTTCAAATATTGACCGGAGTGAAGAGATTGTTTTGCCAGTGTGAAGGTCGGTTTTAAACAGCGGTATATCTGCACGTTCACATTGCTTTACGAGGCTTTGAGGGGGATTAATGCCTTTTGTTATTATTAAGCATGGAATTTGTTGACAAGTAAGTCTCAATAATATTTCTTTTTGATCCTTGGAACTTTTATTGTTTAAATAAGATATCTCTGTGTGGCCCAGTATTTGAACAGTATCTGTATCAAGAGTAATATCAGGCTCGATCATCCTAAGGCCAATTTTTTGTACTCTGTTTTCTGTTATTTGACGATTTAGACCCTTTTTGCCAGAAATTAAAGTTAATTGCAGATTTTCACCCCAAGTGTTAAGCAGTTCTTCAACAGTAAGCTTTTCTCCGGGTTTAATGTTTTGCATCTTCTTCTGCGATTATTTCATAAATCTCATCGCTGTTTTTAGCATTTAATAGCTTTGATCGAAACTCTCGGATTTTAAATATTTTGGAGATTTTGGCAAGCAGTTTTAGATGTAATCCTGAGGAATTTTCGGGACTAAGAATTAGAATAAACAGATGCGTGGGTTTTCCATCCAATGATTCAAAATCAATTCCTTGCTCACTCTTTCCAAATGTAATGATAAAATTGGAAATACCACTCATTTTTCCGTGGGGTATTGCTACTCCTACGTCAAGTGCTGTGCTGCACAGCTTTTCTCTTTCTATTATTACTTCATAAGCCTGGTCAGTGTTTATGTTTGGATGTAATTTGGAAATATGATTTGTCAGTTCTCTTATAACTTCATTTTTGTTTTTTGATTTCAGATATGCAATTATACTTTCTTTTTCTAATTCGTCAGTGATATTCATAAAGATTTTAATTGGATATAAATAGAGTACTAAGGTGTTACAAGTACAAGTTGTTCACTTTTGTTTTTATATAGTACATTCATTTCGCCGCTGATGCTATTATAAAATGTTACAAAATTGTTACTGGAAATATCAAGCTGTAGACTGGCTTCATCGATAGACATAGGTTTTAGCGATGCATTCTCAATTTTCAGATCGTAGTTTGGTTCTTCCAGAGTGTTTTTAGTGGTAATATCTTTTTCGGTGCTTTTACGTTTCTTTAAAGAAACCTTTTTGTCTATTCGTTTTTTTAATTGTTTTATTACACTGCCTATAGCATTTTCTATGGAGTTTAGCATATCTTCTGACTCAACTGCAGAAGTGCATTTAAATATACCACTATTAATTACAATCTCAGCTTTATTTCCGAATTTTTGCACATCTAGAATAAATTTAACTTCAGATGGAGTTCTATATTGATTTATTATCTTTTCAATTTTGGATGATTTTTTTTTGATAAATTCTCTTAGTTTTCTGGTTTTTTTAGCATCTTTTTCATGTCTAATTGTTATTCTAAGCTCCATGGCTTTTCTCCTTATAATTTTTAGATCTTTGAGAAGAAGACGGGATACTTAATAATTTTCTGTATTTAGCTACAGTTCTTCTTGCTAGTTTAATACTTCTTATTTCCAGAATTTTTGATATATCTTCATCTGAGTATGGGCTTTGTGTACTCTCGTTTTTTATTAGATCTTGTATGATTGATCTGACTCTGTCATACGAAATATCTGTGCCGTGCATCGTTTCTATTTTTCTGGAAAAAAGAGCTCTCATAGGGATTACTCCGTTAGGAGTAGATATGTATTTCTTGCTTGTCATCCTGCTTATGGTCGATTCGTGAACATTTATGTCTTCGTCATCTGCTATGTCTTTTAATTTGAGTGGTTTAATAAAATCTTTGCCGTAAAAAAAATAATCTCTTTGAATAGTTACAATTTTTTTTATGACTTTTGAAATTGCTATTTCTCTTTCCTGAATTCCTTTTATAACTTTTTTGGCAAGATCGAGTTTTTCTCTAATATATTTTTTGGTTTCAGGGTTTATAGTATCAGAATTTCTAATTATCCTTTGATAATACTGACTTACCTTTAAATTTGGTATATTAACCTTAAACTGAATTTGTAGTTCATCTCCAATTCTATACACATAATAATCTGGTGTTATATGCTTTACTATATCACTGCTGTAATAGGGCCTGCCCGGTTTTGGCTCAAAGGAGGAGATTATATTAACTGATTGCGATATCTCGCTAACATCTATTTGTAGTTCAGATGCAATTTTTTCATAACTGTTATTGCTTATATCTTCTAAGTATTCACCTATCAGTTTGAGGATTAAGTCTCCATCCCTAAATCCGAGATTATAAGCTTGAAATTTTAGGCATTCTTTTAGATTTCTGGCACAAACACCCAGAGGGTCGAATGAATTATGTATTTTTAAAAGGACGTCTTCAATTTGGCCTATTCCTTCTTCTAATTCTTTTTTGTTAAGATTGTTAATAATATATCCATTTTTTAAACTATCTTTGTCAGAAGAAGCAGATAAATGTAAAAATTCACTTAATATTTCATCAGCTTCTGAATTTAAATAACCGTCTTCATCAGTGTTACCAATTATTATTGTTGCAATAAACTTTTCTTCTACACTGAAGTTTGATATTTTAAGCTGCCAGCGGAGGTAGTCCTGGAGAGAGGTCTCTGAAGTGAGATTGTTTTCCCACGAAAAATCACTTTCTTGGTCATGATATGTTTTATTGGTAAATGGAATGTAATTGCCAGTATCAAAACCATAACTATCAAGCTTTATATCTTCGTTGTTATCCTTTTCAGTATCATCTTTGGTTTTCTTTTCTAAATCTTCTTCCAGAGCGGGGTTTTCAATAAGCTGCTCTTCAACATATTCTTTAAGCTCAAGAGAAGTCATCTGTATTAATCTTAAAAACAGCTGCTGCTCCTGTGTTAAGTAGAGCTTTTGCTGTTGCACAAGTATTGGAATTTGTTTTAACTCTATAGCACTCATCTTTAGTTATATGGTAATGCTTATTTATAATAAATACTAGTCTTGATTTTTTCTATTTATTCGTTCTATGTAACATATTAATTAAACATTTTTATTTAGAGTGGGTTAGGAGTAGTTATTCAATTTATAGATTAAAATATGACAAAACATCAACAATATCTAGTGTAGTGTATAAAGAATGTTTCGTAACCACTTTATATTATTGCATAATAACTTACAAGAAAAGTTAAAGCTGATAATGTTTTTCAAATTGATCTATTTTATCTTTCAGTTGTAGTGTTATTAAAATATCATCCAAGCCCTCGAGTAAAGACTTTTTTTTGTACTGATCTATTTCAAAATTAGCAGACCACCCTAAATCATCTTTTATAGTTTGTTCATCCAGGTTTATATCAAGCATATATATTTGTTCATTAAAAGCTTTTTCAAATAGATAATCAGTCTTATCAGATGACAAAACAATTGGCAGCATAGTGTTTTTAAAACAGTTGTTGTAAAATATATCTGCAAATGAAGGTGCTATTATTACCTTAAAACCGTAATCTTCAAGTGACCACGGGGCATGCTCTCTGGAGCTTCCACTGCCAAAGTTATCTTTTGCAAGTAAAATCTGACTATCTTTATATCTGTCTTTGTTTAGAATAAAATCGGGGTTAGGTTTGCCGTCATCAAGGTATCTCCAGTCAAAGAAAAGAAACTGTCCAAATCCTGTTCTTTCTATTCTTTTTAAAAACTGTTTTGGAATAATTTGATCCGTATCAATATCCATCCTGTCCAGAGGAGCTACTATGCCTTTAAAATTTTTAAATGGTTTCATTTTACGGCCCCTTATAATTCTCTTTCTATATCCCACTGTCTTATATCTACAAAATGGCCTTCCAAGGCCGCCGCCGCTGCCATTATAGGGCTTACAAGATGAGTTCTCCCACCTTTTCCCTGCCTTCCCTCAAAATTTCTGTTTGAAGTGCTGGCGCATCTTTCTCCAGGCTGCAGAATATCTGGATTCATGCCAAGACACATACTGCATCCCGCTTCTCTCCATTCAAACCCCGATTCTTTAAATATTTTATCAAGGCCGATTTTTTCAGCCTGTAGTTTTACCAGTTGTGAACCCGGTACTACCATGGCTTTTAAGCTCGAAGACACTTTTTTGCCCTTCACAATTTTTGCTGCAGCAATAAGATCATTAATCCTTGAATTAGTACACGAACCTATAAATATCCTATCAAGTTTAATATCTTCAATTTTAGTGCCCGGTTTAAGAGCCATATATTCTAAAGCATTCTCAGTCGCTTTTTTGAGATTAGAATCGGAATAGTCACTGGGGCTTGGAACACGACCGTCAATTCCTACGACCATGCCTGGATTGGTTCCCCAGCTAACCTGTGGGGCCATTTTTGAAGCATCAAGACTAATGGATCTATCAAATTGTGCATCCTGCTCTGTAGCTAAAGTCTTCCAGCTATCCAGTTTAATGTTTAGTTCTTGTCCTTTAGGCATATAAGGTCTGCCTTTTAAATATTCAAATGTTTTTTCATCCGGTGATATCATTCCCGCTCTTGCGCCTGCTTCGATTGACATATTGCAGACAGTCATTCTTTCTTCCATAGTTAATGATTTTATGGCTTCTCCCCTATATTCAACTACAGTTCCAGTTGCCCCGGCTGTTCCAATTCTGCCGATTATACTAAGTATAATATCTTTTGCGGTAACACCTGAAGCCCTTGATCCATCGACCCTAACTTCAAAAACAGCGGGACGATCTTGCCAAAGGCACTGAGTTGCCAGAACATGTTCGACTTCGCTAGTACCTATACCAAAAGCCAGTGATCCAAATGCGCCGTGAGTAGAAGTATGACTATCCCCACAAACAATTATCATGCCTGGTTTGGTTATACCAAGCTCGGGTCCAATCACATGAACTATGCCTTGGTTCGGGCTATTTAGGTCAAAAAGCTTTACTCCAAAATCTTTACAATTGTTTCTTAAAGTATCTATCTGTTTTGCCGAGATCGGATCTTCAATTGGAAGAGACCTGTCTGTTGTAGGAACATTATGATCCATTGTAGCAAAGGTAAGTTCAGGCCTTCTGATTTTTCTCTTGTTAATCCTAAGTCCCTCAAATGCCTGGGGAGAGGTTACTTCATGTACAAGGTGCAGATCAACATATAGTAAAGTGGGTCTTCCCGGCTCCTCAAATACTACGTGTTTTTCCCATATTTTATCAAATAATGTGTGTTTACTCATATTAATTTACCAAATGTTATAAAATTGTTGTTATTTATGATAATCACTGTTAGAAGACTTTAAATATTAAAAGCACTACGCCCTAAAAATACGGCTTGCTCTCCTAGTTCTTCCTCTATCCTGATCAATTGATTATATTTTGCCAGTCTGTCGCTCCGAGATGCTGATCCGGTTTTTATCTGACCAGAATTTGTTGCTACCGCAAGATCGGCAATCATGCAATCCTCGGTCTCTCCGGATCTATGAGATATTATATATGTATAACCTGCTTTTTTGGCCAAATCGATAGCATCTATTGTTTCGCTTAGCGAGCCGATTTGATTAACTTTTATAAGGATGGAATTGGCAATATTGTTATCAATCCCTTTTTGTAATCTTTTAGTGTTTGTTACAAATAGATCGTCTCCTACTAGCTGTACATCTTTTCCTATGGTACTAGTAAGATCTTTCCATCCCTGCCAATCGTTTTCATACATTGGGTCTTCAATCGAGATGATTTCGTAGTTGTCGATTAGCTTTTGATACAGCTTGATCATGTCATCTTTACTAAGCTTTTTATTGGCTATTATATATTTTCCTTTTTCATAAAACTCACTCGATGCTACATCCAGCGCTATTGCAATATGTTTTTGAGGCTTATAACCGGCTTTTTCTATAGCTTCTATAACAAGCTCAATTGCCTGTTCATTTGATTTTAAGTTAGGTGCAAAGCCTCCTTCATCACCAACCGAAGTACAGTAGCCTTTGGATTTTAGAAGGCTTTTAAGGTGATGGAAAGTCTCAACCCCGGCTCTAATTGAATCTGTAAATGAATCGAAGCCATATGGTACTATCATAAATTCCTGAAAATCTAAGTTGTTGTCAGCATGAGCCCCTCCATTAATAATATTCATAAGGGGTACAGGTAGGGTTTTTGCATAGGGCCCGCCTATATATCTATAAAGAGGTATATCCAGCGAATCAGCTCCGGCTTTTGCAACTGCAAGGGATACTCCTAAGATAGAGTTTGCCCCTAGCTTGGATTTATTTGCTGTGCTGTCGAGCCCAAGTAGGAAACTATCGATCAGAGTTTGCGACCTGACTTCATATCCGATTAGCTTTGGGCCGATTATGCTGTTTATATTACTTACAGCTTTCTTAACTCCTTTGCCCAAAAACCTTTTTTTATCATTATCCCTTAGTTCTAATGCTTCATGCTGTCCGGTTGATGCTCCAGAAGGAACGCTGGCCCTTCCAAATGAGCCGTCATCACACAAAATATCAACTTCTACAGTTGGATTTCCCCTGGAGTCTAAAATTTCTCTTCCTTTTACTGCAATAATCGATGCCAAGTTTTATGCCTCCGAGTTATTTGTGAATTCAAGGCTAACCATAATAGCAAAAAATATACCAAGTATCAATAAAAAGAGTAGTCTATATTTTATATCCAACAAACTCTATATTTTACATAATTGTATTTATTTGTATATAATTTAGGGTTCGGTAAAATCCACAATCATTTTTTTATTGAGGAAAGCAGATATATGGAATTAATAAATAAATTAATCAAAGTTTTTATTGTCTTTCAGTCACTCGTTCTATTATCATGTACAGTTGGAGACGATATTCCACCCTCGGACATCACAATTACTCTTAACAGCACTGACCGCACTATTGAGTTTATAGCACCTGGTGATGATGGGACTTCAGGGATTTCTACTATATATGATTTAAGATTTTTTGATGAATCTCAGTTAGAGGAGATTTTAGGTGTCCCGGTGGATGATGTACCATTTTCAACTATTGAGCAGACAGTTAGATCAATGTTTGCTTCTGCTACACAGATTCAAGGCGAAGTACTTCCTCAGCCAGCTGGAACACCGCAAAGTATTGTATTCCCAAGGCTAGATCCGCAGGGAAGCATAAGATACTATCTTTCATTGGTAGCAAGGGATGAGGTAGGCAACCAAAGCTCTCCATCAAATGTAGTGCAAACTACTACAGAATTCTTAAACACTTCATATATACAGAAATTGGAGCTGAGCTGTTTTGGGCAATCCATAGCCAGTGGTGAAATCGATGAAAGAGAAGACAGAGATGATGATGAAATACGAGATGGCAATGACATATTAATAGGCGACCCCTGTACAGATACTGTCTATGTTTTCTTTGGTGGAAAAGATTTTGGAGACGGAGATGTTAATTCTGATGGAGTATATGAGCTTCCAAGTCCTGATAGTGCGGATGTAACTATTAGGGGTGTGCCCGGGACTATGTTTGGCGCAAGCGTTGCCGTGATAAGTAGTGTAGGCGGCGACAATTCGGAAGATATAGTAATTGGTGCGCCGGGCTTTGATTCAAGCAGGGGTCAGATAATAGTAATTTTTGGCGATAGAAACGGTCTGCCAGAAGTTATTGATCTAAATACTGGATTTATTCCTGATATTACAATACTTGGCGAAGCGCCCGGTGATAATTTTGGTTTTAATCTTTTAGCTGCTATTGGAATCACTGCTTCTAATTCAGACAGTCTTCTTGTGGGCGCTCCTACGTCTTTGCTCAATAGGGGAAAAGTGTATTTTTTTACAGAAAATAATTTAAGTGATTTAAACGACAAAGCCCAGATTAGCTCTAATCAGGCAAGGGCGGTGTTCACGGGAGAAAATGCGGATGATTTGTTTGGCTCTGAAATAACAGAAGTTGGTATAATAGATAACAACAGTCGCTCGGATTTCGCTATTTCTTCACCAGGGGCCGGCAGAGTGTATGTATTCTTTGTTCCATCGCAGGTAAATGATATTGATCTGTCTACAGATACATCTGAAGTAGCAATCATACAAGGAGATATAGCAGACGAATTTGGCGCATCGATCGGAGGGGGTGGAGATTATGATGGAGACCCTGAAGATGATGAAAATTTTGGAAATATCACCCGGTCGGATAATAGGGATGATGTATTAATAGGAGCGCCTGGATTTGATGGAGAAAGGGGAAGGTTATTATTTTATTCTGGTTTTGATATAGAAGACGCTTTTGATATGGGTATAAGTCCTATTGCTACAAAGGAAATAATCGGGCTTTTACCAGGTGGCCGTTTTGGACAAGAAATAAGGGATTTGGGTGATATCAACCCTGATCTGGATCCAGTAACTAGGAGCGAGGGAATAATATTAGAATTTGATGACAACAATGATGATTTTGCTGTAAGCGCCCCAGGGGATGAGTCCGGGAAAGTTTTTATATTTTTTGGCAGTGTCGGTTTCCCTGCTTTTTTAACATCCCTCGATGCAGATATAGTTTTTAGGAGCCCCCGAACTACAAGTGCAAGTGATTTTGGATCAGTACTGCAGAATTTGGGTGATATAAACCAAGATGAGTTAAATGATATAGGCATAGCTGAAGACAGAGGGGTTAACGTACTTTTTTAAACATCGTTATTCATACCTAAGTGCTTCGATTGGATTTAGTCTTGAAGCCTTCTTTGCCGGATAATATCCAAAGAAAACACCTACTACCGCTGAGAATAGAAAAGCGATTAATATTGCGCTTGTAGAAACGAAGGTTTGCATGTTTGTTAGAGTGCTTGCAATTTTCAACATTCCGATTCCTAAAAGAATTCCTGCAGAGCCGCCGATTATTGATAACATTAAAGCCTCGATCACAAAATGAATCATTATATCCTTTTGCTTTGCCCCAACGGCCATTCTAATTCCGATTTCTTTAGTCCTTTCAATAACTGATACAAGCATTATATTCATAATTCCAATACCCCCTACTATTAGGGAAATTGAAGCAATGCTTCCGAGCAAAATAGTCATTATTCTTGAGACTGTCATTATTCTATCTATTACAAAGAGTTGAGTCTTAATGTGAAACCCGTTTACCTGATTTTTATTAACGTTATATCTTTCTCTAAGCAACCTTGTTACCTGCTGTTCGGCAATGGCAATATCCCGGGGGTTTGTTACTGAAGCTGAAATATTTTCAATCTCGTTTGATCCGATTATTTTTTTATGATAGCTAGAGTATGGAATAATAACAGCATCATCCTGATCTCTGCCACTGCTGGTTTGACCAATTGTACTCAGTACTCCGAGTACTTCGTAATTTGTATTTAAAATTTTAATTTTTTTACCAATTGGATTAATATATCCAAACAGTCTATTAGAAACAGTTCTTCCAATTAAGCATACATTCTCGCTGCCGCTAACATCTTTGTCGGTAAATAAACTCCCCTCTACAGGCAGCCAGTTGTTGACATAGAAAAAATCTGCCGATACTCCAACAATAGCAGACAAATGTGAAGTATCTTTATATTTTACATATTCTGCAACATCAGAAACAGGCGATGCGTGTTCAATAATCTGGAGTTTTTTTATTGCATTTACATCGTTTATGTTGAAATCGATTTTAAAATCTTTTTTAACTTTACCACTTTTTGTTCTCGTCCCTTTGTTCACAATTAATGACTTGCCTCCAAGGCTTAAAAATTGAGTTTCTACCAGGATCTTTGCGCTATTGGTAATGGATACTGACAATATCACCGCTGCAACACCAATAATTATGCCAATGGAGGTTAGTGTTGATCGGAGTTTGTTTTTTATCAGTTGTCTAAATGAGTTTTTAAGAAGCGATGTAAAGTTCATAAAAAGTCCTACTTTTTTAGTTTATTTACTGCCTATATGGAATTTATACAATTTGGCCATCTCTTATTTTTATCGTTTTTTTTGCAATTGAAGAGACTTCATTATCGTGAGTAATCATGACTATGGTTTTGCCACTATTATTCAGACCTGTAAGAATTTTCAATACTTCCTCACTTGTAGAACTATCCAGATTTCCAGTAGGCTCATCAGCTAGAATAATAGAGGGGTTGTTGACAATTGCTCTTGCGATTGCTACCCTTTGCTGCTGTCCGCCGGAAAGTTGAGACGGAGTATGATTTATCCTATCTGAAAGACCTACCAAATCCAGTGACTGCAAAGCTCTTTGCCTTATTTCTTTATGATTATTTGTAGAATATATTATCGGTAATTCAACATTTTCTAAAGCCGTGGTTCTGGGTATGAGATTGAAGTTTTGAAATATAAACCCTATTTTAGTGTTTCTTATTTCAGCAAGTGAGTCGCTATCCAGCTGGGAAATATCGGTATCGTCCAGAAAATACTTTCCTGAAGTAGGTTTATCAAGGCATCCGATAATGTTCATTAAAGTGCTTTTTCCTGAACCCGATGGTCCCATAATTGCTATGAAATCACCTTCCAGGACCTCGAGGTCAATTCCTTTTAACACATTAACTTCAATGTCTCCCAGTAAGTAATCTTTATAGAGGTTTTTTATTTCTATTATTTTTTTCAAGGTTAGAATCTTTTTACACTCAGAATCTTTTGACACCGGGCACACTAATTCGCCCTGAACCACTATTTGAGTCAGAATTGAAAATGGACTGAATAACAATCTTATCATTTTCTTTGACTTCCCCTTTAATTATTTCAACATGTGTATCATTCTTTGCTCCGGTTTTAATTATTATGGGTTTTAATTTTTTGCCCCTTGCCATAACCCAGAGTATTTCGTCATCTTCTGAATATTTAGTGTTTTTTACTATATATTGCTCCGAGGGTGGTATAAACCTAAGTGCAGAGCGATCTACTTGTAGCACATCTTTTTTGCTTTCTACCAGTATTTCAACACTAGCTGTCATGCCAGGCTTTAGCTTTTTTCCAGTATTGTTAAACTGAATTAAAACATCATAAGTAACTAAGTTGTTTACAGTATTGGGCTCATTTATTATTTGTTTTATTTCTCCGAAATATTTTTGTTCAGGGTAAGCATCTGTAACAAATTCGCATTTATTTCCTATTGTCACTTTTCCAATATCAATTTCGTGTACTGAAGTTATAACAATCATTTTATCAAGGGCGCCGGCTATCGTAAAAAGAGGTAAGCCATTTTGCTTCCCAGTTACTGTTTGACCTGTAACAATATTTTTTCCTATTACAGAACCTTGTATCGGAGAAACTATACTAGTATTTTCGAGATCAGATTTAGCTTTTTCTAATGCTACATGCGCCTGCTCTCTGGATGCCAGTGCAGAAGAATAAAGAACTTTGGAATTTTTTAGTTCCTCTTTTGATATTAAATTTTTATTATAAAGAGTTTTGTTAGAATCATATATGCTTTTTGAAAGTTCGAAATCAGCTCTAGCTTTAGCCGAATTTGCTTTAGCTTCACTCAGTTTTAGCTCGAAGTCGGTTGGATCAATTAAAGCTAGTACTTGTCCTACTAGCACTTTGGAATTGTAATCGACATATACTTGATTAATTATCCCTGTTATTTCTGAAGATATTTCGGCTTTCCTTATAGGTTCTATTTTGCCCGTTGCCTGTATAAAACTTTTCATATCTCCAACTGTTACAGTGGCGGTTTTAAATGTAGGTGCGTTGCTATCATTATTTGAGAATATGAAAAGAGTTATTAATATAATTAAAATAATTCCGGCTTTATATTTGTGTTTATAAATAGCTTGTATATTCATTTCATTTTATTGTTATCAACACTGTTTTTATCAATGCCGCTTAGTTGTTCTCCGGTTGCCCAATGCAGTTTTGCAACTGCAACTTTATAGTTGTAAATTGAGGCAAGGTTATCGGTTTTAGATCTGGAATACAAAGATTTTGCTTCTAAAAGGTCGACCTGTGACTTTCTCCCAGCTTTATATAACTCTTCAGTAAGTTGCAATGTTTCCTCTGCGGATATTAACCCATCTATTGTAACGTCTATTTTTTGCCTTGAATATTTAAGATCGAGATAAAGTCTTTTAATATCCAGTATTATGTTTCGTCTAGATATTTCAATCTCAGTCTTAATTCTTCTCAGTGATGCTCTTGATTCATCGACTGCAGCAACTCTAGAAAATCCCTGAAAAAGAGGAAAATTCAGTCCTATTCCGGCAATGAAATCCGGGCCGGTTGCCCCTTCACCATCAAACCTGTATGCTGTTCTTGCAACTATTTTAGGGTAGTGGTCTCGTGTTGCGGCTTTTAGAGTTGATCTTGTCGATGATTCATCACTCAGTAGTTTTTTAAGTTCCGGTCTGTTTTTGATTGCAAGCTGTGTGATTTTGCTAACATCCAAGTCATATGTTTCATATTTTGATTCATCTTTTAGCGTGTAATTAAACTCTCCTTCCAAACCAAGTAAATTAATAAAATTTGCTTTAGCCAGTTCTAGCTCCTTTTGGGAATTTAATAAATTTAATTTTGCATGACCTCTACTGACTTTAGATTTTGTAAGATCAAGTTTTGATTTTCTGCCAAGCTCAACAAAATTTTGCATTTGCAGCAGCTTTTTTTCAAACTCCTGCACCTCATATTTGTTGGTCTCTAAGATGTTTTTATTAATAAGTAGACTATAATAGGCTGTTTTTGTGTTTAGTATGACATCATTTATAGTAGTTGATCTTTGATATTTAGACGACTGCAAAGTTGCTCTGCTGGCATTGATAAGGCTTGGAGTATGCCAAAAATCCCAAATGAGCTGATCTACAAATATTCCCGACTCTCTTTCAACAAATGGCACTATAAACCTAAATCTTATTTGTGGATAAAGAGGCGACTTTGCTCTTTTGTGCCTTGCTGCCGTTATATCTACATTTGCATCAGAGATTTTAATATTTAAATTGTTTTCTACAGCAAGTTGTATAGATTTATTCAGATCTAATATCTCTAATCTATCTTCATCGCAAAAAGCACTTGTCAGGTAAGCAAGCTGCAGGATCAATATTAATAAAAATGTTTTCATATAACCGTTTTTAATTAATCAATTAATATGACGTTAAATAGTTTTACTTGCAACTAAAACTATATTTAATAAAATGAAGTTATGAATTTAGCATTATATGTTCACATACCATATTGTGTGACAAAGTGTCCATATTGTGATTTCAACTCTTATGGAGTGGGCGATAAAGTTCCAGAAGATAGGTATACAGAGACATTAATCAAAGAACTTTGTTTATATGAAGAGTTGCTCAGTAAATTTAAAGTTAGTTCTCTATATTTTGGCGGCGGCACTCCATCTCTTTTCTCTGCGCAAAATATAGAGAAAATAATAAGTTGCATTTCATCTATTACAACTTTTTCTAGCAGTCCCGAAATTACGGTTGAAGTAAACCCTAAGACTGCAGATTTGAAAAAATTCAAAAGCTTCAGAGATATAGGTGTAAACAGGCTGAGCCTGGGTATTCAGTCGTTTTCTGAGAGGAAATTAAAGTTTCTTGGCAGGCTCAGTAGCCCGGCAGACAATATGCAGTGTATCGAGGAAGTACTGAACTGCGGAATAGATAATTTTAATGTCGATTTAATGTACGGAACTACTGATGAAACATTCAGTGAATGGGAAAGTGACCTTTTAAATGCTACTTGCTTTAAGCCAAATCATATATCTGCTTATTGTTTGACGATCGAAAGCGGAACTGAATTTAAAAAGAGGTTTGAAAGAGGTGATTTAGTACTGCCAGATGAAAATACACTTGCAGATATGATTGATTTTACTACTCAATACCTAGGTCAAAAAGAATATAATCAATATGAGATTTCTAATTACTGCCTTATAGATTATGAGTGCCTGCATAACAAATTCTATTGGCAGGGACTAAACTACCTGGGATTTGGTGCAGGAGCTCATTCGCACCTTAAATCTTATGACGGGTCAAAATGGGGGCAAAGGTGGTCTAATGTGAAATATCCCAGCAGGTATATGTCTATTGTTAAAAGTAATGTAGCCCCAATTGATAAGTCTGAAACTTTAACGAGGCTGCAAGCTTTTGAAGATGATTTGATGATGGGTTTAAGACTCATGAAGGGATTGGATTTAGACATCCTGTATGATAGGTATAACGTTGGTTTCGATCTTTATGATTCCGATTATTTGTTTTCTGAGGGTTTAATGTCAAGGAGCCAAAACACTATTAAACTAAGCAGAAAAGGTATACTCGTATCTGATTATATTATATCTAGACTGCTGGATAAGGCGGTTATTAATGCTTTATAAAAACTAATTTTGTTTAATTAATATTTTTTCGCTACCAATATTTAAATAATACTTGCCTTCGTCTATTTCCAGCAGTTTCATGATTTCATAATAAGCGGGTCTGCTGAATCTAGCATCAAATGTGCCGTTTTTAACTTTCACATAGGGGATATTATCAGCATTTAGATAAATCGTATCAAATTGCAGTTTTTCATCTGTCTCATCATTTAGAATTAAAAACAAACTACTGTTTCTTAGTTCAATATTTTTTATTACAAATGGGGTATCTTCAACTTCTATATAAATCTTACCCCTTCCTTCGTCAATAAAATATCTGTCCTGATCATCTTTTTGTAATAATCTGTTGTTATACAGATAAGTCCATCTGTGAAGTATGGCGATACCATCCTGAAACCAGTTGCCTTCTTTATCTATAAAAATTCTGGGCTTTTGCAACTTGTGTTGATTCATCAAAGAAAGGGGCAAAGATAGTGCTGTAGATTGATAGAATATTTAGCCGTTGAGAAATAAAATTTTATTATGAATTTTGGTTTTGCTTAATAAATGTGGTTTTCTCTTCTCTTATTAATTTTAGATTATGCTGAGCTTTATAAATGAAGTTTTCCACCTCTATTACCTTTTCTGCGGGAGCATCTTTTTGACTTTTCAGCCTTTTCAGCTCTTTTTGCTTAGATGATATGATGTCTTCCATTTTTATTTCGGCTGCTAGAATTAATACGAGTTTTTCTTTAGATAGACCCTCCAAACTTTCCGACAATTTAACTATGGCCTGATCATCTTTTGCCTCGGATTTAATATTATCTTTGCCCCTATTATAAATCAGATCATAAGGTACTTCTGCCGGATTGTTGGAATAGTTATCAACACCCTCTTCATTTTCCCATTGATAAATTCTTTGAGAATATGCAAAGGAGTTTAATAAGAGTAAAGATGTTATTGTTATTCCAAAAATATATTTCATCATCATTATTATATTATAAAACGTTGTTTGTAATTTGCCAAATCGATTTACTAAATTGTTATATTCATTTAACTTAGGAAAAATGATTTTGTTACAAGTTTACCCGTTTGATTAGCAGTTGAAAGATTTAGGCTCTATGTTATATTGCACCCGTTTTATTATAATTAATACAAAAAAAGAGGAGATTTATGAGTATTCTTATAGGTAGTAATACAAGGTTAATAGTTCAGGGAATTACCGGAAGCGCGGGCCTGTTTCATGCAACCCAGTGCAGGGATTACGGGACTAAAGTTGTTGGAGGTGTTACTCCGGGAAAGGGCGGTAGCGAGGTTGAAGGCTTCCCAGTATTTGATACAGTAGAGCAAGCTGTAAAGAAAGTTGATGCCAATACTTCTCTTATTTTTGTTCCAGCACCATTTGCAATGGATGCAATAGTAGAGGCTGTAGACGGGGGTATAGAACTTGTAATATGCATAACCGAGGGAGTGCCTACTTTAGACATGGTTAAAGTAAAAAAATATATGGAGGGCAAATCTGCCCGCCTAATAGGGCCTAACTGTCCAGGGGTAATAACGCCCGGTAAGTCTAAAGCTGGTATTATGCCGGGATATATACACAAACCAGGCAGGATTGGCATTATTTCAAAAAGCGGTACTTTAACTTATGAAGCAGTATGGCAACTGACAAATCTCGGTATTGGTCAGTCAACATGTGTGGGAATTGGAGGAGATCCTATAGTAGGCTCGACTTTTATAGATATACTTAAGCTATTTGGAAAAGACAGAAAAACCGATGCAGTTGTTTTGATAGGTGAGATAGGCGGGAGCGCTGAAGAAGAGGCTGCTGAGTTTATAAAAAATGAATTTAGCAAGCCCGTGGCTGCCTTTATTGCCGGTGCTACTGCCCCAAAGGGAAAAAGAATGGGACACGCTGGCGCGATTATTTCTGGAAGCTCAGGTCTTGCAGAAGATAAAATGAAAGCTCTTACAGATGCAGGGGTAAAAGTTTCATCAAGCCCGGCGGAAATGGGGCAAACACTGCAAAGCTTGCTCTAGTTTGCCGATTTCAAATCTTTAGCTTCATCTATGAGCATGTTTGGAATATCTTCTTTTATTTCATAAATCAGCTTGCATGCTGCACAAATCAACCCTGATTCGTCGTCCTTGAGTTTAAGGTCTCCCTTGCATTTTGGACATGCTATTATATCAAGAAGTGTTTTATCAATTCCCATATTTTACTGCCCTTTAGTCAAAATTTTAAGTTAACAAACTAATATTTTTACAAATCCACTCATACTCATTTTCTAGGCCAGTAGTAATATCATAACGGGGTTCATATTTGAGCTGTATTTTAGATTCTGATATGTCTGCCTGAGTTTGCCTTACATCTCCTTTTTGAGTGTCTTTATAACTGATTTTAAGGCTTTTATTTGTAATTGACTCTATAAGTCTTAATGTTTCATTAATTGATATATTACTTCCGCCTCCAATATTATAGATGTTTCCACTAACCCCCAGTTCCAAAGAGAGCAAATTGGCGTTTACCACGTCATCTATATATGTAAAATCCCTTATCTGCTCACCATTTCCATATATATCTATTTTATTATTTGTAATTGCAGCCCTCAGGAATATATGGAAAGCCATATCGGGTCTTTGCCGGGGGCCATACACCGTAAAATACCGGAGAGAGACAGTGGGCAGGCCGTAATTCTCAAAGTAACTATTTATGAGGTTTTCTGCTGCAAGCTTAGTAACTCCATATGGTGAAATGGGCTTTGTTGGACTTGATATTGTAAGGGGAAATTTATCGGAATTTCCATATACGGATGAAGAGGATGCGTAAATAAATTTTTTAAGCTTAGAACTTTTAAAACTCTCTAACAGATGCTGAGTAGCTAAGATATTATTTTCAGTATATTCCTTAAAATTCGTGCCCCAGCTGCTTCTCACGCCGGCTGTCGCAGCCTGATGAAAGACCGCTTCTACGTCACTGTATTGATTGCCAAATTCTATGCTGGTTATATTTTTATTTATAAATTCAAAGTTTTTATTATTTAAAAGCGCAGTTAAATTATTTTTTTTCAGTTTAATTGGG
>SMUY01388071.1_pt1 | contig 21118 bp, 17 predicted proteins | sample 2456441 | NCBI WGS metagenome assembly SMUY01 (sample SAMN11095931, study PRJNA526329) | marine sediment metagenome | biome: Marine sediment; feature: Surficial sediment; material: Deep marine sediment; isolation source: Hadal surficial sediment | place: Pacific Ocean | collected 2014-11 | depth...
AGAAAAATTTCGCGGTTTGTGGAGATTCTCCGCCAGTACGGTCAGGTCGCCTTGCCGCCGGTCCAGGACCCTGTCCAGCTTTTCCCGGCGCTCCGGTGTCATGTTTGGATTCGGCGACCCCGCACCTCATCAATGCACCGGGCCAGCCCCGATAAGGTCTGTAGCAACAGCAGGCCTGGCAACAACAGGATCAGCGACTTGAGCAGGTAAACCAGCGGTAATCCGCCGGCCTCGCGGGATCCTTCAAACAAATGCCAGGAAGCGTAAACATATTCCCAGCCGATGATCAGCATGAATACGCAAAATGGCAGCAGGAAAAAAATGCTTCCTGCAATGTTGATCAGGGCCTGGTGTTTCCGGGACCGGTCGCGATAAAAGATGTCTACGCGCACATGGCCGTCGAGCTGCAATGTCCAGGCGGCAGCAATCATGAAAACAGTGGCGTGCAGGTAGGTCACCGATTCCTGCAGCCAGATCCAGCCCAGGTTGAAACCGTAGCGCAGGATGACGATGGCAAAGGTCAACAGGACCATGGCCAGGATCAGCCAGGCTACCGCTTTACCGCTGAGCGCGATCAGTTTATTCAGCGTGTCCAAGTTGCCGTTCCCCGGAAGCGTGGTTTAATCCCATTCCTTGATTTTCCAGAAAACCGGCCGCACCGGATTGAGCGCTTCGTCGCCAGGCTGCAGTTCGAGCTGACCATCGCCGTCCTCGTCAAAATAGTAGTAAGGCAGACCAACTTTGGGTGTGACCTTGATCATGTAGACCCGGCCGTCGATGCTGTATTCCTCGACCATGCGCTCCTCCTCCTGCCGGATATGCACGGATGGCTCGATTTGTTCGCCCTGCACCTTGGGCGGCAGCGGTGGTGGCGCCGCCGGATCAGGGGCAGGCTGTGTATCGTCCTGTGCCTGCAGCGGCAGGCTGACCATCAACAACGCCAGCGCCAGGTAACCAGATCGTATGTTCATTTTCCCGCTCCCGGAAATCTTGCCTGTATCATGGGTCCTGTTTTCTTGTACTCAGCATATCAGACCTCAAAAATCCAGAATGGATCACATTAAACAGATCACAAAAATTCAAGCAATGGCCGCGTCTGAAAATTCCAGCAAAACCATCTATCTCGTCGATGGATCGTCATTCCTGTACCGGGCCTTCCACGCCCTGCCCAAGCTGACCAATTCCGGGGGCGAACCAACGGGCGCCCTGCTGGGCGTGGCCAACATGCTGCGGCGCCTGATGAACGAATCCAGCGCACAACACATCGCGGTGGTTTTTGACGCGAAAGGGCCAACCTTCAGGCACGAGATGTACCCCGACTACAAGGCGAACCGCCCGCCGATGCCCCCGGACCTGCGCCAGCAGGTGCCGGCGATCCTCGAACTGGTGGCCATCCTGGGACTGCCGCTGCTCCAGGTTGAAGGCGTCGAAGCCGATGATGTCATTGGCACGCTGGCAACCCAGGCCGAAGTGGAAGGCATGCAGTGCGTCATATCCACCGGCGACAAGGACATGGCGCAACTGGTGAGTGATCGGACCACGCTGGTCAATACCATGACCGAAACGTCCATGGACCGCTCCGGCGTGTTTGAAAAATTCGGTGTGCGGCCCGAGCAGATCATTGATTTTCTGGCCCTGACGGGCGACAAATCCGACAATATCCCAGGGGTAGAAAAATGCGGGCCCAAGACCGCGTCCAAGTGGTTGCAGGCCTACGGCGACCTGGACGGCGTGATGGAAAATGCGGCAGACATCGGCGGCAAGATTGGCGAGTACCTGCGCGCAGCGCTGGAAATCCTGCCCTTGTCGCGCGACCTGGCAACCATCCGCCGGCACCTCGACCTGGACACCTCTCCGGGTAAATTGAAGCGCAAGCCTGTTGACGAAGAAGCCTTGCGGGACTTCCTGAAACGCTTTGAATTCAACAGTTGGCTGCAGGAACTGGGCGAGGATGAAAAGACCGCCCCTGCCGAGACCCGATATAGCATCATCACCCGCCAGGAAGACCTCGATGGCTGGATCGAGAAACTGAAATCTGCTGAACTGATTGCCTTCGACACCGAAACAACAAGTCTTGACCCCATGCGCGCACACCTGGTGGGGCTGAGTTTCGCGATTGAGCCCTTCGAGGCCGCCTACGTGCCACTGGAACACGATTACCCGGGCGCGCCGGCACAGTTAAAGCGGGACGATGTATTGCAAGCGCTGGCGCAGGTACTCGAAAGCCCGGACCATGCAATCGTAGGCCAGCACTTCAAGTACGACATGAACGTGTTGTCCCGCTACGGGATCGAAGTGCGCGGTGTGGCTTTTGACACCATGCTGGAGTCCTATGTGTTCAACAGCACCGGCAGCCGCCACAACATGGACGCACTGGCGCTCAAGTACCTGGGCCGGCAGACGACCCATTACGAGGATATCGCGGGCAAGGGCGCAAAACAGATCCCTTTCAGCCAGGTGCCAGTGGAAGAGGCCGGGCACTACGCGGCCGAGGACGCCGATATCACGCTGCAGCTTCACCAGCACCTGTGGCCGAGACTCAGCGAAACGCCCGCCCTGGCTGCGGTGCTGACGGAGATTGAAATACCGCTGATTCCAGTGTTGGCCAGGATGGAACAGCACGGCGTGTTGATTGACGGTAAATTACTGGGTCTGCAAAGCCGGGAGATGGCGCTGCAGATGCTGTCACTGGAAGAAAAGGCCTATGCTGCAGCAGGCCAGCCCTTCAACCTTGGCTCTCCCAAGCAGTTACAGCAAATCCTGTTTGAAAAACTCGAGTTACCGGTGATCCGCAAGACCCCGAAGGGTCAGCCATCAACGGCTGAGGATGTGCTGCAGGAACTTGCGGCGGACTACGAGCTGCCCAGCCTGATCCTGGAGCACCGCTCGTTGTCCAAGCTCAAGTCCACCTACACAGACCGGCTGCCGGAACAGATCAATCCGCGCACGGGCCGCGTACACACCTCCTACCACCAGGCCGTTGCAGCCACCGGCCGGCTGTCGTCTTCCAACCCGAACCTGCAGAACATTCCCATCCGCACCGCGCTTGGGCGCAGGATCAGGAAGGCCTTTATTGCGCCCAAGGGCCAGCTGATCCTGGCCTGTGATTATTCACAGATCGAACTGCGCATCATGGCGCATTTCTCCGCCGATCCCGGATTGATGCAAGCCTTCCACGACGGTGTCGATGTGCACAACGCGACGGCGTCCGAGGTATTTGGAACTGCGCACCAGGACGTTTCAGCGGATCAGCGGCGCGCCGCCAAGGCCATCAATTTCGGCCTGATGTACGGCATGTCGGCGTTCGGTCTTGCCCGCCAACTCGATATCAACCGTGGCGAAGCGCAGGAATACATGGACACCTATTTTTCCCGTTACCCCGGCGTTGCGCAGTTCATGGAAGACACCCGGCAACTCGCCCGCGACCAGGGTTACGTGGAAACGCTGTTCGGCAGGCGGCTGTACCTGCCGGATATCAGCGCCAGCAACATGCAGCGCCGCCAGGGCGCCGAGCGGGCCGCGATCAACGCACCGATGCAGGGTACCGCTGCAGACATCATCAAGCGCGCGATGCTGCGCGTGGATGCGTGGCTGCAGGCAGAGCACCGCGACACCCACCTGGTCATGCAGGTGCACGATGAACTGGTACTCGAGGTGCCGGAAGAAAAACTGGAACTCATCAAGGGAGGGATTATCGGACACATGTCCGCAGCGGCCGAGCTGGATATTCCATTGGTGGTGGACGCAGGATACGGCCCGGATTGGGATTCGGCGCACTAGTGAAACTCTGTAAACTGCGTGTTGTCATAACTTACAGGCTGAGCATTCAGCCCAGGCCCGTACCCCTCCCTGGACGGGCCGCAAGCGGGTTCGGTCAGTCCCCCTTTAACCGAATCCATTTTTAACCCCGGAAGCGTTTTGCCTCCGGGGTTTTTAATTGGAAGCTGCCGTGGATAATAATATGAAACAGTTATTGGTGACGGGATCTTCCGGCTTAATTGGATCTGAAGTGGTGGACTACTTCTGTGGTCTGGGCTGGCAGGTATGGTGAGGGCGACGGACTGACGCGATGGTGGAACTCATTCTGGAAGTGCTGCAAGGCTTACCGGTGTGGCTATTATTGGCCGCACTTTCCCTGTTGCCGCTGTTGGGTATGCCGTTAAGCCCGATGTGGATTTTGACAGGGTTGATCTATGGTGTCTGGAGCGGGTTGGGGTTGATCATTGCCGGTATGGCAATAAATTTCGCGCTGGCGTACCTGATTGCCCAGCGGTGGCTGCGAGCGCCTGTTTCACGGTTATTGCAACGCAAAGGTTACCGAATTCCTGAAGCGCGACCCGGTGAGTTCATAAAGCTGACTTTGGCGATTCGGCTGATTCCCGCTTTGCCACAATTCATGCAGAGCTATTTGTTGGGGCTCGCCAATGTTCCTTTTCTCACTTATTACTTTTATTCTTTTCCGCCTCAAATAGCCTATGCCGTCGGATTCGTAGTACTTGGCGACTCACTGCTGAGCATGCAAGGCGGCGGAGTCATTTTGGGTGTCAGTATTGTGATTGCTGTGGCCTTGCTGTTGAATATCGCGCGCAACAGGCAAACTGTGCTGACCAGCATGGATGAGCTCAAGCCATGAAGATTCTGATTTCTCGAGACCGGACCACCGCCGAACTGCAACCCGACATGAGGGCTGGGCCGTTACCTATCAGGCAATGCTGAGCTTGGTGGCAATGGTCATTTGGCTTGATTGAGATCGCCCCCTAGCCAATCGGTGGGTTGAAGATAAGTTTCGACCAACCCGGCTTCGGGCGTGCCTGGCTCGGCGTGCCAGTTGTAGCGCCAACTGGCCAACGGCGGTAGCGACATCAGGATCGACTCGGCGCGCCCGCCCGATTGCAGCCCAAACAGCGTGCCGCGGTCATAAACCAGGTTGAATTCCACGTAGCGTCCCCTTCGATACAACTGAAATTCCCGCTGCGAATCCGTCCACGGCGTATCTTTTCTTTTGTGCACAATGGGCAGGTAGGCATCGAGGTAGCTGTCGCCCACCGACTGCGTGAACCCGAAACTGCGCTCGAAGCCCCACTCATTGAGATCATCAAAAAACAGTCCCCCTACGCCCCGTGCTTCATCCCTGTGTTTCAGGTAGAAATATTCATCGCACCATTTCTTGTAGCGCGGATAGACGTCCGCGCCAAACGGCGCGCAAGCCTTTTGTGCAGTGCGGTGCCAGTGCACCACGTCGGCCCGGTGGGGATAAAACGGCGTCAGGTCATAGCCGCCGCCAAACCACCAGACCGGCTCGGCGCCGGCTTTTTCTGCCAGGAAAAACCGCACATTGGCATGACTGGTCGGCACGTGCGGGTTGCACGGATGGATTACCAGGGATACGCCAACGGCCTGGAATGTCCGGCCCGCCAGTTCCGGCCTGTTGGCGGTGGAAGATGGGGGCAATGATTGACCGTACACATGCGAAAAATTGACGCCTGCCTGCTCAAATACAGCGCCCCCACGCAATACCCGCGTGGAACCACCGCCGCCACCGGCCCGCTCCCATTGGTCCTCGACGAATTGCGCCTGCCCGTCTGCATCGGCCAGGGCCGCGCAGAGCCGGTCCTGCAAATCCAGCAAATAGCTTTTTACCGCATCAACGTTCATCAGCAACTCCGGTCGTACTGCCACTACGGATGACCTTGCCGGTACCCAGGTCGCGTATCTCGCTGGTGCTTGCGCGACCACCCAGGGGACCTTCGAGGATACCGCCCAGGAACGAACCGAAATAGTCTTCAACTTCACAAGCGCTTTGTGCAGGAGCCGCTGAATGGGGATTCGCGCTGGTTGACACCACCGGCCCGCCAAAAGCCCGGCACAAGGCCACGCATGGCGGGTGAGCGGTCACGCGTATTGCAATGGTGTCGTGTGAACCGCTGATGAAATCCGGGGTATTCATTCCGCGGGGAAACAACCAGGTGACCGGGCCGGGCCAGGACGCCAGTGCTGTTGCCCGCTGTTCCTGGCTGACCGGGCCAATCCAGGTCTGGAACTGCTCGATATCCTGAGCGATGAGTAACAGTCCCGCGGATTCAGGACGGTTTTTCAATGCCAGCAATTTAACAACCGAGGATTCATTGGCGGGGTCGCAACCCAGCCCGTAAACGGCCTCGGTGGGATAGGGGATGAGCTGCCCGTCGCGCAGACGCTCTGCAGCTTCTTCGGCATTGAGCAGCATATGCCGCATAAGGTACTCCTTCAAGGTGATATTGACGGGTTCAGCGAGTCGGGAAGCGGTTGGGCGCAAGGCGCACCGCGCCGGTAATGGCCAGCCCTTGCCCAGAGGTGCAACACCGCGAACGACCGCTTCACGGCGCGCCCGAAGGGAGCTGGCCAGATGATCCAATACTGCGTTGCAGTCCTTGGAAAGGACACGCCATTCCCTGCGGACTGCGCCTTGTCTTGGATCATCTGGCCAGCTCTGAACGCATCAATATCACCTTGAAGGAGTACCTGTTTCTAGTCCGCGGCGGCCCCGGTCACGGGATTTGACCGGGTGGTCTTTATGGCTGCCTTTTTCTTCCTGGTCGTGCTTTTCTTTGCTGATTTTTTGTTGCTGGTCTTTTTCCGGGTTCCCTTCTTTTTGGTCACCTTCTTTTTCGCAGTTTTCTTTCGGCCGCGCTGGCGATCGGGGGCGGCAGCGATCAATCCCTCACACTCGGCCAGGGTCAGGGACTCCGGTTCGCGGTCTTTGGGAATCCGTGCGTTCTTGTTGCCATCGGTGATGTAGGGCCCATAACGGCCGCGCAAAACCTGTATCTTCGAAGTCTCGAACTGCTGGATGATCCGATTGGCGTCGAATTCTTTTTTCGCGGCGACCAGTTCAAGTGCGCGTTCCAGCGTAACCGTGTGCGGGTCATCGTCCTTCATGGAAGCGAATTTGCTGCCATAGCGGATGTACGGCCCGAATCGGCCGATACTCGCCGCCACTTCCTCTCCTTCCGGCGTCTCGCCGAGCACGCGCGGTAACTTGAACAATTCCAGCGTCTCCTCCAGGGTTATGGTTTCGAGACTCTGACCGTTGCGAAGGCTGGCGAAGCTGGGCTTGTCTTCATCATCCCGTGTGCCGATCTGTGCGTGCGGGCCATAGCGGCCCAGGCGCACCGAGACCTGTTTGCCGGATTTGGGATCGGTACCCAGCACACGGGTTTGCTTGGCCTCATCACGGCTGACCGTTTCCTCCTTTTCACGAACCGTTTTAATAAACGGCTTCCAGAATCTTTCCAGCAGCGGAATCCACTCTGATTCGCCCCGTGATACGGCATCCAGTTCGTCTTCCAGGCGCGCGGTAAATTCATAGTCCACGTAATGGCTGAAATGCTTTTCGAGAAAACGTTCAACAACACGACCAATATCCGTCGGGATAAAGCGCCTGCGGTCCAGTTCCACATAGTGACGGCGCAGCAGGGTTGAAATAGTGCTGGCGTAGGTGGACGGACGGCCAATGCCATATTCCTCCATGGTCTTGACCAGGCTTGCCTCGGAATAACGCGGCGGCGGCTCGGTGAAATGCTGACCGGCGAGGATCGACTGCACATCAACCTCGTCACCCTCGTTGATGTCCGGTAAACGGGTTTCGCTTTCCTCTTCGCCCTTGGGATGGCTGACTTCATAAACCGCGAGGAAGCCGGGAAAGGTGATGACAGAACCATTGGCACGGAAACTCGCGTCCGCGCCGCAATCAAATTCCACCGCAACGGTATCCAGCACGGCCGGCATCATCTGGCAGGCGAGGCTGCGTTTCCAAATCAACTCATAAAGACGAAACTGGTCCTTATTCAGAAACGCCCTGACCCTGGCCGGAACCAATGCTGCCGACGTCGGACGGATGGCCTCGTGGGCCTCCTGCGCATTCTTGGCCTTGGTTTTGAAGAAATTCGGCTTTTCCGGTACGTAGGCAGCGCCAAACTGGGACTTGATCTGGCCCCTCAGATCCTGCAATGCGTCATTGGACAGCGAAACCGAGTCCGTTCTCATGTAGCTGATCAAACCCTGGCTTGTGCCGTCGATCTGAACGCCCTCGTAAAGTTGTTGCGCGGTGCGCATGGTCTTTTGCGCGGAAAAACGCAACTTCCGGGACGCATCCTGCTGCAGCGTCGAGGTGATAAACGGCGGTGACGGCCGGCGCTTGCGCTCCTTGCGCGTCACGCGGTCGGCCTTCAGACGGCCATTGGCAGATGCTGTCAACTGGTCCCTGACAGCAAATGCGCGTTGCTCGTTGTCAATATCAAATTGCCGGAATCGAGCGCCATCCAGTCGTACCAGGTTGGCGGTGAACGCCTTGTCGCCTTTGGTGAGTGCGGCCTCAATCGTCCAGTATTCACGGGGGTCAAAACGTTCAATTTCACGTTCCCGCTCTACAATCATTCTCAGCGCAGGACTCTGCACCCGCCCCGCGGAGAGGCCGGTTTTGATCTTTTTCCACAGCAGGGGCGAAAGATTGAAACCGACCAGGTGATCCAGTGCGCGGCGCGCCTGCTGTGCATTCACCAGGTCCATCGACAGATCACGTGGATTTTCTATCGCCGCAAGGATGGCCTTGCTGGTGATCTCAGAAAACTCAACCCGGTAGAACGGAACCTTGTCGGCAAGGCCCTTTTCCTTGAGGATTTCGTAAATATGCCAGGAAATGGCTTCGCCTTCGCGATCAAGGTCTGTGGCCAGGTAAATGGCTTTTGCCTTCCTGGCTGCCTTGACGATGCGGTCAACGTGCTTCTTGCTGCCCTCGCTCAACTCGTAGTGCATGGCGAAATTATTTTCCGTGTCAACCGCCCCATCCCTGGATGGCAGGTCACGGATATGCCCATAAGAGGCCAGCACCTCGAACTCCTCGCCGAGGTAGCGGTTAATGGTTGCCGCCTTCGCCGGCGACTCTACGATCAAAAGTTTTTTCGCCATTCTCAACCTAAAATTAATCCTGACGGTTCCTGTCAGGACCGCGTTTATTCAAACTAAATTTCGGATATGAAAAAGAGCAGATCAAAGATTCTCTTATATTAGTGCCGATACGCCTGCTCGTTGTCAAACATGAGATCTTCCATCCAGGCGTAGTTTGCCTCCTGCCCGGGTTGATTGAACAACACCATCAACACCACCCATTTCATGTCTTCCAGGATAATTTCGTCCGTCTCGAGCGCCAACACGCGGTCCAGAACCAATTCACGGCGCTGAGCGTCCAGGATGCCGATATTTTCAAGGTACAACAGGAAATCACGACAATCGGTGTCAATACGATCAACTTCGCGGTCCACGTAAACCCGGATCGGGCGATCGGCCTGCATAATCAGTTCTGGCTGGTGACGCTGATCGGCCAGTCCATCCAGCCATTTGAAGGCCTTCTCTATTTCACCATTGGTGAAGCCGGCCTGGTGTAAATTTTCTTCCATGAATGCACGGTCCGGTTCTTCCTCGGGCTCGTCGTAGTAGTACTTTTCGAAAAGAAACATCAGTACGTCGAGTACATTCTCTTTCATTTTTTGTGTCTCTTTCTGTCATTGTCGTCACACTCGGGACGGTGTGCGGCGTTCCTCTCAACTTCAACATGCGCAGCATGGATCAGATTGGTGAACCCGTCAATGCATGGGGCATAGAAAGTCAAGTCTGTCTCCCCATATATGGATATGTCAGTCCATATACAAGGTTTGCAAAAAAATAGGGCACTCTGGCCGGTGTTCCAGCTTACCGGGACTTTCGGCTGTAGCGGCCGCTGTTGTGCTGTCTGACCAGTCCCTGCAGTTCCAGCATCAGCAACATCGATGAAACAGCCTGCACCGGCAGCCCGGACAAATGCACCAATTCATCCACATTGCGGGGATCAAAGGCCATCACGGACCATAGTTTTTGATAATCCGGGTCGTCCGGCAACTCCCCTGATGTTGGCTCCTGACGGATTTCCTCAACAGCGGCTGAATTGAGCTGAACGCGCAATTCCCGCGCCAGTTCATCCGCCAGGGGCGTCAGTTCTGCCATCACATCACCAACAGTCTCAACCAGACGCGCGCCCTCCCGTATCAGGCGATGACAGCCCTTGACCATCGGGTTATGCAATGAACCCGGCAACGCAAACACCTCCCTGCCTTGCTCGGCGGCCTGCCGGGCGGTGATGAGTGTGCCGCTGTTCAAGCCCGCTTCGATCACCAGTACACCCAGGCTCAAGCCAGAAATGATGCGGTTCCGGGCCGGAAAATGCTCGCGCCGGGGCGGGAAGTCGAGAGGAAATTCGCTGACCAGGGCACCCTGTGCGCGGACACGCTCAGCCACTTTTTGACTGCTGGCAGGATAAACCGAACCCAGACCGGTACCCATGACGGCAATGGTCAGACCGCCGCAGGCCACGGCAGCATCATGAGCCGCCGAATCAATACCGCTGGCCAGTCCACTGGTTATGGTCATGCCCAGGCGGCAGAACTCAGCACTGAACGCGCGTGCGTGTTCAAGCCCGCCAACCGTTGGATTGCGGCTACCGATAACCGCCACCTGGGGCCTCCACAGCACTTCAGGGTCGCCATCTACGAACAATGCTGCAGGGGGGGAAGGAATCCGGCGTAGCAGGGCTGGATAGGAATCACTGTCCCAGGTAACCAGGCCATGACCCGGACAGGACAACCATTCCAGGTCGGCATTCAGCCCGGCCTCATCCGACTGGCGTAAGGCGGTCACTGTCTCCCGGCCAAAACCAAGCTGTCGTAAATGCGCGCTGTCTGCGGAAATCAAAGCAGTGATGCTGCCTGCCGACTCAATCGCGCTGATCAGCTTGCTGCTCGCCATGCCGGGAGCCCTGATGACCTTTAGCCAACTAACTGTGTTCGTTGAAATTTCCTTTCCTCAATTTAATCAAGCCCTGATTCATTGATGAACCCGTATCCTGCGCCCACGACTTAATCTGGACCACACAAAAAAGGGGCGCGATGCCGCACCCCTTGTTGAATTATTTCTACTTGTTGCTTACAAGGTTTCGTCCGGGTGACGCAGCACATCATATTCACGAACCGGCCGCGCCCCGTCCATGACCATGGCATAGCTCACTTCGTCGAATACGCGGAACACCATGATGTGCGCATCATATTCATCCGGCAATGTCACTTTGTCCCCATTCCATGTACCAAGATCCGCAATACTTCCTGCAGGATATTTGATACGGTCCCGAATGGTTGCGCCCGGGCGAAAAGCCGAGAAAACATGGCCAGCCTCAACGCCCTGCCTCGAACCACCGCTTATGGACAAGATCTGGTAATGACCCACGCCGTAGTGGGCGCCTTCGACGGCCAGCACTTTCAGGTCATGGGGTATGCTACTCATGGCGTGAGGATCGAAATACGCCGGGAAGCTGTGCGTGTCCAGTGGCAACACAAAATCACCTTCCTGCACTTCCCTGCTGCCTGAGTCTATTGAAAGAATTGCCGGGTCGCCATTTTTGACCAGCGTAGCCTGGCTTACTTCGTATAGTTCATAGCCAATAATTTCAGCTTTTCTACCCCAGGTGTTGACCGGCCGCCAGAATCCCGAAGGATATACAAGGTGCTCCGGAACATGTTTCTTATAACCGGGGTCCCGCGCGCGTTTTTTCTCATCATTCATCCGGTAGTAGATATTACCGAGACGAACAATCGAGTACTGCTGACCCACTGACGCCGCCAGTCCGCGCACGTAGGTCCGGTCACCGACGGTGGCGTTAATGCGGCGTTCGAGGTTGGCCACGACGTAGGGCAGCGTTGCGTACTGCTCTGGAGAGATAATCTGTACATTCTTCATAAATGGCTTGATGGCCTCAAGCGGAATACCACTGACAGCCTGTCTGTCGGTGGCACGCATGTCAGGTGAAAGGCGAACGGTTTTCTTGCCCCCGTTCACGACAAGCCTGGGTGAACCATCAATGTAAACCAGTGACATCCGGTCACCGGGGTAAATCAGGTGCGGATTTTGAATCTGCTGGTTAGCGTGCCAGATTGCCGGCCACTGCCATGGATGATCTAAAAAACGGGCCGAAATGTCCCACAGGGTATCGCCCCGTACCACAACATACTCATCCGGATGATCGGTGCGTACTGACACGTCCTGTGCCATCACTACCCCGGCCAACATCGTCGCAAGAATGAGGTAAATGAATTTCCTGATCACTTTCCTTCCCCAATCAACAGGCATCCAGCCATTTTGACCGATGCGGTCATAAATCTTAGTGGCGAACCATGTTCGTCATTAGCTATCATAATTAAAGTTATGAGAAAGTTCATCTAAATTGTTTAACGGGCACAAGATTCAATGAACAGACTTGAGATACTCGAATTTCCGGATACCAGGCTTAGAACGGTGGCAAAGCCGGTCAATAACTTCGATGAAACGTTGGGAAAACTCGTGGATGACATGCTGGTGGCGATGTACGCGGCGAATGGAATCGGGCTGGCAGCGACGCAGGTGAACCAGCATATTCGCCTGCTGGTGCTGGATATCAGCGAAAACCGGGATCAGCCCGGAACCTACATAAACCCCGAAATTCTGTCGCAGGACGGTGAACAGGTCTGCGAGGAAGGGTGCTTGTCGGTGCCGGGTGTTTTTGCCGATGTGAAACGGGCAGAAACCGTTCGCATCAGGGCTCAGGACCGCAGCGGTGAATTTTTCGAAGAACAGGCCGACGGGCTGCGCGCCGTATGCCTGCAACACGAGATCGACCATTTGAACGGGCGTTTGTTTGTCGATTACCTGTCGCCGCTGAAGCGTCGAATGGTGAGAAAGAAACTTGAAAAAGGGCGACGCCAGGCGCTGCAGGAAGAGGCTGCAGGTTCGCTGATCTGAACCAAAAAATCATGCCCGGAAAATCCAAGCTGAACATTGCCTTTGCGGGCACGCCCGGTTTTGCCGTACCTGCCCTCGAAGCCATGGTTGCGAACAGCTATGCTCCACTCCGCGTACTGACCCGGCCCGACCGCCCGGCAGGCCGAGGGCGTTCCCTTCAACCCAGCGCAGTCAAGCACAGCGCCTCGGCTCATGGAATCAAGGTCTTACAGCCCGAGCATTTGTCGGGCGAGGTGATTCTGGGCGAACTGGAAAAGTTGCAACTGGACCTGATGGTCGTGGTGGCCTATGGCCTGATTCTACCCGTTTCAGTATTGAGCTTGCCCCGGTATGGCTGCTGGAATATCCACGCCTCCCTGCTTCCGCGCTGGCGCGGTGCGGCACCCGTACAGCGTGCAATCGAAGCCGGTGACGCCAACAGCGGTGTCTGCATCATGCAGATGGAGGCCGGCCTGGATACCGGACCGGTACTGCAGCGAGTGGAAACGGACATCCGGGCTGCAGAGACCGGCGGATCACTGCATGACCGGCTGGCCCGAATGGGCGCGCTGGCTCTGCTTGATTGCCTGGAAAAACTGAATGCAGGCAGGCCGGCGGCGCCCGTTGAACAAGACGACGACCTGGCGAGCTATGCCCGTAAATTGAATAAGTCCGAGGCGAAGATTGACTGGCAACAGCCCGCTACGGTACTCGAGCGCCGGGTCAGGGCCTTCAACCCGTGGCCGGTCTGCTGGTGTGAAATCGATGGCGAACGGCTGCGTATCTGGAGCGCGGAGGCGGCCGGGAATGACAATACCGGGAATGCGGGCATAGGCAAGCCCGGTTCAGTGACCGCGGCAGGACCGGGCGGCATTGAAGTGGCCACATCGGACGGCTTGCTGCGCTTACTCGAAGTGCAGCGGGCGGGAGGAAAGAGAATGTCTGCGGCGCAGTACCTGAACGCCCATGTTGTCCGGGTAGGTGCGTGATCCAAAACCGGCCGACCAACGCGCGCCTTGCCGCCGTAGACGCCATTGCAGGGGTACTCGACACCCACCAGTCGCTTGCCGATTATTTTTTGCCGCGCACCTTTCCTGAAGCTTCCGACCTTTCCCCGCGGGACAAGGCTTTTGCCCGGCACCTGGCCTATGGCGTTCTACGCTGGCTGGGTGCGCTCGAGTGGTTGGCGAGTCAACTCTTGAACGCTCCCCTCAAACGGCGTGACCGGGACATTCAACGCCTGGTTCTTATTGGTTTGTTTCAGCTTTGGAAGGATGAGACGGCGGACCACGCGGCCGTACACGCCACCACGGAATGCGCCAGAATGCTGGGTAAAAATTGGGCCACGGGCCTGATCAATGCATTGTTGCGGCGCTTCGCGCGGGAGCGAAAGCAGTTACTGGCACAACTCGAATCCACACCGCATCAATATGCACATCCCGCTTGGTTATTGGACCTGCTCGAACAGGACTGGCCGCAGAGTTGGCAGTCAGTGGTATCGGCAAATAACCGTCAGGCTGCTTTATGGCTGCGGGTAAACCGCCGTCTGAGCGAACCCGGCGCCATGATTACCGAGCTCGAACAGCAAGGTTTTAACGCCAGCAGCCACGCGCAGGCAAGCGACGCGATCTGTGTGGAACCCCCTGTCCCGGTCACGCAACTACCCGGATTCGGCGAAGGCAGATTATCGGTGCAGGATCCGGCAGCCCAGTTGGCAGCGGATTTTTTGGCGCCGGTCCGGGGAGAACGCATACTGGACGCTTGCGCAGCACCGGGGGGCAAGACCTGCCACCTCCTTGAGCGGCAGCCCGGTATCGAGTTACTCGCCCTGGACCAGGATGAAAAACGCCTTGGGTTAATCCGCGACAACCTGCATCGGCTCGGATTAAGGTGTGAACTGAAATGCGCCGACGCCACCCGGCCGGAAGCATGGTGGGACGGCACTCCCTTTGACAAGATCCTGCTGGATGCGCCCTGCAGCACCACCGGTGTTATCCGCAGACACCCGGAAATCAAGTGGCTGCGCGACCCGGCGCAGGTGCACCGGGTGGTCGCTACCCAGCAACGATTGCTGGAACGGCTCTGGCCCCTGCTCGACACTGGCGGTATCCTTGTATATGCAACGTGCTCGATATTGAAATGTGAAAATCACAAGCAAATTCATGGATTTCTGTCCCGGCACCCGGATGCCGTGTATGCCGGGCCAAACGCCGATGTGGAAGAAGCGACGTTACCGGGGCGGCAAATCCTGCCCGGACAGGAAGGAATGGATGGCTTCTATTACGCCGTTATTCGTAAGTCTGTCTAGCGTGGCTGTACTGCTTTGCGCATGTGCGCAGCCGGCGGACGATTATGGCTTTCGCATTCGAGAGGTCCTTCTCAGACCCGGTTACCAGCAAATTTCAGCGCATTACCGGCAGGACCTGATACTCAGCCGGGACGCTGTCGAGGCGCTGGAACACGGCGTGCCATTGACCGTGCAACTGCAAATGGAACTGCGCGACGCCAACACGCTCACCCTTTTGGCCGATGAAAGCCACCGTTTCGTGATTCGCTACCAGCCCCTGGTCCAGCGCTATGAGCTTTCCGGCCCGGATGCCGGCAACCCGCGTACATTTCCGAGATTGCGTCATGTGCTGAAAGAACTGGCCACCATAGACCTTGATCTCAAGACCGGCCCGCTGGTGCCTGGCAGGTATGAATTCCGGGCCCGGACAAGGCTTGAAAACGCGCGCTTACCGGCACCCATGCGCCTGCCCGCCCGGTTTTCGGACCAGTGGCGACATGACTCGGAGTGGTCAACATGGCCGTTCGAAATAGGCGCCTGAAAAAATGGCTTTTCCGGGTACTGCCCATCGGCGCGGCGCTGGTCGCGATTCTGACTTCGCTGTTGTTGGTGAGCAACGTGGAGCAGGACATGGGCGGCTTCGGCCGCCATTACCTCTGGGTGCTGGTGCTCACCGGGCTGGCATTGTTATTGCTTTTATTAACCAGTGTTGCCCGCGGCATTTCACTGGTCCGCAAGGTCAGGAATAAAGCGCCAGGCGCGCGACTGTCGGCCCGCTGGGTGCGAAATTTTCTGCTGCTTTCACTGCCGCCCGCACTGATCGTGTATTTCTTTTCCGCTTATTTCCTGACCCGCACCGTGGACGGCTGGTTTGATGTCCAGGTCGAAACGGCGCTGGCGGATTCCCTGGCGCTGGGACAGGAGTTCCTGGACATCCGGACCCTGGAAGTTCGCAATCACATGCGCCGCCTGGGACTGGAAATCGAGGGACTTGATGAACGGCCCGAGCAGTTGCGACGTGCCTTGTTGCGTCGGGTGAGTGCTTCCGGACCGGTGGAATTGTCGGTTTTATCCGCCGATGGGCGGGTCGTATCAACCGCCAGTTTCGACGCTTTGTCAGACCTCAGTGACCATCCCGGAGACTACGCATTGTTGCAGGCTGCGGAACGCGGCGAGTATGCCGCAGCAGAGCCGGCTGTGGGCGGTGGCCTGAGAATTCGTGTCATTCAGCAAATACCTGCGGCCTCGGTCGGCAACCCGGACCTGCTTCTACAGGCGATTTACCCGCTGCCCGACAATATCACCGCGTTGACGGACAGCATTGAACGGGAGTACCACCGCTACCAAAACCTGAGTTATCTGGGAAACTCACTCAAAAAAAGTTTCCTGCTCATCCTTACCCTGGTCCTGGCCCTGACGGTGCTGCTGGCCATCCTTGCGGCCCTGAACACAGCGCGCCGCATGGTTGACCCGATTTCCAGCCTTGCCGACGCGACCCGTAAAGTTGCCGGCGGCGACCTTGGCCAGGCCGTGGAAACCCGTTCCAAGGATGAACTGGGCTTTCTTGCACGATCCTTCAATGAAATGACGCAGGCATTGTTAAAAGCCAGTGACGAGGCAGAAACAGCACGATCCCGATTGCAGGCACAGGGCGAATACCTGGAAACCGTGCTCGGCAGCCTTTCAGCCGGTGTACTCACAATTGATGCCCGTGGCCGGGTTGTACGGACCAACAAGGCAGCCGAACAGATACTGAAGCTTCCGGCCGGATATGCCAGCGATCGGCAGCTGGGTGACATTGGCAGCGAAACACCCGCGTTGGTTCCCTTTGTAGAGGCCGTATTGCGCCAGGTGGAACGGGGAAGGGCGGAATGGCAACAGGAAATCCGGCTGGACAGCAAGGGTTCACCGCTGGTGCTGTTGATGCGCGGCTCGCGCCTCCCGGCTACGGCCGGCGAAGAAAGCGGCCACGTGGTGGTATTTGATGACGTCACCATCCTGAACCGGGCCCAGCGCGACGCAGCCTGGGCCGAAGTTGCGCGGCGCCTGGCGCATGAAGTCAAAAACCCGTTGACGCCCATCCGCCTGGCGGCAGAAAGGCTACGCATGAAGTTGATGGACAAACTCGAAGCCAGTGATAGGGAAATGCTGGATCGTGCGGCCAGCACCATCGTTTCCCAGGTCGAGGCGTTGCGCAAACTGGTGGATGCTTTTGGCGACTATGCGCGCGAGCCGGACATCGATCGCAGCGAACTCCAGCTCGACGCGTTGATTGAGGAAGTTGCGCTGTTGTACCGCCAAGGCAGCCCCGGCATGGCGTTACAACTGGATTTGTGCCCCGGTCCTGCTGGCCTCGCTGCCGATAGCGGGCAGATACGACAGATGTTGCATAACCTGATCCGCAATGCCAGCGAGGCGATTGAAGCAGGTCAGTCGCCCAACATCAGCATCCATACAAAACAGGTGGAACGCGACGGCAAACCCTGGCTGGAACTTGTGATTTCCGACCACGGCCCGGGATTTCCGGACGCAGTCCTGGAAAACCCCTTCGAACCATATGTCACCAGCAAGCGCAACGGCAGCGGACTTGGACTGGCCATTTGCCGGAAAATCGTCGCGGATCACGATGGCACGATTTCCATCGAAAACCTGGACGAAGGCGGCGCTTGTGCCCGGATTCTTTTACCCCTGCAGGCAGACCAGGCGGTGGACGCAGAGCACCGGATCAGCGGCTGATCCAGCCCGGTTATGGCTTTCCCTTGCTACGATCGGTCAAATCCGACAGGCTCCTAGCCCGCATTTTGCATGAGTTGCCGGAATTGTCGGATGATTTCCGGTATTCTGTTGTATCCTTACCACACTTTTAGAGACCTCCCCTTATCGCATGTAAACCTGGCGGAGCCGGGAATGCGCCCGGGGAACCACTGCTCAAAGGCCATATGCCATGCCCGAAGCCCAAATTCTGGTTGTAGATGACGAGCCCGATATTTGCGAACTGATCAGCGAAATCCTCGCGGACGAGGGTTATTCCGTTGCCTCTGCCAAGAATGGAGAAGCAGCCCGTGTTGCCTATGCGAACAACAAACCGGACCTCGTGTTACTGGATATCTGGATGCCGGACATTGACGGGATCACCCTCCTAAAAGAGTGGTCAAGCACCGGATCCCTGGCCTGCCCGGTGGTCATGATGTCCGGCCACGGTACCCTCGAAACTGCAGTAGAGGCGACGCGGCTGGGCGCCTTTGATTTTATCCAGAAACCCTTATCACTGGCCAAGCTCCTCGCCACCGTGAAGCAGGCACTGGAATCCGGCAGCGGTATTGCGCACGCAGTCCGGACACCCGCCGAAAGCATGTACACCGAGCCACTGGGCAGCAGTGCACAAATGCAACTGCTGCGGCAGAAGGCGGAACAGGCCGCAGCGCACAATTCGCCCGTTCTGATCACCGGCGAAGCCGGAAGCGGCAAGGAGGCGCTGGCGGCATATATTCACACGCTGGGCAGCCGTGATGGAGATTTGGTCATTCTCGATCATTGCCAACTGAGCGGCAGCAACGCGCGCCAGTATCTTTTTGGTTCGTCGGATAAAGACCATCCCGGACCAGGGGTATTGACACAGGCCCGCAACGGAACCCTGTTTATTCCCGAGTTTCAGCAATTGTCCAGTGACGCCCAGGAGCTACTCAGCATGGCGCTGGAATCCGGCCGTTTCCAGGCTGAAGGCGGTGGTGACGCTTCCGAAATCAGCTGCCGCATCATTGCCGGCGCGCCTGACGGACTCGAGCAATTTGTACACGATGGCAGCGTGTCGAAACAGTTGTATTACCAACTGAATGTACTGCCACTGCACATGCCATCTCTGCGTGAACGTCCTGAAGATGTGCCCGCCCTGGTGCGGTTTTATGCTGACTGGTTTCCCAACCAGGACGGTCTGCCTTATCGGCAATTTTCAATTTCAGCGCTCAACCGGCTGCGCAACCATAGCTGGCCGGGAAATATCCGTGAACTGAGAAACCTGGTGCAGCGCCTGCTCATTCTTGGTGGTGATGGAGAAGTGAACGTCGACGAGGTAGAGGATTCATTGCGCCAGAACGCGTCTGGAATATCGGCGTCTCCGGCGGCCCGGCCCGGTTCATTCGACTTGCCTTTGCGCGAAGCCCGGGAGCAGTTTGAACGCGAATATCTGCGCTACCAGTTACGCAAGGCGGGTGGCAGCGTGGGTAAGCTGTCGGAATCGGTCGGTATGGAGCGCACCCACCTGTATCGCAAATTACGCGCCCTGGGGATCGATCCCAAGTCCGTGACCCGGGAAGGAACATCGAAGTGAAGATTGTGATTCTCGGCGCAGGGCAGGTAGGCTCATCGGTGGCCTGGAGCCTGGCAGGCGAAGACAATGACATCACCATTGTCGACACCCACCACGAGCGCCTCAGACAATTGCAGGATAACCTGGATATCCGTGCCGTGCAGGGTCACGCCTCCCATCCAAAGGTGTTGGTACGGGCGGGTATCGAAGATGCGGACATCATCATCGCGGTGACCAATTCAGATGAAGTCAACATGGCCGCCTGCCAGGTGTCCTACACACTCTATAACACCCCTACCCGCATCGCCCGAATCCGTTCAGCGGAATATACCGATCACAAGGAACTGTTTTCGCGGGAGCACTCGCCGATTGACGTTCTCATCAGCCCGGAGCAATTGATCACCCAGTACATTGCGAGACTGATTGAATATCCCGGCGCCCTTCAGGTGTTGGATTTTGCGGACGGCCGCGCACAACTGGTGGCCACCCAGGCGGACGCAGGAGGTCTGCTGGTCGGACAAAAACTATATACCCTGCGCCAGCACATGCCTGCGGGGTCCGACGCCCGGGTTGCAGCGGTTTACCGGCAGGGACAATTGATCATTCCTGACGGGGATACTGTTATTGAAGAGGATGACACGGTCTTTTTTCTGGCTGCGCGAAAGCACATCCGCACCGTGATGAAGGAATTGCGGCCCACGGATAATCCCATCCGGCGGGTGATCCTGGCCGGCGGCGGTTATATCGGCAGCTCTCTTGCGCGTCGCCTGGAGCGGGACCACCACGTAAAGATCATCGAGCGGGATCCGGAACGGGCGGAGGCCATTGCGGAGGAACTCGAAAAAGCCATCGTGCTGGTCGGCGACTGCGCGGATGAAAACCTGTTGCGCGAAGAGTCTATTGAGACCACCGATGTGTATTGCGTACTCACCAACGACGACGAGGCCAATATCCTGTCGTCAATGCTGGCCAAGAGGATGGGTGCGAAAAAAGTCATTGCCATCATCAACCGGCCGTCATACGTGGACCTGGTTGAAGACGGCGCCATCGATATCGCGGTGTCTCCCCAGCAGATCACCATCGGTGCGCTGCTGACACACATTCGGCACGGCAGCATGGTACGCGTGCATTCTCTGCGGCGCGGCGCGGCAGAAGCGATTGAAGCCATTGCGCTGGGTGACAAGCACAGTTCAAAAGTTGTCGGGCGTACCCCGGAGGAACTGGACTTACCGGAGGGAACCACCATCAGCGCCGTGGTCAGGGGAGACGAGGTGATCATCGCCCACCACGACACGGTCATCAGGGAATACGATCACGTGATTTTGTTTGTCCCGGACAAGGCGCAGATTCCGGCGGTGGAAAACCTGTTCCAGGTCAGCGCCACGTTCGTATGACCATGTTCGCTAGTGGTCCAACAAGGATATATTGATGGACTCAGAGCTATCCAGATGATTCAAGACAAGGCGCTGTCCGCAGGGAATGGCCTGTCCTTTTCAAGGACTGCAACGCCGTATTGGATTATCTGGTCAGCTCCCTTCGGGCGAGTCGTGAAGCGGTCGTCCGCGGTGTTGCGCCTCTTGCTAAGGACGCGCCATTACCGGCGCGGCGCGCTTGGCGGTCAACCGCTTCACGACTCGCTGAGCTCATCAATATATCGTTGTTGGACCACGAGTTGCGGAAGCTGAAAATGCGCTACGCCTCCATCCAGA
>SMUY01095912.1_pt1 | contig 21110 bp, 18 predicted proteins | sample 2456441 | NCBI WGS metagenome assembly SMUY01 (sample SAMN11095931, study PRJNA526329) | marine sediment metagenome | biome: Marine sediment; feature: Surficial sediment; material: Deep marine sediment; isolation source: Hadal surficial sediment | place: Pacific Ocean | collected 2014-11 | depth...
CAGCACCATCCTCGTCCACTACATGCTGACCCAAATGACGCGGCTGGTGGATCAACTGCTGGTCTATCCCAAAAACATGAAGAAGAACCTGGAGCAGACCGGCGGCCTTATTTTTTCCGAGCACGTATTGCTGGCGCTGACGCGCAAGGGCGTGGTGCGGGACCAGGCGTACCGCATGGTGCAACGCAATGCCATGCAGGTGTGGGAGCAAGGCGGCGATTTTCCGGCGCTGTTGAAACAGGACAAGGACATCCAAAAGCATTTGACCGACAAGGAAATCGATAAAGCGTTCGACCTGAACAACCATCTTAAAAACGTGGATAAAATCTTCAACCGCGTATTCAAATAATCCCCTATCGTGGAACGAATCGAAATGAAACGCCTCGAACAACTATACGAAGGCAAAGCGAAGATCATTTATGCCACCGAGAACCCGGATCAGGTGATCCAGTATTTCAAGGACGACGCCTCGGCGTTCAACGGCATCAAAAAGGGCACCATCGTCGATAAGGGGGTGGTCAACAACCATGTCTCCACCACCATTTTTAAATATCTGGAAGAGAAGGGCGTGCGCACCCACCTGGTGCAGGAGTTGAACGACCGCGAAATGCTGGTGAAGAAGCTGGAGATCATCCCGGTGGAGGTGGTGCTGCGCAATGTGGTGGCGGGAAGCCTGGCCAAGCGCATGGGACTGGCGGAAGGCGAGAAGTTGAAAGGCCCGATCCTGGAGTTTTATTACAAGGACGATGATCTGGGCGACCCGATGATCAACGAATACCACATCCTCGAGTTCGGCCTGGCTACGGCGGAGGAAATCGAAATCCTGAGAAAGCAGGGCCTTCTAATCAACGAACTGTTGTTCGAGTTTTTCAAACAGCGGAACATCCGGCTGGTCGATTTCAAGCTGGAGTTCGGCCGTCACCAAGGCGAGATTCTGCTGGGCGACGAGATCAGCCCGGACGGGTGCCGGCTCTGGCACTGGGAGACCGGCGAGAAGATGGACAAGGACCGTTTCCGGTTCGACCTCGGGCAGGTGGCGGAGAAGTACCAGGAAGTCTATCACCTGATCTGTGGCCCGGCGCCAGCGTGACCGGCGAAGCGCCGGAGCAAATTTAGCCCAGACGTTATGACGAATATGACCATTATCTCAACATACCAAAGTTGAAATATTATCAGCGGTGCTCCGCCCGGCATGACGCGGAGCACAACCGGGCAAGGCCCGGAGCTGATTTTGCCAGAGTATAGAGGTGCGACTGAATAGTTACTTTCGCCGCTCCTACCCGGAGGGGGAACTGGCTGACCGGCAACGGCGAGCAAGATTTCCTGGGCGCAATTCTGAATTTAGGTCCAGCGCCACGCTGGCGCGGGGCGAACTTAATCCCCCCCTTGATAGAGGGCGCTACAATTTTGTGCAGACGACTTTGGTGGGTTGCATCATTCCGCATTCCATGGATTCCGTGCGGCCGTTGGCGGCGCCGGCGCAGGCGGTGCTGACGCCGTTCTGGATCACATTGTTTTTCTCCATGCCTTCCAACGTCTGGCAGACTTCGATGCCGTTGTAGGTGATGCACACGTCGCACCGGTACTTGCTGCCGGTCCAAATCATGGTGACGGACAGGTAGCCGATCACTCCCAGAAAGACGATGGTCAAGACGGTGCCTTTTTTCACGATTCCTCCCCCGATCCGGGTTTGAGCTCCGAGACCAGGGACGTCGGCTCGATGAAAAAATGGTCCCGGTAAAAAATCAATTCTTCGATCGATTCCTGGATATCGATCAGGGCCTTGTGCTCGTCGCTTTTCTTGGGCATTTTCCGTCCGTTGGGATACCAGCGCCGGACCACTTCCTTGATCGAGGTGACGTCGATGTTACGGTAATGCAGGTATTCGCTCAAATTCGGCATGTATTTGTAGAGAAACCGCCGGTCCTGGCCCACGGAGTTGCCGCACAGTGGCGAAATTTTGAGGGGTACAAATTTTTTGATGAAGTCGAGAGTCCTCTCCTCCGCCTCTTCAATCGTGATTTTGGAATCCTTCACCTTCTGGATGAGGCCTGAGGCGCTGTGGGTCTTCTGGTTCCATTCATCCATCCGGTTCAGGATGTCATCCTCCTGATGAATGACCAGCGCGGGCCCCTCTTCGATGATATTCAGATGGCTGTCGGTAATGATGGTGGCGATTTCGATGATCACCTCGACGTCCGGTTCCAGGCCGGTCATTTCGAGGTCCATCCACACCAGGTGGTTCGGGTCTTGTTGACTCATTAAAGTTCCAATCCAGGGTCTCGCTCCGTTATTGGAGGATTGACGACCCGGTTATTGCATCAGGGAAACCATGACGGCTTTCTGCAGATGAAGCCGGTTTTCCGCCTGATCGAACACGATGGACCCCGGACCGTCGATGACCGATGAGCTGACTTCCTCACTACGGTGCGCGGGCAGGCAATGCATGAACACCGCTTTGGGTCCGGCCCAGCGCATCACCTGATCGTTAATGGAGTATGCGGCCAAATCCTTCAGCCGTTGCTGGCGTTCTTCTTCCTGTCCCATGCTGGCCCACACGTCGGTATAAACCACGTCGGCTCCGGACACGCCCTCCTGAACATTTTCCGTCAGGACGACGTTCAGATTTTTGGAGCCGGCTTCCTCCCGGCTCATCTCGAGCGCTTCCTTGGTGATCGTGTATCCTTTGGGGCTCACCAGCGAAATGTGCAGGCCGAATTTGACGCAGGCGAACAAGAGGGAAACGGCGACGTTGTTGCTGTCGCCCACATACGCCAGTTTGAGGCCTTCGAGGGTGCCGAATTTTTCCCGAAGGGTCATTATATCCGCCAGCGCCTGACAGGGATGGTTGAAATCCGTCAGGCCGTTGATGACGGGCACTGTAGCATACTTGGCGAGGTCGAGGACGTCGCTGTGGGAAAAAGTGCGGATCATGATGCCGTCCAGAAACCGCGACAGCACCTTGCCGGTATCGCTGATGGTTTCGCCCCGCGCCAGTTGCAAATCCTCGGGGCCGAGAAACAGGCCCATCCCGCCCAGTTGAAACATCCCGACCTGAAACGATATCCGCGTGCGGGTGGATTTTTTATTGAAGATCATGCCCAGGGTTTTCCCCTTGAGCGCGCTGTCGAATTCCTGCGGCGATTGTTTGATCCGGTCCGCCAGATCCAGCATGCCCGTCAACTCGTCCGAGGAAAAATCGGTCAATGCGATAAAATCTTTTTTCATAGGTCTGTGAAGGCTCTGTGGCCCATCGATGAAATAACAAAAAAATTATTCTACACGATATGGCGGTTCAGGACCATCCCGTGTGGGGGAAAACAGTTGGAATGCAGGGGTTTGTGGGCGCTTCAGTCGAGGGCCAGGGTGAGGCATTTATTGGCACCGCCGGCTTTCAGGAATTCGGAGACGGGTTGGATGACGGGCATATAGCCTTTATTTTTAATGAGTTGTGCGAGTTCCGGCCCGGCGTGGTTCATGAACAGCATACGGCCCACCAGAACCGCATTGCAGGCAAAATGAACGGCGTCTTCCTCGGCAACGACGATCCGGTTTTCCGGCGGAATCCGCGCTTCAATGGCCTGCAGGGAAGGCTCGTCGAAGGCCGCGGGGTAATACATGACCTGATCATCCAACAGGGGACAGAAGCAGGTGTCGAGATGGTAAAAGCGGGGATGAGTCAGGTGCAGGGAAACCACCTCGAGCGACAGCTGTTCGGCCAGGAAGGGATGCGCTTCGCGGTCGGTGCGGAAACCGTAACCGGCCCACAGCCGGTTGCTGTCCGGTTGCATCAGGGCATCGCCGGCGCCTTCGAAGTAAATGTTTTTAGGTAGCAGGGTGATGCGTGTGGCACGGGATTCGAACGCCTTCCGGAAGATCGGTTCCTCGCGGCGGCGTTCCTCGTGCTTGAACCGGCTGGGAATGAAATGGCCCTCGTGCATCAAACCGGCGTTGGCGGTGAATACCAGATCGGGGACGTGGGATTGCGGGTCGATCAGGTGGATGTCGGCCTGCCGCTTAAGGGCGCTGTAAAACTCGGTCCATTGCCGCACAGCGACGGCAGGATCCACTTGGCCGATCTGGCCTTCCATCCAGGGGTTGATCGCGTAGCGGACCCCGAAATATTCTGGTGAACACATCAAAAGGCTGGGCTTCATACCGGCCTCCACAATAGAGATTATTATATTAGATGGTGGCTGAGGGGGTTCGGTTGCATGTTGAATTTATAAATCGATTAGATGGAAAGTGACCCATTGAAGTGAAAAGGTAAGTGTAATGCAACGGGCGGAACCGGTGCGAGATGAAATTACAGGCTCAACTGCTTTTCGTAGACTTTAAAGACGGACGACTCGTAAAACTCCCGCACTTTTTTGAGATTATTGGCCAGCCACAGGCGGGAAAAATCCGGGGGAAACCTTGCGAAGCCTTTGATCTGGCCGATCATAATGCGCACGTGCTGGTACCAGGAAATATTCTTTTGCACCTTGAACAGTTTGCGCACCTTGCGCAGAGCCGAGACGGCTTCATCCGGTTTTTGATCGCCGAACAGGCTGAGTCCGTAGCCGACGTGGGCCAGTCCTTCGTCGGGTCTCATCGTGGTGGCTTTCCGGTACGCCTTCACCGCTCCGTCAAATTGTTGGGTGGCGCTCAGCATGTTGCCGAGATTGAACTGCACGTCGTAATGACCGGAATAGGTCTCAGCCAGGGCTTTTGCGGATTGGACCGCGTCGCCGAAGTTTCCGGTTTTGGCGTAGGCGATGGACATTTTGATCTGGGCATAAATGTGAAGTTTCTGTTCGGGACGGGTTTGCAGGAACTGTTGCCAGAAGGGAATGGATTCGGCGATGAAGTCCTGCCGGTCCAGCTCCAACGCCTCTTTCAGCGCGGAATCCGCGGCGGCCAGGGCGTGTGGTGTAAATCCGTATATCCAGAGGGCAACGACGAGGGCGAGGGTTGGTATTCGCATGGGTTCTTTCCGGTTCAGGCCACTTCCGCCGATTGCCCCGGAAAAACGGGTTCCGATCGGAAAAGGGGCAACAGCGCCTTCTCAAGCTGTTTTTTGAATTTAGCTTCCTGCTTGATGATTTGATGGACGTCCTCCGGCCTTAAATAAAACACGTTCGAGGAAGTCTCGTAATGGGAATGCAGAACCGCCCGTTGGATCTTCATGTTGAGGGCGGAGAAGACCTTGGTTTCCATCATGACGGTTCCCAGGATGTCATGGGTCTCCACCTTGACCGCCCGTCCGATGATCGACACTTTAAGTTTGATGTCCTTGTATTTTTCCATTTGGACTTCCGACGTGAGGGACCGGCCTTTGTAAAGGGTCGATAGGGGGATGCCTCCGACGAATATCTGGCGCAAATCTTCCTTGACCTGGTTTTGCAGATAAAAGAAATTGGAAAACTCGATGGGGTTCCCCTTCACGTCGCCGATTTTAAACAAGTCTAATACATTATCATCCAGGGTATGGATGTTGGCTTCCATGATGCTGAGATGATTAAAGGCCAGCACCGTGGCCATTTTATAGAGCAGAGCCGGCTGGTCCTTGCAACAGAGCACCAGTTCCGATAGTTGCTCCGCTTTGAAAAAGATCTCCGCGGCAAACCGGTCCCGCGATTTCCGGAATTCGCTATATATCTGGAGTTGCGATCTCATGTCCCGCGGCAGGCGGATCATTTTGAAAAATTCCCTTTTCACGGGGATCGACACCTCTTCCTGCTTTTTGTGGTGCAGGGTGCTCTGATAAAAATATTTGAGCTGGTCGACCTGGCTCTTCGACATTTTCATTTTGGTGCCGGCCCGGTCGGAATAAGTGAGCAGGATCAGCATTTTCAGCCGCTCGACATCCTTGTGGACCAAATCCCACACCATTTCGTAGGTGTCGTCTTCGTCCGGATCCAACAGCATAAGGTCGCGCATCATCAGGTGGCGCTCCACCAGAAAGGCGATATCGCTGATCAGCCGCTTGTTTTTGCCGTAGCCCAGTGCGTTCAGAATGCGCGGCACCGCGCGCGCCCCGACCAGTTCTTCGTTTTCCCCCTCGCACTTGAGGCCTTTGCCGATGTCGTGTAGAAGAACCGCCAGCTTCATGGTGGTTTTATCCCTGAGGGATTGATACAGCTGGACCAGGAAAGGGTCGGCCTCTGGATCCGTCTCGAATTTGTTGAGCGCGTCGAGCGCGGCCAGGATATGAATGTCCGTCGGAAACATGTGAACGTAAATGTCCTGCAACAGCCCGCTGAGGTTTTTAAATTCCGGAATAAAGAAGGAATCCAGAAGGCCGAATTCGTGCAGGTACCGCAGAGCCTTGGCGAAATACTTGCCCCGGATCATCGTCTGGAAAAATTCCTGCGCTTTTCCCGGCTCCTCTTCGCTCAGAAAGATCGGGGTCATCTGGCTGATGTGGGCCTCGATGGAACGGGTGACGGGGTAGGCGATAAAATAATTTTTACGCGCCACCATGGCGAACAGTTGAAAGACTTCCATCGGGGAGGTCCATTGATGGTCCTCGCGCCCCGGGGCAAAGGTGATTTGATTCTCCGAGTTCAGGACAAAATCCCCGGTCAGCTTTCGGGTCTTGTCGTCCGCGGCAAAGGTGATGCTTTCCCAGAACAGGTTGCGGCAGTTCCGTTTCATGGGAAGCACCGCGTGGAAAAAATACTCCCGGAAAAACTCGTTCACCCTGTTTTTGAAGCCCATGACTTCGGCCATCTTGTCCCGCACCTCGAAACGCAGAACGTCTTGCTGGGACCCTTTCTGGAAACAATGCAGGAACATGCGCATGCGCGACAGAATATTGAGCGCGTTCTGCAGGTTCTTGAACGCCAGCGCGCTCAATTTCTGCCGGTCGTGCAATTCCGAGAGCAGTTCGAACTGATTGATCTTTTCAAAAGATTCCCGGATGCGGACCAGGCTCGTCGCCCAGTATAGGCGCCGCAGTTCTTCCTTGATGTTCGGTTCCTGCTTGAACACCGTATTCTGGATTTCAAAATATGTTTTGTGCTTGAAGCATTCCTTCAGAATTTTTTCCTTGTGGATCAGGCTGGCGGTTTTCACCGAACTTTTGAGCTCGTTGTAGACTCCCGGATGGCCCACTACCAGCCGGTGTTCCAGCAGGGAATGAAACGAGGGCAGGATAACGTCGTCGAACGCCTGATCCTCCGAATCGATTTCCGAGAACCCCGAACTGCTGGCGGTCGGGAAAATATTCTGGTAGACAAACAGGTATTCGAAATAGTGGATGACTTGATGCCCGTTTTCTTTATCGGCGTCGGTGGCTTCGGAACTGAGCACCATCTGGATGTCGACATCCGAACTGAAGTACATCTCTTCCCGCCCGTAACCTCCGCGGGCGACGACGGCGACGGGGATTTCATTTTCCTTGAGCGGCGTTTCCCGCCCGAGGTTAAACAATCCCAGCGCGGTCCGGTAACTGGCTTCCAGTACCGTGTCGACCAGAGCGGTGCGCTTTAAAAGCAGAAGATGGCTGTTGTCCGAATGCTCCAGTTCCTTCTTCTGGCGTTCCGTTTCGTTTTCGATCCAGGGAGTGATCTTTCTTTTAAAATCGAGGTAAAACGTTTGCGGATGGGCGGCATCAAAGGCAGGTAAAACTTCCAGCTGAATGAGCGGGGCGAATTTCTCCTGCAGTTGACGACGGTACTTTTCCGTCTGCGTCCGGTTGGATTGATATAAGTCCGTCATAGTACGTAGATACCCACCGTTGCCCTTCTCGCCCCCCAGTGAGAAAAAGAGTGTATATGCTTGGAGTTACAGTCCCTCAATTAAAAGAATATATCAAATTACGGGGGTTTTCAACAATCATGGGAATAACCCTGCAATAAATCAATAGGTTATTTGGTCGGGGGCGAGGCTTACAGGGTGCGGCCCATCAATTGAATGAAGGGCCGGATGTTGTCCATCAGGTGGGTGAATTTGCTGGGTTTCAGGGATTGCGGGCCGTCGGAATAGGCGTTGATGGGGTCCGGGTGGACTTCGATCATCAGCCCGTCCGCCCCTGCGGCGATTGCCGCCCGGGCCATGGGTTCCACCAGGTCCCAGTGACCGGTGCCGTGGCTGGGGTCGACGATGATCGGCAGATGCGTTTCCTTTTTCAGCACCGGAATGCAACTGAGGTCGAGAGTGTTGCGGGTGGCGGTTTCAAAGGTGCGGATGCCGCGCTCGCAGAGGATCACATCCTTGTTGCCCTCGGACAGAATGTATTCCGCCGACATGAGAAATTCCTTGATGGTGGTCATCATGCCGCGTTTGAGGAGCACCGGTTTGGAGATTTTGCCCAGCTCCTTGAGCAGGGAAAAATTTTGCACGTTGCGCGCGCCGACCTGCAGGACATCGGCGTAGCGGGCCACCAGTTCCGCTTCCCGCGGATTCATCACTTCGGTGACGATGGGCAGTCCCGTCAGGTCCTTGGCCTCCTTCAGCAGTTTGAGGCCTTCTTCCTCCAGCCCCTGGAAACTGTAGGGCGAGGTGCGGGGTTTGTAGGCGCCGCCGCGCATCATGTTGGCGCCGGCTTTCTTGACCGCTTCGGCGGTGGTGCATATCTGTTCGCGGTTTTCCACCGAACAGGGTCCCGCCATCACCGCGATCCGCGTTCCACCGATGGTCACCCCGCCGCAATCCACCTCGGAGTTGGCGGATTTGATTTCGCGCCCTGCCAGCTTGTACGGTTTCAGGATGGGGATCACCGATTCCACCCCGGCCATGGATTCCAGGACCTCCATCAGGTGGTCCTTGCCGTGATCCGCGCCGACCGCGCCGATCACCTGGCGCTCGACACCGACGATTTCGTGGGGAGTGTAATCCAGCTCGATGATTTTGTCTTTGACCGCCTGTTTTTGCTCTTCAGTGGCGTCGGGCTTGATAACGATGATCATGCTGTAAACCTCGGTTTCGGTTACCGTGAATTGAAGTTATCACGCAGAATCGGGCAAAGTCAAGGCCCGTCGTTGGGGGCTTCCGAGAGATCTCCGGAAGGCCCGTTTTGGGGCGGATGAATAGCGTTTTTTCAGGGAATTGAGGGAGATTTCCCGAGCCTTCCGGTTCCGGTGATTATTATTTTGACAGGCCGATGGAATCTATGATAATTAAAAGCCCCGGTGCCCTTTCCCGGCCCACCTTTTCCCGGAGGAACCATGGAAATCAAGATCGGCAGAGACGACTTCCTGAACAGCATCCACAAAGTTCAGGGGATCGTCGAGAGCAAAGGCGCCATGCCCATCCTCGCGCATGTCCTGATCAGTACCGAAAAGGACGGCATCGTCATACAGGCCACCGATCTGGAAATCGGCATCAAGGGGTTCTGCCCCGCCAAGGTGGTGTCCCAGGGATCCGTTACCATCAACGCGCGCAAATTGTTCGATATTCTGCGGGCGCTCCCCGACCTGGAAGTGCACCTGATCCGTGAGGAAAACGACTGGGTGTCTCTCACATGCGGCAAGTCCCGTTTCCGGCTTCCGGGGTTGCCGGCTTCGGATTTCCCCAAACTGCCGGAGTACAGCGAAACCGCGCTCATGGAATTCAGCGGCGCCAAGCTGAAGGAAATGATCCGCAAAACGTATTTCGCCATATCACCCGACGAAAGCCGGCAGGCGCTCAACGGCCTTTTGCTGGAGCAGGACGGAGACCATGTCAACCTGGTGGGAACCGACGGGCATCGCCTGTCGTACATCCGGCGGCCGCTGTTGAAGTCCAACGCCCAGGGCGGCGAAACCAGTTTCCTCCTGCCCAAGAAAGTGCTGACCGAACTGCTCAAACTCATGGAGAACGAAGAGAGCGCCACCTATGCGTTTTCGGTGAAGGATAATCAACTGGCCTTCATTCACGATCGCGAGGTCATCGTATCGCGCAAGATCGACGGAAAATTTCCCAACTATCAGCAGGTCATTCCGACCGATAACCCTTTGAAGGTGAAGGTCAACACCCAGGCGCTGATTCAGGCCCTGACGCGGGTCGCGCTGTTGGCCGATGAAAAATCCAAAATGGTCCGCTTCGAAATCAAGACCGGGTCGTTGACGCTGGTGTCCGATCACACCGAGCTGGGCGGGGCGGTAGAAGAGGTGGAGATCGACTATAAAGGAGACGAGATGCGCATCGGGCTCAACGCCAAATACATTCTCGATGTGTTGAACGTCATCGAGGAGGATGAGGTCATTTTGAACCTCAAGGACCAGAACTATTCCTGCCTGTTGACCATCGGCGAGGACAAGGATTACCAGAGCATCGTGATGCCGATGCGCCTATAAATCGAAAAACTGATCCAGCTTTTTATCACTGCGCGGCATCTTCCCCGTCACGTCTTGCCAGATCTCCTTCGTTTCCATACACAGATACACATTCACATCAGGGGCGCGGTCTTTCACCATCCGGCGCAGGGTTGCAAATGCCCGATTGCGGAGCGGCCTCAGGTAGCGGAACTTGCCGTCTTCGCTCGGTAGATGCTCCTGGGTGAACAGCCGGGTGCCCTGGTGACGGTCCTTGATCACTTTCTTGAGGTTGGGCCGGTAGCGGAATCCGCCGATGCTGATCCACTCGATACTCTCCGGCCGCACGTTTTCGAGCAGGGTATCGACCAGGTCGGCATAGGCCGCCTCCCAGCCGGGAAACAGAATGACCGGGTCGAAATGAAATCCGATGCGGTAACCCTTTTCCGCGCATTGCCGGGCGGCGTTCAATCGCTTAAGGGTGCCGGGAGTGCCTTTCTCTTCTCGTTCGGCGATCTCCGGCGGGTTGATGGACCACGAGACGATGATATTGGACGGGTCGAGGCTCAGCAGGTTGCCAATCCGGTCGGATTTGGTTTTCAATTCCAGGACGGCGTTGCTCCTCTGGTTGAAAAAGGGAATCAGCGTTTCCGAATACGGGAGGAAATCGTCGAGCGCCAGACTGTCGGTCAATTCACCCGTTCCCACCCGGAAGGTGCGGTTGGGATGGGCCGACAGGGTTTCGTCGAGTTCCGCCAGCAGGTCATCCAGGTTGACGAAAGCGGTCAACAGCGGATTGTTCTGCAGGAAGTCCTGGAGGAAGCAGTACGAGCAATCGTACACGCAGTTTGTGATGAGGTTGACCACGTAGTAATTGCAACACACCATGCCGGGGCTGATGCCGGGGCATTTTTTGAGAAACGACCCCTTGAACCGCGACAACAGAAGACGCCTTTTGGCCGCGCCGAACACATCGACCGAGGATTGACGGATATCGTCCATCACCTCCTGTAAGTCCGGGGATTGACGAGTGGGCACCCCGGGGAAATGGTCCAGCACCCGGCGGGTCATGGCGTAGTCCGCGGCCCCTTCCTCGATGTAAATGATTTCCGGCTGGTAATCCATTAATTATTGAAAAAACAGGGGTTATTTGATTCCGGCCTATTGTCAAACCGGGTTGGTTCTGCCATAATATACAGGTTTTTCAGGGTCCTGAAAACCTTTTCCCGACGGCCTCCGGAGGCCCGCAAAAAGCGCATCCGCCGCCACCCGGCGGGCCGGATGAAGAGGCGAAACTTCTGACTCGGATACCATCGACCCGTATGCATCGTCCTACCGTTCTCGACAATCAACAGTGGCCGGACAAAAAACCGCGCCGCAGCATCCGTCCAGGAATGATGTTGTTTGTGCTGATCCTGGGGGTGAATGCGGGCCTGATCGCCTTCAACATTTCCCTCGGACAGATCGAGGCCAAGATCGGTTTCAGGGCCGACCAGGGAACCGGGGCCAGAAAGTTTACGTATCTGCCTGTTCAATCCTCGCAGAAAGTTCGGGAAGCCCGCATTTCGAGATCGCCGGACCAAGGGTCCTTGGTTTCTACGCCGGATACGTTTCGCCTGTCCGGCGGTTATCTGGAGGGCAAAGAGGTGCGCACCCTGCATTTGACGGTGCAGAGTTCCCTCACCTTTTCCGTGTGCCGGATCGTCTCGGAGGACCAGTGCCGGGGCCTGGCAGTCCGCATCGCGCGCCAACTGTCCTGGTTTCTGGACGTGGACCGGGAAATCCGTAAAGGGGACAAGGTGGCCTTGATTTATCAGAGCCTGCCCGCCGGGCCGGAATTAAAAATATTGAAATTGGATTATGTCAGCGGGTTTCTGCATAAAACCTTGGCGATGAATTTTTTCAAAACCGCCGAGATGAATTACGGAAGCTATTTCGACAACCGGGGAAATGAGATGATTTCCCGCCTCGATTCCCGTTCCTCGCCCATCCGCAATTATTCCGAGATCACCGCGCTTCCCGGAGAACACCGCCGCGGCAGCGGCACCGGGCATGCCGGCACCGATTTCAAGGCGGAGGTGGGAACACCGGTGTATTCGAGTTTCGCCGGGCGGGTGACGCGCGCCAACTGGAACACCAAGAGGAACGGGTACTGTATCGAAATCGACCATCCCGACAAGGGCGTTAAGACGCTGTACCTGCATCTGGACCGGGTGCTGGTGCGCCCCGGTCAGTGGGTGGGGCAGGGCATGCAAATCGGACTGTCCGGCAATACCGGGCGCAGTTATGCCCCGCATCTGCACTACGAGATCAAAAGCCGGGACCGCAAGAAAACGGTTTATAATCCCTTCCTATTCAAATATCATAAGAAATACAGCCGAACGATATCCAATCGACATCGGAAGGAATTCGATAAGGTCATCCGCCTTTACGATTCGCTGCTGACCGCCGGTTAAGTTCGATCCATCGGGAATTTCCGGCTCCTGCGAGGACTCCTTCCGTAAAGGAAAGTGCGCTTTATTTCATGTGGTGGCGAAAAACATACCGTCCGAAAAAACCTTTTTTTAAAAGGTGGTGGTTCAAATGGGGCCTGGGTTCCGTCCTGTTTTTTCTGGGGGTCACCCTTCTGCCGGTCTGGCTGTATGCGGTGGTGGATCCCCCGACCACGCCCCTGATGTGGATTCGGTGGATGGAGAGCGACTCCGGGAAAAAGCATTCTCTGTTCATCAAGGATTGGCGGCCGCTGAATACCATTTCCCCGCATCTGGTGCGTGCGGTAATCTCCGCTGAGGATCAGAAGTTTTTCATGCACAACGGTTTCGATTGGGAAGCGGCGGTGAATGCGCTGGAGGTGAATCTGACGACCAAAAGAACAATCGGCGCCAGCACCATTTCCATGCAGACCGCGCGCAACGTATTTTTATGGCAGGAACGTAATTGGCTGCGTAAAGGCCTGGAAGTGTATTTTACCTTTCTGATCGAAGCGTTCTGGAGCAAACAGCGCATTCTGGAAGTGTATTTGAACGTGATCGAATGGGGCGACGGCGTGTTCGGCTGTGACGCCGCCGCGCGCAAATATTTCAATCATTCTTCACGCTGGATCACCCAACGCGACGCCGCGTGGATGGCGGCCATCCTGCCCAATCCCCGGGCCTGGTCCAAGGCCCGGTATCAAAACCGGGTGCAAAAGCGTCAGACCCGGATCCTTCTGAGCATGCGAAAAATGAAACTGCCTGCCATTTGAGGGCGCAGGGCTGAGGGGGGAGAGCCGTTGAATACGGGCCGGATCAAAATCAAAATTTCCAAACGCCACCAGAACAAAATCCGCAAAGGATTTCCCTGGGTCTATTATTACCAGCTGAGCCAGCGCAACATCACCGGCCGGCCGGGCGATCTCGGGGTCATCTACGATTCCGCCAACCGGTTTCTGGCCATCGGGCTGTTCGATCCCTTTTCCGACATCCGCCTGCGCATTTTGCAGACCCGTAATCCCTGCGAGATCGACGAACACTTTTTCCGGGAACGCCTGCAGGCGGACCTCGCCTTACGCGAACCTCTCCAGTCGCAGGAGACCACCGCCTACCGGATGGTCAACGGCGAAAACGACGGCTTTCCCGGAATGGTGGTGGACCGTTACAACGATACCCTGGTGATCAAGGTCTATACCTCCGCCTGGTTTCCTTATCTTCCGATGCTGGTTTCCCTCCTGCGCGAAGAGTCCGGGTCGTGTCAGCGGGTGCTGTTGAAATTGAGCCGCCATGTCGAGCGTGTCAGTGAAGGAAGTTTTAAAGACAACCAGATGTTGTTCGGTGCCGCGCCGGCGGGACCGGTGCGGTTTAAGGAAAACGGTTTGTTGTTCGAGGCTGATTTAATTCACGGTCAGAAGACGGGATTTTTCCTCGATCAGAGAGAGAACCGGCAACAGGTGCGCGAGCGGGCCCAGGGGCGGTCGGTTTTGAATGTATTCAGCTATACCGGAGCGTTTTCGGTTTATGCCCGCGCGGGTGGGGCGGAGTCGGTTCTGGAGATCGACGTCAATACCCAGGCCCAGGCCGCGGCGCTCAAAAACTGGAAGTTGAATTTCGGCACCGGGGAAATTCAAGAGAACCGGTTCCGCCAAGTCCGGGGAGATGCCTTCGAGCAGTTGGCCTCCTTGAACCGGCAGGGGAAGCAGTTCGACTTGGTGATTCTGGACCCGCCGGCGTTTGCCAACCGGAAACAAAACAAGGCGAATGCGCTACAGGCCTACCTGCGCCTGGCCAAGGCCGGGGCGCAATGCACCCGCGACGGCGGCCTGCTGCTGGCGGCATCCTGCTCATCCCAGGTGCGGGCCGACGAATTTTACCGGGCGGTGGACCTGGGAATCCGCGCCACCGGCCGGTCCTACCAGAAATTGCTGAAAACAGGCCATCCGCTGGACCATCCGGTCACGTTCCGGGAAGGGGCCTACTTAAAAGCCATTTATTGCCAATTCTAGGGGAAAACGGGTATTTGCGTACCAGTTCAGGACTTTTTTGGGAGAGGAAAATCCGGGTTTGCTACGGGAGGGAGGTATTGTGGGCGCTGAAACCAATACCATTAAAACCAATTGTTACAGAACGGGATAAGCAAAAATGCAATCCTAAAAAAGATTCGGTCATTATCGGACCGTTACTTTTTTTTGGCCTTTCTTTTTGCTTTTCGTTTTGGTGCTTTTTTCTTAGCTGCTTTTCGTTTTGGTGCTTTCTTCTTAGCTGCTTTTCGTTTTGGTGCTTTTTTCTTAGCTGCTTTTCGTTTTGGTGCTTTCTTCTTAGCTGCTTTTCGTTTTGGTGCTTTTTTCTTGGTTGCCATCAAGAACTCCTTTCGTTGAAAATATTTGGTAAGTTTCAGCGCCCAAATATTTAAAGTATTTTATTCTATACACCATTAATGTCAAGAGTATATTGATTCAAAAAGGGTTCTGGCGATTCGGCGGGGTCTCCGCCGGATGTCGTAGTCGACCGGTATGTGTTAACAAGAAAATAACGAGACGGCGGGAAACCCTTGCCAGCACTGGCTGATCAAGGGCATGATAAATTTTTTTAAGAAAAAAATTATTGTTATAATCCACTGGATAGACGATTTTGACCGAGTAAAATTTTTTTCATTTTTTTTGGAAATTTTTATGAATTTTTCTCTTCAAACGCATTCGATTGACGGTTTTGGAGATTCCAGCCGCCTGCTCCATGCCTTCAGTCTGCGGAGTTTCGAGCGTGACGGGGGCGTCCCGGAAGATTTGTTGTTGGGGCGGCGGACCGACCCCCGGTCCTCGGAACAGCACCGGCAATGCCTGCTTGAAAGTTTGAATATACCTTCGAAGGAAATCTTTTTTGTGAAACAGGTGCATGGCGACCGGGTGTTTGTTCTGGATGATCCGGAAGTTTCCGCCGATCAGACGGAGCGGGAGGAGGCGGATGCGATGATCACGCACCTTAAGGACAAACCCATTGCGGTACTGACCGCCGATTGCGTTCCGGTGATTCTTTACGACCCCGAAAGGCAGGTCGCCGGGGTGGTTCATGCCGGCCGGAAGGGCTCCCAGATGAACCTCGTCGCTAAGACAATATCAATTTTATCAAGAGTTTACGGGTCGCATCCCGGAAATGTGCGGATGGCCCTGGGGCCCGCGATCGGGGGCTGTTGTTACGAGGTGGATGAACCCTGCATCGAGCCGTTCCGGAAGAATTATCCGGAATGGGAGGGGTTCGTGACCGGCCGTTCTCCGGGCCGGTACATGCTGGACCTCCTGAAAGCCAACGAAGCCGATGCGGTGCGTGCCGGGGTATTAAAGGAACACATTCATCACTCGGGGGAATGCACTTCCTGCAATAATGACCGGTGGTATTCCTACCGCAAGGAGGGAACGACCGGAAGAACCGTCAGCCTGGCCATGCTGCGCCCGGCAACCTGAAGGGATCGGGTGGGCGGATGCTCAGGCGCTGGCCTTGGCGAGAATGGCGTTCACCCGTTCTTCGAAATCCTCACCGATGGGCTTCACCATGAAATCGGCCCCGCCCTCGTCAAAAAATTGCTTGGTCAATCCAGAATGGGAGTAGGCGGTGAGCATCGCGCAGGGGACCTCGGGTTTGATTTCTCGCATGCGCTCGAAGGTTTGAATCCCGTTCATATTCTTCATCATGAAATCCATGAGGACGAGATCCACCGAATTGGATTGCAGCATTTCTATTCCCGAGTGGCCGTTTAAGGCCTCGATGACCGAATGCCCCGCCTTGGACAGGCGCCGATTCAGGGTTTTTCGGGTCAACTCGTGATCTTCAACGATCAGTATGGTACTCATTCGTGGCTCCTGATTGTGGTTCTATGGGTATGCAAAATGTAAACACACTTCCTTCTCCGGGCATACTTTGGACGGAAATCCGCCCGCCATGCATTTCCACCAGTTTTTTGGCGATGGCCAGTCCCAGTCCCGTCCCGGAAGACGCCCGCGTCGGTGATTCGTCCACCTGACGGAATAAATTAAAGATCACGCCAATGTCCTCCTGGGAGAGACCGACGCCGGTATCCTGCACGCGGAACACCGCCTGCTCCCCCTCCCGGCGCACCGTGATTTTGATGGAACCCTTGTCGGTGAACTTGAAGGCGTTGCTTAATAAATTGAATATAATCTGTTTGATCCGGATGGTGTCGGCGCAGATTTCCAGGTCCTCCAGCTCCATCACAATGGGCAGGCCCTTTTGTTTGGCGATGGCCCGGTAGCCGGAGACCACGTCCTCCACCAGCTGTTTGACGGAGAACCATTTCGGATATAAATCCATTTTGTTGGCCTCGATTTTAGAAAAATCAAGCAGATCGTCGATCAGGGCCAACAGGTGTTTGCCGGAGTTTTCAATATCCAGCGCAATGGAAACGATTTCATTCTGCTCGGGCAGTTCGTTTCCCCGGGTCAACAGGGGCGTATTGCCCAGCATGACGGTCAGCGGGGTCCGCAATTCGTGAGAGATGACGCTTAAAAAATCGGATTTCAGCCGGTTGGATTCCTCGGCTTTTTTCGCCGCCATCATCAGGTTCTGCTCCACCTTTTTTTGCTCGGTGATATCGGTTCCAAATCCGATGGTTTCCACCAGTTTCCCGCTTTCATCGAATCGGTGGATATTGCTCCAGGCCACCACCCGGGTTTCGCCGGAGCGGGTGGGCAATTCCAGCTCCACATTGCGGACGGGGCCTTTGGATTTGAGTTGCTGCAACAGCTCGCTGTGTTGTTCGGAGGGGTCGGGAAACAGCGTATCCCACCAGTGTTTCCCGATCAATTCCTCGGGCGGGTAGCCCGTGGTCTTTTCCACCGCCGGATTGATGAAGCGCGTGATGCCGTCCGGAGACAAGCCCACCACCAGACCCGGCGTGCGCTCGATGATGCGGGCGGTGTAGTCTCTCTCGTTGCGCAACACCTCTTCGAAATGCTTGCGCTCGGTGATGTCGCGCACCATGCCGAGGTACAGCTCCGGGCGCGGCCCCTGGTCGGAGCGGGGCGTCCGCCGCCGCTCGGGCATCTGAATTTCGCTGATCGACAGATCAATGGGAAACAGAGCGCCGTTTTTGCGCTCTCCGGTCATCTCGGTGACTTTCCCGATCAGTTGGCGTTGGCTGGCCAGCAGATGCCCTTTGCGCAAATCGCTTTCCCGGCACAGGTTGGGAATCAACAGCCGAATGTTCTTACCAATCACTTTTTTCGACGGTTGGCCGAAAATCGACTCCGCCGCGGGGTTGACCGACTTGAGGGTCCCCAGTTTGTCAAACGTGATGATCCCTTCCAGGGCGTTGACCAGAATGGACCGGATATGTTCCTCGCTGTATTGCAGGGCCTCGAAATTCCGAACCCGGTCGATGCCCAGGGAAATTTCCCCCGCCGCCCTGGACAGTGTGTGTTGCATGGTTTCGGTCAGGGGACGGAACGAAAACAATTCAACCGCGCCGAGCAATTGCTGATGGGTCGCCAGCGGATGGGCGAAATAGGAGACCACTCCGGAGGTTTGCATCCATTCCCGTTCGCCGGACAGCCCCTTATCTTCACAGGGTTGGTGAGTGACATACGCTTTTTGCTTTTTGGCCAGCTTGCCGATGATGCCTTCTCCCAAGGGCACCGGATCCACCGGGTGGGGTTCCTGGCCTTCGGCGGCGGCAGAGGCGTGAACCTCCAGCACTTTGTCGTGCGGATAGAAAATCCAGATGCGGGCCAGCGCGCCATTGAAAAAATGTTTCAGCGATTCGGCGCATTGATTCAGAACCTCGTGCAACGAGGTACTGCCCGCCAACGCCGCTCCGATCTGGGCGCCGAATTCCCCCAGAGACACGCGTTCCGCCAGAGCTTCCTCCGCTTTTTTGCGTTCGGTGATGTTTTCGCCGACGCCCAGAATCCCGATCGCTTTGCCGGCTTCATCAAACCGCGGGGACAGGGTCAAATGAACCCATAGTTTCCGGCCGTCCTTGGTGATTTCCTCCACCTCGCAGGTGATGCCCTTTTTTTCTTCATGGATGTATTGATGAACCTCTTCGATGGTGGTCCGGCTGTCTCCGTCTTCGGGATACAGTTTGTAAATTCTTTCCTTGCCGACCATCTCCTCGGCCGTATAGCCCAGCATGTTCTCGGAGCCTTTGTTCCAGAAGAGAATGTTGCCGTCAAAATCCGTCCCCATAATGGAAACCGCCGAAGGGCTTTCCAATATATTTTGGAGTGCGGCCTTTTTCTGGCATAATTCTTCTTCCTTCAGTTGCCAGTCCACCGCCTGCCGTTGCCACTGGGAAATTTCACGGCGGAGCGCCTCGATCTCTTCAAGGAGTGCGGCCTTATTTTTGCTTTGCAGTTTGGTATCGATCATTATTAGTTAATAATAGTCTCGAATATCTGCCGGATCAGGAGGAGTTTCAAGCAGATACTATAGTATTTTACGGGATACGCAAAATAAAATCTGACCGAAAGCATGATAAATCCTTTAAAATTAGACATTTAATGATTAAGGAACATTTCATGTTACTTTAATAGGGTGTTATTTCCTAGCTTCTCAAAACTTTTGATAATACCCCGATTGGAGGATTTAAATTCAGTATGACCAGTAAAAAAAATATAGATCCAAGCCTGCCTTTGGAACAATTTCCGTTTCCGTTGGAATGGATCAAATCCCACCCAGACAAAGTGGAAGAGGCTTTGGCCCGAATGTCCGTTGCGGAACAGGTGCGGTCCGTCCAGATGTTGCGGGGCCAGGAACAGCTGGACCTGTTGATATTGTCCCGCCAGACGGAGCAGGTGGTGCGTCTGTTGCCGGAAGAGGATATTTATTACATGATCAAGGAAATCGGCGAGGAGGACGCGATTCCGGTGTTGGCCCTTCTGTCGACGAAACAGTTGCAGTATGTCTTTGACATGGAATGGTGGCGGGGCGACAAATTTGTGCCGCAAAACGCCTTGGACTGGTTGCGATGGGTGGCGAAGGCCAACGACCAGCTACTCCTCGACTGGATTCTGACCGAGGACTTCGATCTAAAGGTGATGGTCCTGCAATCCCTCATCAAAGTCTTCAAGCCGGACGAGATGACCGATCAGTATGATGGCGTCGAAGATCTGGAGCATTTCACTTTGGACGGGGTATTCGACATTTTCGTAAAAGTTCCGGATGCCGCTCCGCTGTTGAAGAACCTGTTCAAGCTTCTATACGCCGATCATCAGAAAGTGTTTTTCGCCCTGATGGAGGCGGTGATCTGGTATCCGATCACTCCCACGGTGGAGGTGGCCTACCGCTGGTGGCGGTCCCGTGTCGAAGAAAAGGGGATAGTGGGTTATGAGGAAGCGATAGGGGTTTACAGCCTGCTGGATTCCGATTCCCTGAAACTTGACGCGGCCCCTCAGGAAGCGTTTGAGGAACAGGGCTCGGCCTATGCGATGGCCCCGGTCTATCCGCTGGCGGATACCGATCCAGCCACGTTTTTCGGGCAATGCCTGGCCATGCTGAAAAACCACAAGCGGGTGAACGCCCTCTGCTGGGAGCTGATGTACGTCGCCAACAAGGTGATGGTGGCCGACCGGCAGGATTTCACCCACATCGACATCCGCCACGAAATCATGCGCAAGGTGCTCGGTTATATCAATATCGGGCTGGAGTTGGGCGCAGGGGGAGACATCGCCAAAGGGGAGGCGCTGTTGAACCAGACCTGGATGCAGTCGCTCTTTCAGGTGGGTTACGCGGGTGTCATGCGCCTCAAGTGGGAAGGCGAAAAGCTGGTGAAGGAACACGGGCTCCTGCTGGAGCAGGTCCTCACGCCGGGTTATATGGATCATCTGGCCGCCGCTGTTTCACGCTTTCCCGAAATTGGGGTGACCTTCACCGAGGAACCGGAAGAGGCTGAAACCAATATTCAATGGAGAAACCTGGAGTCCCTGCAGGACATCCAGACTCTTGAAAACTTTTTGAACCTGGCTAATTTTTATGTCCGGTTCGCCCGGCAAAGCCTGGGATTGTCGCTTGAGCAAATCAGCCAATATCTGGAAGAAGCCCGCTTTCCCGAAAACAAGGAAGACCTGGACATCAAGATGCTGACGCTGACGGCGCTGGCCCGTTTCGCCCTGTTCAAGGAGATCGGCTGCCAGCCGCTGTTACCGGAAGGGGCCCGCTCGTTTTTACAGATTATTTTTCATGTCGGGATTTTCAAGGATGAGTCGCGGGTGGTGAATGAAGACATAGTGAAGGCATTCAAGGAGCGGCTCCTCACCACGTCGCTCGCCTGGACCGGTGAGGACCGCGAGCGGCTGGACCAACTGCTTCAGGAATGCGTTCACATGCTTGGGACGCAGTTCGGGCGGCTCGATCCTAAAAAGACCATCGAGTGGCAGTTCACCCGGGGTCTGTTGCTGAAATAAAGGGG
>SMUY01281651.1_pt1 | contig 21077 bp, 20 predicted proteins | sample 2456441 | NCBI WGS metagenome assembly SMUY01 (sample SAMN11095931, study PRJNA526329) | marine sediment metagenome | biome: Marine sediment; feature: Surficial sediment; material: Deep marine sediment; isolation source: Hadal surficial sediment | place: Pacific Ocean | collected 2014-11 | depth...
CATATCCACTTTGCAGTGGAATAGAGTGATCAAGGATGTGCAGGATTCGCATTAATATTCTTTAAATCGTTTGCACATTAATAATCAAGATTATTACAGAGTATAACCAGCCATCATGTGATTATTCTACGGTAAGTAGATTTAGGAAAGGCATGTCATTTAGGTAAATGACCGTGTCTTTATTAATATTCGGTGCTAGAAGCCTTTTTTCTAGTTTAATTCCTCATTCCAATTCATACTGTATACGACAAAAATAATATTGTCATAAAAAAATAACACGATCATGTAGAAAACAAGGGTTATACGAATAAAGCAGGCAGCGATTGCCAGGCCGTATAAAGGTAAGAATTTTAATCCTTTCTTCTTATCGAATCTACGCTCAACAGATTACTGTGTCAACGCAACCACAGGCTATGAGGAAGCGTAATGCGGAAAAATACTTTCTTTTTCACAGGCGGATATTTTTTTCTAGTTAAGAACTGGCAAAGATGGCTAGGACCAAGGAAGAGATCAGTAGGAATTCGGTTCTCAGGATTAATAGCGTAGATTTATCGTTTTTGTCCCTAATGTAGACGAATATATCTTGCTAACGCGAGATATGTTTAAGGATTGTGATGCCAAACTTATGCCTATTCCCGCTTGATTAATTTAAGTCCAACTTGGTCAAGTTCGGTATTCGAACCCAATTGCAAGTTGATCGATCAAGAAATCGTAATGAAAAAGTCAAGACACTATTATTATCGTGAAGGGCTATTTCAGGGTGATTTCAGAACAGAGAGGAGTTGCCATTATTTCTCCCTAGAAATTTAGTCGCTAAAACCTAGACCTGCTTGTCATGAACAGGCTACAATCTGGGCTTTTGAGAAGATTTGTGTCATGCGTGTTTTTCGCGGAACTCCCGTTCAAACTAAGGATCCCACTGCTCTGACTATAGGTAATTTCGATGGAGTGCATCTAGGTCATCAGGCTATGCTTGTTCGCCTGAAAGAAGCAGCTACCCAGCTTGGTCTTGTTTCCTGTGTCATGATTTTCGAGCCACATCCGCGCGAGTTTTTCACACCGGATCAGGCACCCACACGGCTTACCAGTCTTCGGGAAAAGCTAGAATTGTTAGCAGATTTAAGCATAGAGCGGGTGCAGGTCTGTCACTTCGATTTTGATTTTGCATCGATTAGTGCAAAAGATTTTATCGAACGTATCCTGAAACGGGGGCTTGCTGTCCGCTGGATTCTAGTAGGTGACGATTTTCGTTTCGGTGCACATCGCACTGGTGATTGTGACATGTTGAAAACATCTTCTGTACAACATGGTTTTGAAGTTGCGGAAATGCCAAGTTACACCTTAGGTGATCTACGGGTTTCGAGTACGGCGGTGCGGGAAGCACTAGTGACAGGTAACCTAAAGCTTGCCAAACTCCTTCTGGGGCGGTTTTATAGCATTAGCGGACGCGTGGTTGAAGGCGATAAACTGGGCAAGAAAATAGGTTATCCAACCGCCAATATTCAATTGAGGCATAATCGGCCGCCACTATCTGGAATCTTTGTGGTCAAGGTGTATGGTACCGACAAGTTATTCCCACGAGAAGCAGTATATGGTGTAGCTAGTTTAGGTGTTCGCCCTACCGTGCATAAAGACGGTAAACCAGTTCTTGAGGTACATTTGTTTGATTTTGAAAGAGAGATATATGGTTGTCATTTGCGGGTAGACTTTTTACACAAGCTTCGAGATGAAGAGAAATACCCAAATTTAGCTACGCTTGCAAGGCAAATTGGGCGCGACGTGAAAAATGCAAAGAATTATTTCTTAAAATCATCCTTGCTAGTAAATTAACATGGTATTTCATGACTGACTATAAAAAAACTCTTAATCTGCCTGACACGCTTTTTCCAATGCGTGGCGATCTCGCTAAGCGTGAGCCTGTGATGCTCATGGCCTGGAAGAAAAAGAATCTTTATCAGAAAATTCGTAAAGTTTGTAAAGGACGGCCAAAGTTTGTCTTGCACGATGGTCCGCCGTATGCCAATGGTGATATTCACATTGGTCATGCAATCAATAAAATTCTAAAAGACATTATTATTAAAAGTAAAACACTGTCAGGTTTTGACGCACCTTATATACCTGGTTGGGATTGTCATGGGCTGCCTATCGAGCATCAAATAGAAAAGAAGTATGGAAAGAATCTGCCTGCGGACAAGGTACGAGAATTGTGTCGAGATTTTGCACGGGAGCAGGTAGAAAGGCAAAAAGCTGATTTTATCAGGCTCGGAGTGCTGGGGGATTGGGATAATTCTTATCTCACCATGGACTATCGGATCGAGGCTGGTATTATCCGTGCACTTGGAAAGGTTTACAAAGGGGGGTATCTTTATCAGGGACAGAAGCCGGTAAATTGGTGCATTGACTGTAGTTCTGCGCTAGCGGAAGCGGAGGTCGAATATGAGGACAAAACTTCATCATCGATTGATGTTGCGTTTCCGGTCAAGAATAACGTCGCTCTTGCCAAAGCGTTGGGTGTATCGGTCATCAGTGAGCCTGCTTTCGCTGTGATCTGGACTACTACGCCTTGGACCTTACCAGCCAATCAGGCAGTAAGTGTGCACCCAGAATATGATTACCACGTGGTACGTACCGTGAAGGGGCTACTAATTTTATCGAGCGAGCTCTATACGGGGGTAAAGTCTATAAGATCATCTCCAGTTGAAGAGAAGGCAAATCAGCCAGTTATAAGAAACTTATCACTAGTTGAAGATTGTCTGATTAATTATGGCCTAGAAAACTTAGGGGTACTTGGTACTTGTACGGGGTCAGCACTTAATTTTCTTGAGTTGAGACATCCATTTGAAGATCGTGCCATACCAATTGTTTGTAGCGAGCATGTTACAACTGATGCGGGAACAGGGCTGGTGCATATTGCGCCAGCACACGGCGTTGATGACTATGTTGTCGGTCAGAAATATGATTTACCAGTAAATAATCCAGTTGATGATAATGGAAAATTTTACGAGCGAATTCCACTTGTAGGAGGCTTGTCGGTTTGGAAGGCTACTGAAGTGATAATCCATAAATTGAAAAAAAATGGTTTGTTATTCAAGTCAGATAAACTAAAACATAGTTATCCTCACTGCTGGCGACATAAAACACCGATTATCTTTCGTGCTACTAGGCAGTGGTTCATAGGTATGAACAGGCCGATAAGCAAGGACGTATTGCAAAATACTTTTTCTTCTCCAACGATATCGGGTGGTAAAGATACCCTTCGGAATCGAGCAATATCTGCAGTAGCTCACACTAAATTTTTTCCAGCTTGGGGTCGTGCTCGATTGGAATCAATGATCAAGAATCGTATGGATTGGTGTGTATCACGCCAACGCAACTGGGGTGTACCAATGACATTTTTTGTACATAAGGAAACTCATGAAGTCCATCCTTGTACTGAGGCATTACTTGAGAAGATAGCACAAAGGGTTGAGCAGGAAGGGATTGAGGCGTGGTTCAGTTTGGATATAAAAGAGTTTCTAGGGAAAGAGGCAAAGGATTACAAGAAATTGACTGATACCCTAGACGTTTGGTTTGATTCTGGTACAACACATGATACCGTTTTAAAATCTACTGAACAGCTTAAGTATCCTGCTGATCTTTATCTAGAAGGTTCTGATCAGCATCGTGGTTGGTTTCAGTCTTCGCTCCTGACCAGCTGCGCAATTAATGGCCGCGCACCGTACGATTCATTGCTCACTCATGGTTTTGTAGTGGATGGTGACGGTCACAAAATGAGCAAATCCAAGGGTAATGTCATTGCTCCACAAGAGGTAATGGATACTTCAGGAGCTGATATTCTACGATTATGGGCAGCATCCACAGATTATTCCGGTGAACTTTCTATTTCAAATGAAATCTTGAAACGTGTAGTGGAGAGCTACCGCCGTATTCGTAACACACTACGTTTTCTGTTAGCCAATATAGCAGATTTCGATCCAGAGACTGATTTTGTGGAAGAGGAGCAATGGCTAGATATTGATCGCTACATGTTGGAATTTTCTAGAGCGCTTCAGGATGATCTGACAAAGAATTATAAGCGTAACGAATTTCATTTAGTAGTGTACAAATTGCACTATTTTTGCTCCGAAGATTTGGGTGGATTCTATCTTGATATTCTTAAAGATCGGCTTTATACCGCTACAACAAAAGGTGTCCCACGTCGCTCAGCGCAGAGTGTGTTATTTCACATTACACATAGCTTAGTTCGCTTGCTTTCACCTATTCTAAGTTTCACTGCAGAAGAGGCATGGGAGTATCTAACGTGCAATGCTGATGACAGCGTATTGCTGCACACTTGGTATAAATTTCCGTCGCAGTCAGATACAAAATCATTGATGCAGCGTTGGACCAGGCTACGCGAGTTACGCTCGGAGGTTCAAAAGCAACTAGAAGAATTACGTTCTCAGGGGAAAATTGGTTCATCACTTTCTGCCGTCGTGGAAATTCGAGCTAGTGGAGACGATTATATTCTTTTTAATTCTCTGGGAGACGATTTGCGGTTAATAATTGTCACTTCAGAAGTACACGTGGTACAGGTTAAAGATTCCCAGGAAAAAGGTATTCTTGTATCTCCCAGTGTTCATCCTAAATGTGAACGCTGTTGGCATTATCGTAAAGATGTTGGTTGTAGGAAAGACCATCCCACTATATGTGCTCGATGTGTATCCAATCTTTTTGGATCGGGTGAGGTACGTAGATATGCCTGATCCAAAATTTGTATCATTTTTGATATATTGTTTGTTTCTTTGCTTGTTTCCTTTCTTATCATCTATTCAGTTTTTGGAACGACTTTCTAACTATTTTATTCTTGACCTAATGGAAATTAGATTGGATATTTGTTGCGTGCAAAAGAACACAGGTTACGATGAAACTTCATATTAGTTTAGTATTGACATTAGTGGTTCTGACGATAGATTTTGCCACAAAACGTTGGATAGAATCGGAGTTGGTTTATGGTCAGCAGATTTTGCTAACAAGTTACTTTAATTTGGTGTTGACGTTTAATACAGGAGCGGCATTCAGTTTTTTAAGCAATGAGTCAGGATGGCAGCGTTGGTTTTTTAGTGGAATTGCAACATGTGCTTCAGTTTTGATTATTTATCTTCTGAGCAAACATATTTCAGAAAAGTTATTTTGTGTTGCACTGAGCTTGATACTAGGAGGTGCGCTCGGAAATCTATGGGATCGCATAACTCTTGGTTATGTAGTTGATTTTCTAGATTTTCATTATAGTGGTTACCATTGGCCCGCGTTCAATGTGGCCGATTCATCTATATTTGTAGGAGCATTGCTTCTGATATTTGAAAGTTTTCGACATAAAAAAAAGTAATGAATTTCTATCTAACGATTTTTCCCGGGTTGCCAAAGCACGTCTCCAACACCTTGCTGGTGATTCAGTATCCGACACAGTACGAATAAAAAGTCTGACAGACGGTTGAGGTATTGAATGCTGAATGACGCTACTGTTTCGGTGCGCGATAATCGGACAACGCATCTTTCTGCACGACGACACACAGTACGGGAAACATGACAGAGGGCCGCTGCACGAGTTCCGCTAGGAAGTATGAACTCCTTCAGAGCAGGCAATGTGGAGTTATATTGGTCAATTTTTTCTTCCAAGTTTGTGACTTGCATTTTACTCATGCTGACTCGACCAGGAGTACTAAGGTCTCCACCTAGGTCAAATAAGTCATGCTGAATATTTTCCAACTTATCGCGTACTCCTATTTCAAGATTCTCTGTAAGTAATACTCCAATGCAACAGTTGAGCTCATCTACAGTACCGATTGCTTCAATACGTGTACTTTCCTTAGTAGAACGCGTACCATCTCCCAGACCCGTTGTGCCTTCATCTCCAGTTCGTGTATAGATTCTCGTCAGCCGATTGGCCATATCGTTTATTGGATGATTGGGTTATAGTAATAAATTGGATTACACATTCGTTTTATCTATTCTGCTTGGGTTTACTAGAAAGAGGGGGCATAAACAAAGCAGGTAGTGGTCTTTTGTGCTGCCCATGTCGAGTATAGGCAGTGCGTCCTTTAATCACGGATAGTGATGCCACTGTGCTGGTAATGCGCTTTGACTCATTTTCGATGGGACATGCTAAAGGTACATAAGGTTGATTAAATAGCGGATCCTGCGGCGCTTTCATCTGTTTCTTTTGTCTGTGCACATGTTGCTTGGAATTAGGTTCTGAGCCTGTTTTATCCTGACGTTTTGTACGAATACCAGAATTCTTCTTTTGCTTTTCTTTGGTGCGATCATGGCGCTCGCGTTCATGCAGTGTATGTGTAGTTTCAGTCAGATTATCTGTTATTTTTGGTTCAAACCCAGTAATCACTTCTTCTGGAAGTTTAATTTTCAAAAGTTTCTCGATCCCTTCGAGTAGTTCGTTCTCGTCATCACACACCAGTGAAATTGCACATCCTTTAGTGCCGGCACGACCGGTTCGTCCTATACGATGGATATAATCTTCTGGAGTGTTTGGTAATTCAAAATTGACCACATGTGGTAAATCCTCAATATCGAGTCCACGTGCTGCAACGTCAGTTGCTACTAAAACCTGTACTTCTCCATGTTTGAATTCCGCCAAAGCTTGGGTACGCTGAGGTTGACTCTTGTCTCCATGAATTGAAGTGGTAGAGATGCCATCCCGTTCCAATTGTCTAGCCAGATGACTGGCGCCATACTTAGTTCGAACGAATACTAGCACCTGCTTCAGATCCTGCGACTTGATAAGATGAGCCAGCAACTCACGCTTGCGATCTCGCTTGATCGGATGCACGACATGTGTTACTAGGTTAGTCATGGAGTTACCCTTTGCTACTTCAATCAGCATAGGTTGTTTTAGTATCTTGTCTGCGAGTTTTTTGATTTCTTCGGAAAAAGTAGCGGAGAACATTAGGTTTTGTCGTTTTTGCGGCATCAGTGCAAGGATACGTTTGATGTCGGGTAGGAAGCCCATATCTAGCATCCTGTCAGCCTCATCTAATACTAAAATTTCCACTTTAGAAAGACGTATTGTTTTTTGCTGGACATGATCTAGCATGCGTCCAGGAGTGGCTACCAGAATTTCCACTCCGGCGAGTAGATCTTTGATCTGGGGGTCCATATTGACACCACCGTAGACTACGGTGCATTTGAGTGGAAGATATTTTCCGTAAGTTTTGACACTTTCAAATACCTGAGCTGCTAGTTCGCGCGTGGGAACCAGAATCAGTGCACGAATCGGGTGTCTAGCTGGTGATACGCTGGTGTTTGCATAGGGTTGTAACCGGTGTAGCATTGGTAGGGTAAAGCCGGCAGTTTTTCCAGTTCCGGTTTGTGCCCCACCCATGATGTCTTTGTTTTCAAGTATTGGCGGAATCGCTTGGGCCTGAATGGGTGTAGGTTCTGTATAACCTTGATCATTGATCGCGCGAAGAATTTCTGTAGATAGGCCAAGTTGATCAAATGACATTCGCATTACTCCTCACAAACTACCAAAGCTTGCTGGGACTGATCAAACAAAGATGGTATCTTTATCTGATTTGTTGTATTGATACACCTATTCATTTCCCGTCGGTTCCTGATGGATTTCCTTTCGTGATTTCTTCGTAAGCCACTCACTACTCTTCTTGAGCCAGTTTAATAATGGTGCAGCTCCGCCAATCGCTACCGCATCAACTAAGCAATACCATGCAGCGACACCGCTAGGAGGATTTCCTTGTGATAATCCAAAGATAGGTTCTATCGTCACCCATTTCCAAGTTCCAGCTGCTGTGCCAATTAGTTCTAGCCATGTAGTTATAAAGAAAGCTGCAAGATAAACCATTGGCGAACGGCCTTTAAATAGATAAACTAAGAAGACACAGAACAGAAGTGCACCTACCGCATCCCCTTGTTCAGGGTAGCCGCTGATTCCCCAAATTGACCATGTACCACACACAAGCACCACAAATATTGCTATTTTTCTTGCGTATTTTAGAAAGAAACCAGAACGAGCAAGTGAAATAGCAGTTAAATAGACCATGCCATGGCCAGGTGGTACATAAGCCGGTACGTTTTCAAACCGATAGATGTACCCACCCATGTAAATAGAAGCAAAATGTTCGCCGGCTGTTGCAAAAGCCACCGCTATTATTACTTGCATCCGTATATTTTTATTCTCACCAAACAGTAGGCCTATTAAAAAAATCCAAGCAACAATTCCCATAAGACTCTGTTTCTCTATGCTTCCGCTTGCATCAATGTTTAAACTGATTGCTACACATATAAAAGTAAATACAGCTATTAAATAATCCCGTTTTTTATGGGCGTAGGTAATATTAATTTCTGGGAAATAGCGCAGCATCTCTATTTATTTTGTCGAGTCTATGTAGGAACTTTGATTGGGATGGGGATTTCGATCTGTTTCGTGCACGAGGAATTAAGCTATTTGCTTGCAAATTGATACAACTGAGCCAGATTTAAACAGCAATTGCTTGACACTTGTTTTCTTGGAAAAATATTTAGTATTCTCCTTGGTAGTCATTACTGCTTATGTTTGATTCTTGTTTAGTAAAAGGGAAACGTAGAACATAAGTAGATAGCCGGCTTGATCGTGTATAGCAGGGATCAGGAAGATATGCTTTGTCACTCTTCTTCCTCTTCGTCTTCTTCGTCTTCTTCGTCTTCTTCGTCTTCTTCGTCGTCTTCATCCAACCTCACAACCATTTCACCCCGTGCCTTACTGGCATTGAGATCAGTTTCTTCGACTTCCTCGTGCACCAGGTTCTGATGGCAATCGATACAGGTCGCACCTTCCGTTTCCATCTTTTTGTGCGCAGCTTTGGCATCCGCACCCGGTGGTTGCGGATTTCTATGGCATTCTCGACAAGTAATGCTGTCCCATCCTTTTAAATTCATACGCGCATCGTGCGCCATTATCAGCCGCCGCTCATTGAATTTCTCAACAGTAGAGTAGTCTTCAGTAAACTCCATGTACAGTTCCCTTGCACCATCGACGATGTGTGTTTCTATCGCTAAATGGAGATTCCCAAGACCTTGGGGAATGTGACAGTGCTTACACTCTGGATTAGAGCCCAACGCACCATAATGGGAAGATTCCTTTAGTTCCTTTGCCGGGTAGGACATGGAATGACAACTGGTACAAAATGCAGTAGTGGAAAGGGCAGCTTCGCCAGCTAATACCACGGTAACCATGATAATACCAAGCACTGTGCCAATAAGCAGACTACCTAAAGCGATGCCTGTACCTGGCCTTCCCATCAGTCTTTTTTGACTACTTTGGCTTTGGACTGGAATTCGTCATGCATCTTGAAGATAGGATCGCCCGTGAATGTCCCATCAAGCTTGTAGTGCTCATGCATTGCTTTGGTATCAGCTACGTATTTATCAAATTTGAATGTGTATTTCTTATGTACCTCGGGAGTAAAAGGGGTATACGGTTCTTTCGTACCCTTCCATCCCGAACCTTCGTAGTTTAAGTGACAAGCACTGCAACGCTCGACAAAATCAAAGTCTTCTCCAGCATCTGCAAGAACCTTGCGTGGCGTGGTCTTCTTCTTTTTCTCAAATTTTGCACCCGCCTTGCGGTGAATCCCACGATATATAGAACCTGGTCCGTGGCAGGATTCGCAGCCTACGCCTTTTTTCCATTTACTTGGAGACTCAACAACGTAACCTCCTTTTTCACCAAATCCGTCTACGTGACAGCCAACACAATCCTTGTCCTTGGTGTAATCCTTGGTGGGATCAAGTTTTGCTCTCTTTTTAGCCTTGATCTTCTTATTCGGTTTGAGCGAATTCATCGCCTTAGCATGCGCGGTTTTCTTCCATGACTTAGCCTGACTTTTGTGGCACGAGCTACACTTCTTTCGACCTTCAAACTTCGGGTCAGCAACTGCGCCTCCAGAAAGAAATGCAAATAGCGCAACAGCAGCAAGCGCATATGTCACGGGATGTCTCATAGTTTTTTCCCTCAAAAGAAAGTATTAGTAATTAATGAATTAAGATAAAAATTGATAGATGCAGTTTCTCTAACGCTGTAACCCTATCGTCAGTTTACATAAACTAATAGAACCCGATACGCCACTCTTTCTGGTCCCGCGAGTATCACCCGAATTACCAAATAAATCAACCAGCAGGCGGCTCTCTAGCTGGAATTTTGTATACTTGATTTCTCGATTACTTAGTCTAAAAACTATGTGCTGTAGGCAATTCAAAGATTAAATACATGCTGGATTTCCCTTTCTTTTTATCTATGCCCTATTATCTAGCATTATAATTGTCTACAAATCTGAGAAAAAGTGCGTCTTGATATGAGCAACAAAATTCGTCAAATTATCTTTTGATAAACCATATTCTTTTAGTGGTGATTCGATTGGGCATCCTATAGTGCTGATCAAAATTCCAAAAGCACTGGCATCCAAAGTAGTTGGTTGTTCACCTAGGAAATATTTCTTGTCACCCAAACAAGCTGATAGCGCATCTATATCCAGCATACCAAGCTTGAAGATTTCTTCAGTATCATGTCGTCCTATACCATGCCCATAAATCTGTTTTTTGATTTTATTGCGAAAATAAGCAGCCGCAATGTCGCGAATGACAGGTGGCATTACCCCAAAAATAGCTTTTTTATTGATTTGCCAATTTGTATCCGTGTATAGCCATCGCGAATACATTGATACCCAATATAAATGCTCTTCAAGTAAACGCTGCATTGCTAAGGACAGCGCCAACTCTGTTTTATTTAGGCCTTCATCTAGATTATTATAATTTGTTTTCAGATGCTGGATAATAAACTGTGAATCTCCTAACTTAGTGTCATCATCCTCTATATAAGGTAGCTTTCCCTTTGGTGCAGTTAAAGGAAGTGTTGGCTTAATTTCATACTCAATGCCGGCCATTCGCAAATATGTTTCTATCTTACAACAGAAATGGCTTAAGTTTGGGATGTCCCATGTGCGTTCGAATTGGTAGAGCCTCAACATAACTAAAGTTTCCATCAATAGTTGAGCAAAGCTTAAAAGTCGAAAAGGATCAAGACTACTTCATGCTAGGGGGTACCCCTGCTGTCAAGATTAGAGGTATCATAGCGAACTTCCAACAATTTTTAATGACTGGCGCGCCCAACACGATTCGAACGTGTGACCCCCGCCTTCGGAGGGCGGTACTCTATCCAGCTGAGCTATGGGCGCTATGCGATTTTGTAGTAGGTATCAATATGGCAACGATAGCACATTTTAATGTACTTCCTGTTTAACGTGGTTATACGCGAATTTTTGTATCGAATAGTATAAAGAGCTATAATTTTAGCGCATCATCATAGATTATATTGAAAGGTTTGTTGTGAGTGATACTGAAGAAAATTCCTCTGGTATTGATACTCCGAAACAGTTGGTTACAGTTCTTCTGGCGGCTTTCGTATTTCCGATCACAATCGTCGTACTGCTGGCTCAGCTTGCAACGGGGGGTATTTCGTCAGATAAAAATGATCCTGCTATGTCGGGAGAAGCCATAGCTAAGCGACTTAAGCCTGTAGGTTCTTTGGTGCTCACAAGTACCTTGCCACAAGCTGGCGAGAAACTAAAGGAAAAAGCTAGCCTGACAGTGACCATGCTACCAGGTGCGGCTTCTGGTGATACAGACAAGGTCAAGGTGGTCTATACAGCTAGCTGTGCTGCTTGCCATGCAAGTGGAGCTGCAGGTGCACCTAAGCTTGGAGATAAGAAGGCGTGGGCGCCGCGCATAAAGAGTGGGAACGACACGCTTTACAACAGTGCAATCAAAGGTAAGAAGGCGATGCCTGCCAAAGGTGGTAACGTAAGTTTGTCCGATGTCGATGTCATGGCGGTGGTAGATTACATGGTAAGTCAGGCAAAGTAAGTCCTGAGGAAATTAAATACATATTAAGCAAGGGGTGGCTTTGGACTGCCCCTTATTTTTGGTAAGGTGTATTTTTCATGACTACTTATGCGATCGGTGATTTACAAGGCCGTTACAATGAGTTTAGACAGCTCCTTGATCTGATCAATTTTAATCCAAAAGACAAATTGTGGCTGGTAGGGGATATCGTTAATCGTGGTCCAAATTCGTTATTTTTATTACGTTTTCTCAGAACAATAAGTGATGCAGTGGTTGTAGTACTTGGAAATCATGATTTGCACCTACTCATGGTTGCAGAAGGTTGTGCTAGGGCGCATCCTGGTGACACTCTGCAGGAAATTCTAAATGCATCTGATCGAGATGAGCTGCTCCATTGGTTACAGCATCAGCGGTTGTTTTATGTGGACGGTGAATATGTCATGGTACACGCTGGCTTATTACCTTCATGGAGTGTAGCGCTAGCCGCACAGCTTGCGCAGGAAGTTGAATCTGCTCTGCGTGATGAGAACCAAAAGAATTTTCGCAAATTCTGTTTTCATATGTATGGCAACCAGCCCGATCAATGGAACAGCAATCTCAAAGGTTATGATCGTATGCGGGTGATCATCAATGCTATGACGCGTATGCGTGTGTGCACTCCTGAGGGAAAAATGGATTTTTCTTACAAGGGTCGGTTACGAGATATCCCAGTCGGTTATTTGCCTTGGTTCGAGGTACCAAATCGCGCTAGCAGGGAAGTAACTATCATTTGTGGACACTGGTCGGCACTGGCTTTGCAGGTGAGGCACAATCTGATTGCCTTGGATACAGGTTGTATGTGGGGCGGAAACCTTACGGCTATTCGGTTGGAGGATAAGAAGATTTTCCAGGTACCTTGTGCGGTATTGGAAGGGACAACGCATTAGCAATAGCCTGCTCCGTAGAACGTGCAAGTTCTCGCCGGTTTTTTCCATTACTGTTAATAGGATCAGAGAAGATTAATTCAGCATCAATACATGGTTGCTTAACTATTTGTCGCAATGATTCAAGCATTGAGATACTAACGTATACAGCTGCTTTGCTAATTTCTCCTGACGCATCGTAGTAACGGATTGCTATTGGGTATAGCAAAGCCTCGACTGCTACTGCAGATTGTAATAGTGACGCATGAAAATGCTGAAGGATGGTGCCATCACCAGTTTTGCCCTCCGGGAATACCGTGACCCAATCTCCAAGCGTGAGTGCATTCCCAATGTCTTGGTTAATGCGAACAGTATCTCTGCGTTTTGCACGCTCTATGAACAAAGTTCCTACATTTCGGCTCAACCAGCCTAATAATGGCCAGTCGCGAATTTCTGATTTTGCGACGAAGCGGGCAGGACACACCGCATTGAGAGAATATACATCTAACCAAGAAATGTGATTGGCTATTAGCATTATTGGTTGATTTTTTGCTTCAGGTAGAGTGCCGCTGAAGCGTAATCTGATACTGAGAATTTTAAGTAGGCCCGCTGACCATTTTTGCGCCATACGTTTTTGAACTGGTCGGCTGACATGTGGATAAAATGCGGATTGCACCAATCCAGAAATGATGTGAAGCAGCAGACGAGTGGCACGAAAAATTTGTGTCAGTTTGCTAGTAGTGGTGTTACTCATATCCTATTATCACATCAATAATGATGAAAATCCTGAGAGATGGGGCCGCCGTATTTTTGTAATACATAACTGGGGAGAAGACCGCAGCGACTAAACATATCATTTAGAATTATCATTAGCTTGCCAAATACAGTCGGCTATATTTAACAACAGATTCAGCAGAATCCTTACACTTATCTTGTGGTGACTTTTATAGAATACGGCTACCAAAAACCTCGAAATAGCGCTGATCAATTTCATCACTACTAAAGCTGTGATTCTGTCCGCCACGCTGTGTTATTTTTAGTGCCCCCATAAGCGAGCCAAGCTGCCCAGTAGTTTGCCAATCCATTTCGTTAGCGATGCCATAAAGTAGTCCTGCGCGGTAAGCATCGCCACACCCAGTCGGGTCAGCTTGTACATCTGACTTAACACATGGAATTTCAATTTGTTTACCATTGGAGTAAATCACAGATCCTTGTGAACCTTTTGTGATCACCAGTCCTTTGACAAGTTTTGCTAGTACCTTCAGTGTGCACCCAGTACGTTCCTGCAATAACTGGCCTTCATAGTCGTTAGCCGTTATGTAATCAGCCTTTTCGATAAAATCAAGTAACTCTTCACCATTAAACATTGGTAATCCTTGACCAGGGTCGAACAAGAAAGGAATTCCAGATTCATAGAACTCGCGCGCGTGCTGTACCATACCGTCACGTCCGTCTGGAGCAACGATGCCAAGCTCCACGTCCTTCGCGTCGTCTACATGATTTTGATGCGAGAAATTCATCGCACCGGGGTGAAATGCGGTGATTTGGTTATCTGCTAGATCAGTAGTGATGAAAGCTTGTGCAGTAAATGTGTCTTCCACATGATGAACATGGGTTTGTACCAGATTTAATTTTTCTAACCGATGAGCATATGGTTGATAGTCATCACCAACTGCAGCCATGATAAGCGGGGACCCGCCTATCATTTGTAGGTTATAGGCGATGTTGCCAGCGCAGCCTCCAAATTCCCGTCGCATGTCTGGAACTAGAAAAGAGACATTCAGAATATGGATCTTTTCCGGTAAGATATGATTTTTAAAATAATCGTGAAATACCATAATAGTGTCGAAAGCAATTGATCCACAAATGAGAGTATGCATAGTTTTTTAGCGCAATATCAGAAAGCTGAATAATGGAAGCGTTATAGTTACTGACTCCGGGGATAGGGTTATTTTAATGGAACCGAGAATACAATGATTAGTCGGTATTCCATCAGAAATTTACTGTTTCCAAACTAAATCCAATTCGCGTGCGGCTTTGACTTCATCTAATCTGCGCACACTGGTAGTGTGGGGCGCGCCCTTTACTATTTCAGGTTGTTTGTGAGCCTCTACCAAGATTTCCTTCATCGACACAACAAAGGCATCAAGGGTCTCCTTTGATTCGGTCTCAGCCGGCTCTATTAGCAAGCATTCTGGAACCAGTAGTGGAAAATAGGTAGTAGGGGCATGGTAGCCTTTATCTAGCAATCGTTTGGCTACATTCATTGCAGTTACGCCGGTTTTTTCTTTCAGATCTTTTAGCGTGATAATAAATTCATGGCTAGCTCGGCGAGTGGGATAAGCAATTTCAAATCCCGCTTTGCTCAATTCTGTCATCAAATAATTGGCGTTTAGTGTGGCGAACTCAGCTACCCGATGCATACCTTCTGCTCCTAGCAAACGGGCATAGATATATGCTCGTAACAATACACCTGAATTACCCATATGCGCCGAAAATCTACCAATGGACTGTGGGATTTCTTTTTCTGTTAGCCAGCGATATATTCCTTTTTCAAGTGCTACTACTGGTACGGGTATGAACGGCAACAGCCTTTTTGCAACGCCAACAGGGGCAGAACCTGGACCACCTCCACCATGAGGGGTAGAAAATGTTTTGTGAAGGTTTATGTGAATTACATCAAAGCCCATATCGCCAGGTTTCACCTTACCTAGTATCGCATTCAGGTTTGCGCCGTCATAATACAACAACCCACCTGCCTGGTGGACAACTCTACTCATTTCCGTAATATTTTTCTCGAACACGCCAAGCGTGGAAGGGTTGGTTAACATCAACCCCGCTGTTTGTGGACCTACTGCTGCTTTCAAGGCGTCCATGTCGACATCACCTTCCTTGTCAGTAGAAATTTCTATTACCTTGTAGCCGCACATCACTGCCGTTGCAGGGTTAGTGCCATGAGCAGCATCAGGCACGATAATTTCAGTGCGAGCATGATCCCCGCGTGATTCATGATAAGCCCGTATCATCGCTACACCGATAAGTTCGGCTTGTGCACCGGCCATTGGCGTAAGGCTTACACTGGTCATACCGGTCACATCCTTTAGTATTTCTTGCAATTCATACATACATGCAAGATATCCTTGACCTGTATCATCTGGTGCAAGAGGGTGTCGTAACAGGAATTGTGGCAGCATAGCCAATGAATTACATGCACGTGGATTGTACTTCATCGTGCAAGAACCAAGCGGATAGAACTCTGTGTCTATCGAAAAGTTTTTTTGCGACAGTCGGGTGTAATGACGCACCGCATCCATCTCAGAAACCTCTGGTAGTAGCGGTGGTGTTTTGCGTACCAGGTTCTGAGGAATATTTTTGATTTTTGTATCAGTCGCTGGAAATTGAGAGTAATTACGCCTTCCAGGTCGTGAGTGCTCGAATATCAGCACGGTGAAGTTTCTCGTCTCATAGGTAAATGCTATTTCAAAGCGGTCAAAGCTGCTTCATAGTTTGGTTCATCCTTTATTTCTGGCACAAGTTCAGCATGAATTACATTGTCGGATTCATCCAACACTATAACAGCACGTGCTGTGATGCCACCTAAGGGACCATCAGTAATGGCAACACCATAATTTTTCATAAATTCTGCACCACGCATGGTAGACAATACGATTACTTTATCTAGACCTTCAGTATCGCAGAAGCGGCTCATTGCAAAAGGGAGGTCGGCAGAAATTATTAACACTACAGTATTGCTCAAATTGCTAGCTTTTTCGTTAAACTTGCGAGTAGAAATGGCGCAGACCGGTGTATCTAGGCTAGGCACGATGTTAAGTATTTTTTTCTTGTTAGTAAAATCCGTCAGTGAAATATCGTTTAAGTCTTTATCCACCAGTGAAAAAGCTGGTGCTTTAGTGCCTATTTTTGGAAAAGTGCCTTCTACTCTGACAGGGTTGTTTGCAAAGGTGACCATATTGTTCTCCTTAATTGAGAGGGATTAAAATCAACCAAGACTACGTTGGATTACGCACAGACGTATCATGTTTAGCTAATGCCCGGCCAAAACATTCTGTGTACTTTATTAAATCAGCTGGTATTTTGGTTTCAGTGGCACACACCAGTATTGTATTACCAATCTCCGGATAATATTCCTTCAAGTCCAGTCCGGCTAATATTTTTTGTGTCTTGAGTGCTTGCAACACGTCATCTGCTGACGTTGGTAGCGACACTGCTGCTTCATGAAAAAATGGTCCACTGAACGTTCTTTTTACTCCCTTTAAAGTTTCTAGTTTCTCTACTAGGAGCAAGGTATTAGTATGGGATTTCTCGGCTATTCGTCGCAACCCTTCTGGCCCTAGCAAGGCCATGTAAATTGTGGCAGCGGTTACCATCAATCCTTGATTGGTGCAGATGTTGGAAGTAGCTTTGGAGCGGCGAATATGCTGTTCACGTGCCTGAAGTGTCAGGACAAAGCCTGGTTTTCCGTTCAGATCCGTCGTGCGGCCAATGATGCGTCCTGGCATTTGACGTACCAATTCCTGCTTGCAAGCCATAAAGCCGAAATACGGCCCACCACTAGAGAGCGGAATGCCTAATGGCTGGCCTTCACCCACTGCCACATCTGCGCCATTGCTACCCCATTCGCCAGGTGGGGTAAGCATTGCTAGTGCTAAAGGGTTGACTACGCCAACAGCTAGTGCATTGTTCTTGTGTGCCCAATCGGTGAGTACATCAACCTGTTCGAGCACACCAAAGAAATTTGGCTGAGGAATTACCAGCGCCGCAATATCTTGACCTGCATAGGGTGCAAGGCTTTCCACCAGCATGTGACCACATTCTGCACAGTAGGGAACTTCTATGATTTCAATACTCTGGTTCTTAACGATGGTGTTTACTACCTTGCGGTAAATAGGATGAATAGTAGATGGCATCAGTACCCGACGTGAGCTCTTATGTGAGCGCACTGCCATCAATACTGCTTCAGCTAGCGCAGAAGCACCATCGTACATGCTTGCGTTTGACACATCCATGCCGGTGAGTGATGCCATCATGGTTTGGTATTCGTAAAGTACTTGCAGTGTGCCTTGGCTTGCTTCCGCCTGATATGGGGTGTAAGAGGAATAAAATTCACCTCGAGTGGTAATCTGCCATACCGCGGCAGGAATGTGATGTTCGTAGGCGCCTGCACCAATAAAACTGAGATAGAACCCATCCGTTTCAGCTCGTTCCAGCATTAGCCTGGAGATTTCCATTTCGTTCAGTCCTGGAGCCACCTGTTTTAAGGTGCCACTTTTTAAAGCGGGAGGAATTTCATCGAACAAATCTTCAATGGTGTTTGTACCAATGCTTGCAAGCATTGCAGCTACATCTTCTTCAGTATGTGGAATGAACGGCATAGTTTGTTTTCGTAAATTGTGTGTAATGGTGCATTTATTGTGAGAATTTGAAGATAAAGTATGCAGATACTGCCTACACTTTATTTTTCTATTGTCACAATTTGATCAATGTGTCTCGCTTTCTAGCACTTTTTGATATTCCGTTGAGTCGAGTAGTTCACTTAGGTCGGCAGTGTTGGAGGGTTTTAATTTGTACAACCATGCTGAGTAGGTATCCTGATTGATTTTTTCTGGTGCAGATTCAATCTCAGGATTAGTCGTGATTACTTCTCCTGAGATAGGCGCATACACGTCGGCGGCTGCTTTAACCGATTCAACAACAGCACATTCCTCTCCTTGTTTAAGATGACGTCCAACTTGTGGAATTTCCACAAATACCATGTCGCCTAGTAACTCTTGAGCATGGTGCGTAATTCCGATTATAGCCGTACCGTCTTCTTCAAGCTTTACCCATTCGTGAGATTTCGTATATTTAAGATGGGTTGGAATATTCATGTTTACACTCCAAAATTAAATAATGCCGCTTTATAATTCAATTCAAATTAAACTCTTTCCATTCCGCACGAATGGGTACTTAACTACTCTTGCCCGTAGTGTCTTGTCTCGTACCAATACCTGTACTTCATCGCCCGCAGATATTTGTAATGGCAAACGCGCAAATGCAATAGATGCATTTAGTGTAGGTGAGAAACCGCCGCTGGTAATTTCGCCTTCGCCCCCTTCTTTGTTATATTGCAAAGAGACTTTCTGGTGACTTCGTAATACACCGCGATCCAGCAGTAACAGACCAATTAATTGATATTTAACATGTGTTTCTAGAAGTGCTTTTTTGCCAATGAAGTTACGTTCACTTTTTAAATCAACTGTCCAGGCCAACCCTGATTCCAGAGGGCTGGTAGTTTCGTCCATATCCTGGCCGTAAAGGTTCATGCCAGCCTCGAGTCGTAATGTGTCACGTGCACCGAGTCCCGTAGGTCCTACCCCTGCTGTATGGAGAGATTTCCATAAGTATGCAGCATCACTGTTGGGCAGTGTGATTTCAAAGCCATCCTCACCAGTGTACCCAGTGCGAGCAATAAAATATTTGTCAAATGTGGTTACCTGAAAAAGTTTTAGATTTTCTGTTGCCGCTTGAGCTTCAGGAATAACTTGCCAAACTTTAGTGCGGGCATTCGGCCCCTGAACTGCTATCATAGCAAGATCTCGGCGCGGAATAATTTCCAGTCCGGAAGCAATCTCATCGCGCCGAGCCAGTATCCAAGACATATCTTTGTCAGCAGTGCCCGCGTTTACAACTATACGGAACCATGATTCAGATAGGAAATAAATGATGAGATCGTCGATCACCCCACCCCTAGGGTTGAGCATACAGGTATAAAGTGCTTTTCCCGGTTGCATCAGCTTGTCTACGTTGTTGGCGACTAGTTGCCGCAAAAAATCACGTACACCTTTGCCCTTGATATCCACCGCCAGCATATGTGATACGTCGAACATGCCTGCATCACTACGTACTTTATGGTGTTCGTCAAGTTGAGAGCCATAGTGTAGGGGCATGTCCCAGCCACCAAAGTCAACCATTTTTGCGTTCATGTTGCGGTGGGTTTGATTAAGCGATGTCGTTTTCATTACAAATTGTTTTTACAAAATAAAAAAGGTGAAGCCATATAGATATGACTCCACCCCTCTGTCCTTTTTACCTGAGAGATTACAGAACTTTTGTCCCGTGTGCCCCTTCGGTGGCCGATTCATATCGGCACTCTCCAGAATAGCCTGTAGCAAGCGGTCTTCAGGGATCAAGGCTGGCCTGATCTATGCCTGAGCGATTCCGGGGGGTTGCGCCTTCGGCGGCGCTGATGAAGCTGGCGCACTCTTCCGTTTAGATACAAATGGCTGAAGACGAATTATACTCTAGCGATGGCGATTAAAACAAGGCATGCATACTGCACTTGGAATCATTTCTTGTTCATCAGTTTGTAAATTAGCCAACCCATTCAATCTCAAAAATCGCAAAATTAAGCAATGCCGACACACTTTAACTGTAGACATAGAAAGATCGATACAAATTTTCATTTTACATACGATTTATGTAGGCCATAATAGATAGTATGTATGGATGCTCTGATAAATAAGTGAGACGATATTGCACCGACATGATCCCTTAAGAGTGATGCCGGAATCTACTAAACCGCTACTTCTGCTGGTTGACGACGACGTTCTTATTACTGAAACTCTGAGTTTTATACTGGGCCAGGATTTTGAGGTGTACGTGGTTAAATCACGTCCTCAAGCCATCGAACTGGTGAGACAATTGACTGTGCCGCCACAGTTAGCATTGGTTGATTTGGGGCTGCCACCCTTTCCTCACCGTCCGGATGAAGGTTTTAAGCTCGTTACTGAACTTCTTGCACATTTACCTGAGATGAAAATTCTGGTGCTATCCGGTCAGAATGAAGAGACCCATGCACGCCATGCTCGATTAATAGGGGCAGTAGATTTTATTTCCAAACCATGTGATCCCCAAGATCTGAAAGCACATCTTTTTAATGCTCTGAAAACCCATAAGGCTGAAATTGATGCAAGGACTACGGGTGGGCCAGGTGATCTGGGGATGGTCGGAAATAGTGCGCCCATCCAAAAAATGCGCAACCAAATTATCAGCTATGCTGCTGCGCCTTACCCAGTATTGATCGAGGGTGAATCGGGTAGCGGCAAGGAGCTTGTAGCAGCCCAACTACACCGCCAGAGTAAGAAATCCAGCGCACCTTTTCTTGCGCTCAATTGTGCTGCTATCTCCCCTACGTTGGTGGAGCCGACACTATTCGGTTACAGCAAGGGTGCGTTTACAGGTGCAATGAGCGCCAAAACTGGTTATTTTGAGGATGCTGGAGAAGGA
>SMUY01078827.1_pt1 | contig 21076 bp, 19 predicted proteins | sample 2456441 | NCBI WGS metagenome assembly SMUY01 (sample SAMN11095931, study PRJNA526329) | marine sediment metagenome | biome: Marine sediment; feature: Surficial sediment; material: Deep marine sediment; isolation source: Hadal surficial sediment | place: Pacific Ocean | collected 2014-11 | depth...
CGGACGAGTCGGCGCAGGCGATCACCGGTCCGTTCCGTCGAGCCTCGCCGGAGGACAACAACGAGCGGCACGCGATCCACGAGCATCGACAGACGCCCCCCTCATGAGTCGCCCATCAGTCATGACCCGGCCCTTCCTGCTGATCAGCGTCGCCGTCGCGTGCGCGGTCGTCCTCTCGGCCGCCACACCAGTTGTCTTCACCGACGTGACCGAGCCGGCCGGCATCCGGTTCACCCACACCAACGGCGCGTTCGGGGCGAAGTACATGCCGGAGACCTTCGGCTCCGGCGTGCTCTGGCTGGACGTCGATGGTGACGGGTGGCAAGACATCCTGTTCGTCAACGGCACGGCCTGGCCCGAGCGCGACGCCGCGGCCACACACGCCGTGCTCTACCGTAACAACGGCGACGGCACCTTCTCCGACGTCACGCGCGGCTCCGGTCTCGACGTCCCGCTGTATGGCATGGGCGGCGCCGCGGCCGATTTCGACAACGACGGCCATGTCGATGTCTATCTGACGGCCCTCGGCCCGAACCGGCTGTTCAAAGGGCGCGGCGACGGGACGTTCGCCGACGTGACGACGGCGGCCGGGGTCGGCGACCCGAGCTTCTCGACCAGCGCCCTCTGGTTCGACTACGACAAAGACGGCCATCTGGATCTGTTCGTCGCCAACTACGTGGCGTGGTCCCCCGACACCGATCTGTTCTGCTCGCTCGTCGGCGACACCAAGTCCTATTGCACGCCCGAGTCCTACCAGGGGCACAGCTCGACGCTTTATCGGAACCGCGGCGACCAGACGTTCGAGGAGGTGACCACGGCCGCCGGGCTGCGCAGCCCGTCCTCCAAGGCGCTCGGTGTCGCAATGCTCGACGTCGATAGCGACGGCTGGATGGATCTGTTCGTCACCAACGATACCCAACCCGACCAGCTGTTTCGGAACCGCGGGGACGGCACCTTCGAGGACATCGGGGTCCTCGCCGGGGTGGCCTTCAGCGAGGCGGGCGTGGCACGGGCGGGGATGGGTGTGGATACGATCGATTACGACCGATCGGGACGTCCGGATCTCGTCATCGGCAATTTCTCGACCGAGATGATGGCGCTCTACCATAACGAGGGGAACGGTCTCTTCATCGACGAGGCGCCACGATCCCAGATCGGCCGTGCCACGCGACTGACCCTGACGTTCGGCTGCTTCTTCTTCGACTTCGACCTCGATGGCTGGCCGGACATCTTCGCCGCGAATGGGCATGTCGCCGACGATGTCGAGCGCGTGCAGTCCCGCATCACCTACGCGCAGCGACCCCAGCTGTTTCGCAACCTCGGACAGGGGAACTTCGAGGAAATCATCGCACGCGTCGGCAGCGCGCTGGGGACCCCGATGGTGGGGCGCGGCGCCGCCTACGCGGACCTCGATAACGATGGGGACCTCGACGTGATCGTCACCGCCAACGGCGGCCCGGCCCGGCTGCTGCGCAATGACGGCGGCAACGCCAACCACGTGCTCCGCGTGCGAGTCATCGGCACCGCCTCGAACCGCGACGGCATCGGCGCCCGGGTCGAGGTGACGGCCGGTGGCGACACCCGCTGGCAGACCGTCAAGACGGGGTCGAGCTACCTGTCGCAGAGCGAGCTGACCTTGACGTTCGGGCTCGGGCCCGCGCCCACTCTCAGCACCGTCCGTGTCACCTGGCCCAGCGGCCAGGTGGATACGGTGGACGCCGTCGAGGCCGACCAGACGATCACGATCGAGGAAGGCGCCGGCCTCGTCGCGGCCACGCCGATCGTCGTGCAAGGGTGACCAGTGCCGGCTCGCCGCCCACGCCGCATCCGACTCGCCGCTGTTGCTCTCAGCATGGCGGCGCTCACGACGTCGATCCACGCGCAGCGTGACGTCGACGCGCTGCGGGCGCAGGCCGAACAGGGTGACGCGGCCGCGCAGTTCAATCTGGCACGGCTGTATGTGACCGGCACCGGTGTGCCGCAGGACAACGCCGACGCCGAGGCCGCGCGGTGGTATCGCCGCGCCGCGGCGCAGGGGCACGCGGGCGCACAGCACAGTCTCGGACTGAAATACGACACCGGCATCGGCGTCCCGGAGGACGATGCCGAGGCGGTGCGCTGGTATCGCCTGGCGGCCGACCAGGGGCACTGGGAGGCGCAGTTCAGACTGGGAAGGATGTACGCCAACGGCACCGGCGCGTCACAGGACGACGCTGCGGCGGTACGGTGGTATCGCCTGGCGGCGGATCAGGGCCACGCAGAGGCGCAGTTCAACCTCGGACAGATGTACTTCAACGGCCGGGGCGTGCCCGAAGACCGCACCGGCGCGGCGCGCTGGGTCCGCCTGGCGGCGGCGCAGGGGAACGCGACGGCGCAGGTGACCCTGGCGAGCATGTACGAGACCGGCTCGGGCGTCGCGCGGAACCAGGCACTGGCGGCGCGGTGGTATCGCCTCGCGGCGGTGCAGGGCGACGCGTCGGCGCAGGTCACGCTCGGGTATCTGTACGACGACGGCCGGGGCGTGCCCGAGGACGACGCCGAGGCGGTGCGCTGGATCCGGCTGGCGGCCGACGATGGCTACCCGGAAGCGCAGTTCGCCCTGGGCAACATGTACTTCGATGGCCGGGGTCTCCCGCAGGATCCGGGTGAAGCGGTCCGATGGGTCCGCCTGGCGGCCGACCAGGGCTTCGTGAAGGCACAGTTCAACCTGGGGCTGAGCTACGACACCGGCACGGGTGTCCCGCAGGACTCGGCCGAGGCGGCGCGCTGGTTCCGACGGGCGGCGGACCAGGGGGACGCGACCGCGCAACAGAACCTCGGGGTCATGTATGCGAATGGCGAGGGGGTCCCACGCGACGTCGTCGCCGCCCACATGTGGCTCGGTCTGGCGGCGGCGCAGGCGACCGGTGCGGCACGGGGCAGCGCGCGGCAGGGACAGGCTATGGTCGCGCGGCAACTGACCCCGACCCAGATCGCCGAGGCCGAGCGTCGGGCGCGGGCGTGGACGCCGGTACCCGAGCCCTGAGGTGGACTACCTGGCCGCGTCGTCCGCCACTCGTCTGTCCGCCGCACGAGCGCCCCTGAGCGTGTTCCGCATGCCGTAGTTCCCTTCGTGGCAGGTGTACTCGAAGAGCCGACCGGCGGTCTTCACCATCGGAATCTCCGCGCTCCAGGGTCGCTGCCACGTCGAGGGGTCGTCGAGCGTGAACTCGTACAGGATCGTGTCGGCATCGACGCGGGTAAAACGCTCGACCACGTGCAGGGCCTCGCCGGAGCCCTGAAAGGCGGTCCGGTCAGTGAAGTTCGTGGTGTCGACCACCAGCGTGTCGCCCTCCCACCGACCAATCGAGTCGCCGGACCACTGGCGAACGCCCGCGGGAAGATGCACATGCCGGTTCGTGGGGATGATCCGAGCGGGGTTGTTGGCCATCTCCGGGAAGAGCACGACGTATCCAGGAATCTGAAAGATCTGATAGATGTCGTTGTAGGGCGGTGGCACCATCGGCGGTCCCTCATGCGCCCACACGAGGCAACGCTCAGGGAGGGGCCGATTCGCGTAGCTGTCATAGCCCCGGAGCTCCCGTCGTGCAGCCGCTCGCTGCCGCCCTTCCTGGGTTCGGGGCGGAATTCTGCCATCCGGCGGGTCCACGATCAGCGACGTTCTCCGGCTCGACAGGCCTTTGGGACGCTGGGTCCTGAGCCACATGGCATTGTCGTAATGAGTCCCGTCGGTCTGCAGAGTTGTGTCACGCCGTTTCTCTGCATCTGCTTCACCAAGTGCTTGAGCGAACGCGCCCCCCTTCAACGGATCGACACCCTCGGCCGTCAGCACCTCGATCAGTTGCGCCGCTTCCTCCTCCGTCAGGAACTCCTGCCCGGCGAAGCGCTCGGGGCGTTGCAGCGGGGTAAACGTCTGGGTCGTCCAGATGCCCTGCAGATCAGGCCGGCCGTCCGGTGTGCGCGGCGCAGTCCAGCGTTCCGCCTCGGCCCCTTGCGTCTGGGCCCCAACCGGTCCCGCCGCCAGCAACACGCACACGATGATCGCGGAGCACCTCATGCGATGACCTCCATGTGGGGACCTGCATTATACAGAGCCGGTGACGCATCGTGACACGTCGCCTCTTGCGTTTGAGCGCTCCGGCGTTTACTGTGTCTCTTTACGGCGGTGGTGGGAACACTGAGCCGTGGCCGCCCGTACGGGTTCGCCCGAGGCGCGCGGCGTCCACGTCTTGGGTGCCATGCAGCCATAGGAGATTGCAGATGTTCAAGAGATGTTTCGTGGCGCTCTTCACTGTCACCATCGTCCTCACGCTCGTGCCGCAGACGGTGGCGCAGTCCTCTGAGCGTACGATGCCCATGCGCACGCCGGATGGCCAGCCGGACATCTCCGGCATCTTCACGTTTCGCACACTCACCCCGCTTCAGCGTCCGAGGCAGTTCGAGGGGCGGGAGACCCTGACCGCCGAGGAGGCCGCGGCGTTCGAAGCATCGGAACGGCGTCGTCAGAACCGCGACCTCTTCGACCCGGAGAAGGGCGCGTCCGGCTACGCGCCGCGGTCGGAGGGCGGCGTGCTGTCATACAACGAATTCTGGTACGAGCGCGGCATCGAGCTGACGTCGGACAAACGGACGTCGCTCATCGTCGATCCGCCCGATGGACGCCTGCCGCCGCGGGTGCCGTCGACGGAGGACCCGGAGCGGGAACGGCTGAGCCCGGAGGAGGCCATCGCGCGCCGCTACGATTCGTATGAGAACCGTGGTACGGGCGACCGATGCATCATGGGCTTCAACGCGGGCCCGCCGATGCGGGCCAGCGCCTACAACAACAACGTGATGATCTTCCAGTCGCCGGGCTATGTGACGATTCTCAACGAAATGGTGCACAACGCCCGGGTCATCCCGATCGGCGACACCGCGAGTCCGCCGTTTCCGCAGTACAGCGGTATCTCCCGCGGCCATTGGGAGGGTGAGACGCTGGTCATTGAGACCACCCAGTTCCGCGGTGGGAGTAGCGGCCTCACCTCGCCAAACATGCATTTGATCGAGCGCCTCACTCGCGTCGACCCCGATACCGTCGCCTACGAGTACACCGTCACGGACCCCACGGTGTACACGGCGCCCTACACCGTCATGATGCCGTTCCGCCGAACAGACGGACCGCTGTTCGAGTACGCGTGTCATGAAGGCAACATCGGACTCTACGGAATTCTCGCCGGGGCCCGCGAGCTGGAGAGGCAGGGTCGCGAGCTGCGTCGCTGACCTGACGACCCGCACGATTCGGACCGCCTGATCGACGACAACGGGCCGAGACGCGCTCCACACCGCGCGTGTCGGCCCACGGTTGTTTCCGACCCCTTCTCGAGCCCGATCACATAACGCCCTGGAGGCTTCGATGCATCGACTGAAGATGAGAGTGTCCCCGGCCGTCCTTGCCGCCGCCCTGCCGTTGATCGGTCTTCCCCTGCTCGCGGCCTGCTCCGCCCCGGAGACCGAACAGGCGCTGGACGCGACGAGCGTGACAGTGTTCGAAGGTGCACGGCTCCTCGTGGGCGATGGCAGTGTCATCGAAAACGCCACGTTCGTCGTCGACGACGACCGTCTCGTAGCGGTCGGCCGGAGCGACGACGTGGAGGTGCCGCCCGGCGCCGAGCGCGTCGACCTGACCGGCCGGACGGTCATGCCGGCCATCATCGACACCCACGTGCATCTCAGGGAAACTCGTGACGAGCTGGTCGAGGACCTGCGGCGGAAGGCGTACTACGGCGTCGGCGTCGTGCTGAGCCTGGGGCGGGGCTCCAGCGACATGGCATTCCAGGTGCGCGACGAGGTGATTCCAAACGCGGCCCGATATCGGACGGTCGGCCGTGGTATCACGGCACCGGAGCCAGGCCGCACCGAGATCCCATTCTGGATCTCGACCGAGGCGGAGGCCAGAGCGGCCGTGCAGGCGCTGGCGCCCCGGAACGTCGACATGGTCAAGATCTGGGTCGACGACCGCAACGGCCAGTTCGAGAAGCTGACACCGGAGCTCTACGGCGCGGTCATCGACGAGGCGCACCAGCAGGGGCTGCGCGTGACGGCCCACGTTTACACGCTCGAAGACGCCAAAGGGCTGCTGCGCGCCGGCCTCGATGCCTTCGCGCACGGCATCCGCGACATGGATGTCGACGACGAAGTGGTCGAGCTGTTCGCGGAGCGCCCGAACGTCGTGCTCGTCCCGAACCTGCCCAATCCCGGTGTGGCGGCCGACCTCAGCTGGCTGAGCGGGACGATCCCGCCGGACGAGCTCCAGCAGATGCAGGAGCGCTCTGTCGACCGCCCCGCCGCACAGGAAGCGTTCGGTATCCAGGCACGCAATCTGGCGCGTCTGAGCGCCGAAGGCGTGACCATCGCGTTCGGCACCGACGGCGGCGCCGGCTGGAGCCCTCATGCCGAGATGGAGGACATGGTGCGGACGGGGATGACACCGGCTGATGTGATCGTGTCGGCGACCCGCAACTCGGCCAACCTGCTCGCACTCGACGACGTGGGAACGCTCGAGGCTGGCAAGAGCGCCGACTTCATCGTGCTCGAGGCGAACCCGCTGGACGACATCACCAACACACGCCGCATCGTCGACGTGTATCTGCGCGGCACGGCGGTCGACCGCGCCGCCCTGAGCGCCGGCTGGGTGGGTTCGCCGACGCCGTAGCCGGAAGCACGGCCTCCGCCGTGGCCAACCGGATGCTAATACGCGTCGTACCCCTCGGTCAGTTCGATGTAGGTACCCGCCGGGTCGGTGATGAACGCGATCTTGAGCTGGATGCTGTCGATCTCGCGGTACTCCACGTCGAACTCGATGCCCTTCGCCTTGAGCTGCTCACAGAACGCTTCGAGGTCGTCGAGCTCGAACCCGATGTGATCGATCGCTCGCCCACGCGTGGGGGCCGCCTCCCCGCGCGCGTTGCCGAAGCTCATGTTCATGCCGGGCACGTTGGTGGTCGACTGGATGCTGCCGCGGGGCCGCTGCTCGAGCCCGAAGACGTCCAGATACCAGGCGAGCAGCTCTTCGTACTCCGATGTGAAGAAGTGGATGTGGTAGCCGGCCACTTCAACCGAGAGGCCCTGGTCCTCCTGCAGCTCGACCCGCACGCCATCCGGCATCGTCACGTAGGCGTTCGGCAGACCTTCGGCACCAGTGAACTCGGAGTCCACCGTCCGACCGGCGGCGCGCCACTTGGCCAGGAACGTCGCCATGTTCCGGACCTTGAAGCCGAAGTGATCCATGACCGAGCCCTGAGAGCCGCCAGTCGGCTCGCGTGCGCTGAGCGCCACCAGGAACCCGGGCAGCCGAACCGCGATGAGCGGGCCCTTCTGTGTCACCACGCCGCCGAAATGATCGACCCACAGCTGCTTGTGCAGCTCGACGTCGGAGACGTTCAGGTGCACATGGCCGTAGGTGAGCCCGGCCTCGTTGGGGACGGCGAGCTGGGCGTCGGCCGGTGAGACGAGCGACAGCAGAGCAACGGCGGTCAGTAGCAGCTTCATGATTCAATCCTCCTCGGTGGGGACGCGCGACGCCGTACATCGGTGACGCAGGTGTCCGTCCTCTGGTAGCAAGGCCCTGCAGGGCCGCCCGTCGTTGATCCCCGGGAGGACAGCCCTGCAGGGCTGCCCTCGTATCACTCGAACGCGTCGCCGTATCCGGTCGTCGTGTATCGTGTCACGCGTCGTCCCCGTTTCCTCGGTACGACGGACGATGACCAGCCGGGTGTGATGGACATCGCGGGAGAGAGGGATTATACCGCCTCCGCCGGGTCTCTCCGCACAGGCGGCGGCGCGGTCGTGGCCGGCATCTTGGCGCCCGGCCAGCCGGCAGTCGACAATTTTCCCTGGAGACCCGCACCGTCTCCCTGCATCATTGACCTGCAGACCCAGCCGAGCCTCGCCGCTCGTGTCGTATCGGCCGCGGCGGGCCGACTCTGAGGCACAGAAAGGATCCGGCATGTCGAGACATAACGGGAGGCGTTCGCGGACTCGGGGTGGGCTGATGCTCTTGACCTTCCTGGCGGTGGCCTGCGCCGCACCGGATGACCAGAGGGAGACGGAGGTCGCCTCACCCGCGCTCCAGACGGGCGGCGCCCGATCGGACATCCCGCAATTCCGCGTGGACCCGTTCTGGGCACGCGAGCTGCCGAACAACTGGATGCTGGGACAGGTCTCTGGCGTGGCGGTCGACGACCGGGATCATGTCTGGATCGTCCACCGGCCGAGGACGCTCGACGCCAGACAGCGCGGCGAGGAGGGGATGTGCTGCGTGCCGGCGCCGCCGGTGATCGAGCTCGACCCGGACGGGAACGTGCTGCGCTCCTGGGGCGGGCCTGGCGACGGATACGAATGGCCAGAGAACGAGCACGGCATCCACGTCGACCCCGAGGGCAACGTCTGGATCGGCGGCAACGGGCCGGGAGACGCCCACGTGCTGAAGTTCACGGGCGACGGCGAGTTCCTGTTGCAGATCGGGCGCGCCGGGCAGGGCGGCGGCAGCAACGACACCGAGAACCTGGGCCGCCCGGCATCGATCGAAGTCGACCCGGCGGCACGCGAGGTCTACATCGCCGACGGCTACGGCAATCGCCGTGTGATCGTGTTCGACTCCGACACCGGAGAGTACAAGCGGCACTGGGGGGCCTACGGGGAGCCCCCGGACGACACGGACCTGCCGCCGTACGACCCGGAGGCTGGCCCGATCCGCCATTTCCGCAGCCCGGTGCACGGCGTCGCCATCGCGCACGACGGCCTGGTGTATGTGGCCGACCGGACGAACAACCGCCTGCAGGTGTACCAGAAGGATGGCCGGTTCGTGACCGAGGCGTTCGTGCGAACCGAGACGCTCGGGAGCGGCTCGGTGTCAGGCGTGACCCTCTCGGTGGATGCGGCCCAGCGGTGGGTGTTCATTCCGGACGGGACCAACAACGTCGTGTGGATCCTAGACCGGACGTCGCTCGAGGTCGTGGACCACTTCGGCCGGCTCGGCAAGAACGCGGGCCAGTTCTACCGACTGCACAACCTGGCCATCGACTCGCGGGGCAACCTTTACACCACCGAGGTCAACGTGGGACAACGCCTGCAGAAGTTCGACCGGATTGGCGGGTGACTTCTGAGCATCGAGACCGTGAGCGTGTCGACGCGCGCCATCGTCCGGTCAGTCACGCGCGTGCTCCCGGTGGCGCAGGGCTGCAGGCCTGCGAGGCACGGCTGAAGCCGTGCCCCGTCCATACCGGTAGCAACGCCGGTCAGGGCCGTCGTGACAGCACCCCCGGTCACGCGGCTGGACCAGGCTCAATCATCGATAGCAGGGAGCGACCCATGCGACTGAACGGCGGATCGATGTGTGCGGTGATGGTGGGATGCGCGCTGGCCGCCGGCCCGGCGACGGCGCAACACGGCGCGACCGGCGGCGAGTGGCGGAGCCATTCGGGCGACCTCGGCGCCACGAAGTATTCGCCGCTCGACCAGATCACCGCGGAGAACTTCGCCGACCTCGAAGTGACGTGGCACTGGAAGACGGTCGACGCGCATCTCCCGCGGTCCACAGATGCGGGAACGACCCTGGTTGCAGCCGAGACGGTGTTCGACCTGCTCGAACAGGAAGAACCGGACCGCTGGGCGGCGTGGGATGGCGTGCGACGGTCTCTGACGCGGCCGTCGATCCGCGCACTGGTCGCCACGCCGCTGATGGTGCACGGCGTGCTGTATCTGAGTACGGCGCTCTACCAGGCCGCGGCGATCGACGCCCGCACCGGTGAAACCCTGTGGGTGCACGACCCGCGGGCGTACCAGTCGGGGTCGCCGCCGCCCCTCCCCTGGCGGCACCGCGGGGTGGCCTACTGGGAAGACGACGGCGTGGCCCGGGTGTTCTGGGGCACCGGTGATGGCTTCCTCATCGCGGTCGATGCCACGACCGGCCTGCCGGCCGAGGAGTTCGGCGACCACGGGCGGGTTGATCTCACCGATGGACTGCCACGCGCGCCGCGCGGACGGCGTGACATCCTGAACCTGCTGCCGATCAGCTCACAATCGCCACCGCTCGTGGTGCGCGACACGGTCATCGTCGGGTCCAGCATCAACGATCGCGCCCTGACCAAGGAGGCGCCACCGGGGTGGGTCCGGGCCTATGACGTCCGGACCGGCCGGCCCAAGTGGGACTTTCACACCGTACCGCAAAGCCCGGACGAGTTCGGCGCCGACACCTGGCTCGACGACTCGTGGCGCTATTCGGGCAACACGAACGTCTGGTCGCTGATGAGCGGCGACGACGAGCTGGGGTTCGCCTATCTGCCGATCGGGACGGCGACGAGCGACTACTACGGCGGCCATCGGCTCGGAGACAACCTGTTCGCCGAGAGCCTGGTGGCGGTCGACGCCGAGACCGGCGAGCGGCAGTGGCACTTCCAGATGGTGCATCACGGGTTGTGGGACTACGACAACCCGGCGGCGCCGAATCTGCTCGACATCACGGTTGACGGACGGCTGGTCAAGGCGGTGGCGCAGGTCACAAAGCAGGGGTTCGTCTTCGCCTTCGACCGCGTCACCGGAGAGCCGATCTGGCCGATCGAAGAGCGGGCGGTCCCCACCGACACCGACCTGGCAGGCGAAGTTCCATCATCGACCCAGCCGTTTCCGACCAGGCCGGCGCCGTTCGAGTATCAGGGAACGTCGATCGACGATCTGGTCGACTTCACGCCGGAAATCCGGCAACTGGCGGTTGCGGCGGTCGCCGGCTTCCGTCTGGGACCGCTCTACACCCCCCAGATGCTGAGCGGCACGGTGATGCGCCCCTCCGTCGGCGGCGGTGCCAACTGGTCGGGCGCCGCAGTGGACCCCGAGACCGGATACCTGTATGTGCCGTCGGTCAACGCGCACTCGACCATCGGACTCAGCGCGCCGGCACGGGAGGAACAAGCGCAGTCCACACTCCGCTACATCCGCCGGTCGCTGACGGCCGGGCCGGTGATGCCGCGGGGGTTGCCCCTGTGGCAGCCACCCTATTCACGGATGACGGCGATCGACATGAACACCGGGGACCATGTGTGGATGACGCCCACCGGGGACGGCGACCGGTTTCGGCATCACCCGCTGCTGCGCGACCTCGATCTGGCCCCGCTCGGAGGCGACGCGGGCCGCACCGGACCGCTGCTGACCAGGACACTGCTGATCCATGCGCTGGTCGCTGGAGGCACGAACGGCGGGCCACGGCTGGTGGCGTACGACAAGGCGACCGGCGCGGAGCTGGCCTCGCTCGATCTCCCCGGCGGTGCGCTGGGCGCGCCGATGACCTATCTGCTCGACGGACAGCAGTACATCGCGGTCACCGTGGGTGGCGAGGTGTCAGGACTGGTCGCGTTCAGACTGAGGGAGTGACGAACCCTTCGCGCCGCGCCGCGTCGTTCAGTCGAACGTCGAGGCAGACGAACTCGAGTGTGGATGGCTGACGTTCCGAGACGACGAACGCGGCGGCGAGCTGCAGTGCGTCAGCCGCACGGAGCGGGTGCACTCGGAGGAAGCGGCGAGCCGTCATTTTAATCTCGGCCACCGGCTGCACTTCTTGCCAGGTGCGTTGCAGGGCATCGAGACGGGACAACGCCCGTTCGGCACCCTCTGCATCGAGTGCCCCGGCGCGCTCCAGCCGTCCAACCGCCGACGAGCATTCGACCTCACTACCCCACCAGGCGGCCACATCTGCATCGCGCCGATACAGCGTGGCCAGCGTCCTCGTGCGCGACTCCTGGACCAACAGCGGCACGAGCGCCGAGCTGTCCCAGAACTTCATCGGCCTTCGTCCCGCTCGTCGAGGACGGCCTGGACGACACTGGCGCCTCTCTTCGGACGTGGCGGGGGCCGCAGGATCTCCGCGACTGGACCAGACTCGGACCCCCGTCGCAGGAGCCCCTCCCGTTCAAGGCGTTCCACGCGGCCTCTGGTTGCGCCACCCCGATCAGTCGCGAGGGAGGTCAGCTGCGCGACGGGGCGTCCACGGTCGGTAATCACGATCGTGTCCCCGTTGCGGACCTGGTCGATCAGGGCGCTGAGCTGGTTCTTGGCTTCTGTGATGCTGGCCGTTCTCATAAGGCTATTATAGCCTTGTTGTACTGGCCTTTATAGACCTGACATGAAGTCTCCGCATTGCCGAGCGCTCTGAGACGACACGTCGCAAGGGCGCCAGTGCGATGCTAGCCCCGGATGATCCGCGGCAGCAGCATGTGGTGGCGAGGGCAAATCGAGATGGGGTTCTGGTAGGCGGCGCCGGTGAAGGCCTGCAGATACCGCCGCAAGTCGGGCAGCGTGACGATTTCGTCCACCAACCCATGACGGGCGCAGTAGGCTGGCCGTGACGTCTCGAAGTAGCGCTCGACCAGCTCGTTCATCTTGTCGATGACCGGGTCGAGCGACCGTCCGGCATCTTTCTCCTTCACCGCGCGGCGCGCGTAGGTGGCCACCGCCGCCGTCTCACCGTGCATCACCTCGATCTCGCTCGCGGCCGTCCCCAGGGTGAAGGCGTTGTGACGGTTGGCGGTCGGACCGCCCATGATGTAGTGGGCGGCGGCGGTCCCCTTCCGCAACACCACGAGCAACATCGGGACGTCGGTCTGCTGAATCGAGTAGATCAGCGTCTGCCCCAACCCGAGCAGCTCCGCCTTCTCGGCCAGCTCGCCGACATCGATGCCGGACGTGTCCTGGAACCAGATGATGGGCAGCCGATCGCGGCCACAGTGGGTCACGAACTCACTGAGCTTGATGAGGCCCTGGCGGTAGAGCTTGCCGCCCATGCCGGGGTAGTCCGCATACTCGGGATAGCCCTTCCCCAGATAGCCCTGACGGTTGCCGATGCAACCCACGAGCTTGCCGTCGATCTTGCACAGCCCCGTGAACACCTCCGGGCCGTAGTCGGGTCGGAACTCCAGCCGCTCGCTGCCGTCCACCAGACGGGCCAGCACCTCGTCGAAGTCGTAGACCTCCTTCTGGTTGGCCGGCAGCAGGTGATACAGGTCCTCGAGGGGAAACGCCGGTGCCTTCGGTTTGGCTGCCTGGAAGAACATCGCCCCGTAGGCCGGAATCGCCCGCATGTAGTCCTTGATGCCGTCCAGGACCCCGGTCTCTTCGTCGTAGACCTGGGTAAAAAACCCGGTGGCGTCGAGGTGAGTCGCGACATCGCCCGGGGGGCGTGCGGCGAACGCACGCGTCTTCGCAATGAGCTCTTCGACCGTCTCGACGTCGAACCCGCCCTTGGGCGCCATGCCGGACACGATGCCGACACCGCCGACCGCCATGTTGGCATCCTTGTGAGCCAGCAGAATCGTCGGGCTGACCGCCTGGTAGCCCCCGCCGGCGGGATTGGTGCCGTAGATGCCGGCGAGCACCGGGATACCCGCCTGCTCGAGCTCGGCATGGCGATAGAACGGTGTGCCGGCGCCGCGCCGGTCGCCGTAGAACTTCTCCTGGACCGGCAGCTTCGCGCCGCTGCAGTTGACCAGCCAGACCAGCGGGATGTTCAGCCGGCCCGCCAGGTCGGTCGCCCGCAGGATGTTCTCGGACTGGCCGGGCAGCCAGGCACCCGCCATCACCTTGTTGTCGAACCCGATGACCACCGCCCATCGGCCGGCGATCTGCCCGAGACCGTCGACCACGTTCGTGGTCCCCTCCTCGTTCTCCAGCGGGTTGTACAGGGTGTGCAGCGGATGCCAGGTGCCGGTGTCCACGAGATACTCGAGCCGCTGGTAGACGGTCATCCACCCCCGCTTGTTGATCTTCTCGGTGGGGAACCCGGCCTCCTCGACCTTGGTCACGGCCGCGGCGATGCCGGCCTCCACCGCCCGCAGCTCGTCGGCGCTGGCGGCGGCCCGCTTCACGCGTCCAGGTTTCAGCGCCTTGCCGAACCTCTCCATCGGGTCGAAATACGGTTTCACAGAATATGTCCTCGGTAGCGCAGGCCTTGCAGACCTGCGAGGCAGGGCTAAAGCCCTGCCCCACGAAAACTTCCCTGGCTGAAGCCTTGCCCCCTCAGCGGTTGGGTGTGTGCCCGCAAGCGATCCCGGCGATGATGATCTTCTGCACGTTGGAGGTCCCCTCCACAATCTGCAGCGACTTGGCGTCCCGAAACAACCGTTCGGCTGGATACTCGGTCGAAAACCCGTAGGACCCGAAGATCTTCATGCACTCGTTCGTGGCGTGCACCGCCGCCTCCGACGCCTGCAGCTTGGCAATGGAGGTCTCATACTGATTCGGTTTCCCGTTGTCCTTGAGCCACGCGGCCCGGTACACGAGCATCTTGGCCGCCTCCTGTTCCACGGCCATCTCGGCGATCTGGGCCTGGATCATCTGGTGGTGCGAAATCGGCTTGCCGAACTGCGTCCGCTCGTTGGCGTAGTCGATGGCCAGCTCGAGCGCCGCGCCGCCGACGCCCAGCGCGCCCGCCGCGCAGCCGAGCCGGGTGTTGTTGAGCTGCCACATGCAGATCTTGAAGCCGTCCCCCGCCGTGCCGAGCAGCGCGTCCTTGGGCAGCTTCGTTCCGTCGAAGGCGAACTCGCCGGTTGGGGCGCAGTACAGCCCCAGCTTCGTGTCGATGTTCGTGGCCACCAGGTTGTCGACCTGTTTCGGTTCCAGGATGAACGCGCTCATCCCCCGGTGCTTCTTCCCCGGGTCGGTCATGACGTACAGCAGACCGGCGTCGCCCTCGACGGCGTTCGACACCCAGATCTTGTTGCCCCGCAGCTCCCAGTGGTCGCCCATGTCGCGGGCGACCGTCTTCATGCTGGCGACGTCCGAACCGCTTTCCGGCTCGGTCATACCGAAGAAGCCGATCTGGGTCCCCGCCACCCAACCGGGGATGAACTGCTGCTTCTGCGCCTCGGTGCCGAACTTCGCGACGGTCAGCGCCGGACCCAGGTTCTGCATGTTGAACGGCAGACGCCAGGACGCCGACACCTTCGCGATCTGCTCGGCCATCAAGACCGACTCCATGAACCCGAAGCCGGTCCCGCCCAGTTCCTCGGGCACGCCGCACGAGAAAAAGCCGAGCGCGCCCATCCGGGCGACGCGGTCGAGACGAAACTCGTGGTTCTTCTCTTCCTCCACGAGTGTGGGCGCGATGTCGTGCTGCGCGAACTCCCGGGCCGTCTCCTGCACCAGCTTCTGTTCGTCGGTCAGCTCGAAGATCATGCATGCCTCGTCGTACGACTTCACGACGGCCCTGAAGGCCTTGCTACCGGAGGCGCCGTCACCGACGGCCGAGCCTGTCCGCCCTCGCAGCCCGTGGCGAAGGCGGGAAGGGCCGCGCTGCCATCCAGATCACTCGATCGTCACGAGCGGGTCATCCTCCTCGACCTGGTCGCCCGGCTCGACCTTGATGGCCGTCACCTCGCCGTCACACGGTGCGTAGACGACAGTCTCCATCTTCATCGCCTCCAGCACCAGCACCTCGTCGTCTTCCTCGACGGTCGCCCCGACCTCGACCGCCACCGACAGGACCTTCCCCGCCAGTGGCGCCAACACCTCTTCTGCCATGTCGTCCTTTCACCCGCTCTAGGCTCGATGTCGAATCGCCCGGACTGATCAGAAGCGGGCGCAGCCCTCCTGCTTCCCTCTGACTGCTACCTTCTGACTTCTGCCATCTAACTTCTCGCCTTATTCCAGCATCGTCAAGAAGATCCCCGCCGCGATGACCGTGCCGATGACACCCGCCAGGTTGGGCCCCATGGCGAACATCAGAAGATAGTTCTTCTTGTTCGCCTCGGCACCAACTTTGTGCACCACCCGTGCCGCCATCGGTACGGCCGAGACCCCGGCGGCGCCGACCAGCGGGTTGATCTTATCCTTCGTGAACAGGTTCATCAGCTTCGCCAGCAACAGACCGCTGGCGGTGCTGACCGCAAAGGCGACGAGCCCCAGGGCGAAGATGAACAGCACATCGGTCCGCAGAAAGTTCGCCGCGCTCATGGTGGCGCCCACGCTGAGGCCCAGAAAGATCGTCACGATATTCATCAGCGCGTTCTGCGTCGTGTCGGTCAGCCGCTCCACCACCTTCGACTCGCGGAACAGGTTGCCCAGCATGAACATTGCGATGAGCGGCGCCGAGGCGGGCACCAGCAGCACGATGACCATCGTGGCCGCCAGTGGAAAGATCAGCTTCTCACGCGCCGTCACCTTACGCGACTTCGTCATCTTGATCGCGCGCTCTTTCTTGGTGGTCAGGAGCCGCATGATCGGCGGCTGGATGATCGGCACCAGCGCCATGTAGGAGTAGGCCGCGACGGCACAGGCGCCGAGCAACTGGGGCGCGAGCTGGGCGGCAAGGAAGATCGTCGTCGGGCCGTCCGCGCCGCCGATGATGCCGATGGTCGCCGCTTCTTGCAGCGTGAACCCGAACGCGTGGGCCGCGAAGAAGGTCACGTAGACGCCCCCTTGCGCCGCGGCACCCAGGAAGATCAGCCGGGGCTGTGACAGCAACGGGCCGAAGTCGGTATGGGCGCCGAGCCCGAGAAAGATCAACGGCGGAATGACCTCCCACTCCACGCCGTAGTGGTAGAACCGCCAGATGAGCCCCTCGCCTGGCGTCATCAGGCCGGTCAACGGTAGATTGGCCACGAGAATGCCGAACCCGATCGGCAGCAGCAACAGCGGCTCGTACTCCTTGCTGATGGCCAGATAGATCAACGTCAGCGCGATCAGCCACATCACGACCGAACCCCAGGTCACCGACAGGATGCCGAGCTGGTCGAGAAAGGCCACGGGCTGCTAGCGAAGCTCCGCCCCACACCGCCCAGACGAGAGTCGGCTGCGCATCGCTGGCCGGGCTCTTCTCAGAGCCCCTTGACGCGGGGGGTAGACATCTCCGGTGTGACGAACACGTGCTTCACCTGTCACGATCTCCCCTTTCGGAGATGTCTACTCGGGCTTGGGGGTGGGCGGCGCGGAGCCCGGAGCCGGGCGACCAGCGACGAACGAGAGAATCTTCATCATGACGTAGAGCACCGCAATACCGGTGAACACACCGGCGATGCCATTGATGAAGACGCTGGATGCTGTGTGCATGGGGTGTTCCGATCCTCAGTGGGCCCGCGTATCATCGCAGATCGTCGGCTGGGGTTTCAACGCTCCGAGCTGGACCGGCACGGACGCACAAGCTCCTCGCACCAGGTCCTAGCAGTCCGTGGTGAAACCCCGCGTCGCACCGAGAACCGTCGTGGCAATGCCGCGCACGGCCGGTACAAGGCGCGCCGAGGGAGAAGACCGGCCAGTTTTCGACCGAGAAGCCACGCCGGCAGCCGGGATGCGGCGCCGCTCGAATGCAGCGGGGCTTTCACCACGGGCTGCTAGCACTATAGCTACGGTGGACCTGCGTCGGCCAGACCGAGGAACAGCGCCAGCCCGTCATCGATTGCCCTCATCTCATCCGGTCGAATTCGACCGAAGACGCTACGAACGCGGCGCTTGTCGACCGAGCGAACGTGATCGATCAAGGCGTAGGACGTCTTGATCAGACCGCTGGAACCGGGCTCGAGAGCCGGGTAGAGCGCACCTTGACCCGGTGTGCCGGTGACGGGAACGATCCCAACGAGCGGGAATCGTTGATCCGCCACTATGTCGGGATCGCTGACGATGATGCACGGGCGAACGCCCCGCTGCTCGTGCCCACGGGTGGGATCGAGATCGAGCAGCAGGATGGCACCCCGGGACAGCCTCACTCGTCCGACTCGACCCAGCCTTCGCCGGGGATCCATCGGAGAGGTCTCCCAGCACCGAGATCGACCAGAGTGCCTGCCGCCTCCTCGGGGAGGGAACGGGCCCACGCGTCGAATCCGGCGTCGGCGACATCTGCACTGTCTTGATGGGGATGCTCAATCGACCTGCGCAGGTCTTCGCGGCGCCGCCGTGCCAGCTCGCGCCGGATCGCGTCCAGCACGAACCGGCTCCGATTCTGTTCGCGGCGGTCGACTTCCCGAACGACCTCTCCAGGCAGGGTCACGGTGACGCGTTCAGTCCTAGCCATATGTTACTCAGGATATGATCATACTCTCTCTTGTGCTGCACCAGACGCGGCCCTGCGGTACACACGCAGACCGCCGAGCTAGAATCCGATGTCAGCTGCACGACGACGGCGCCCCCAGCCGCGGCGCCAACGAGGCACGGGCCAGGGGGCGCAGACTGCGCGACGCCAGGCGCCGCCCCCCTCACCCCTCCGCCTCTTCTGGGTACCCCTGGCGCTGACGCTCGGTCTCCTCCTCGTCTCGTTCGTCCCCCGCATCCAGGCGAACGTGGGGCTCACCCGGTCGCTCTGGGCGGCGGTCGTCGGGCTCCTGGTCTGGCAAGTCGCGCTCTTCGCTCGACTGAGGGGAACGGCCGAGGACCGGTCGTTCCACACGATCCTGCGCCCGCAACACTACCTGCAGGCATCGGTGCAGGTGGCCGTCTTCGTCTACTGGGGGTATTTCTGGCGTCCGGTCTACGACCATGCCTGGCTGCTGGTGGCGCAACTGCTGTTCGCCTATGTCTTCGACATGCTGCTGTCGTGGTCGCGCCGCGACAACTATGTCCTGGGCTACGGACCGTTCCCGATCATCTTCAGCACGAACCTGTTTCTCTGGTTCCGCGACGACTGGTTCTACCTGCAGTTCCTCATGCTGGCCGCCGGGTTCATGGGCAAGGAGTTCGTGCGGTGGCAGCGCGACGGCAGGAGCACGCACATCTTCAACCCGTCCGCTTTCTCGCTGGGCCTGTTCTCGCTGGTGCTGATCGCGACGAGCACGACCGACCTGACCTGGGGACTGGATATCGCGACGACGCTCACCCTCGCGCCGCGCATCTACCTCTTCCTGTTCCTGATCGGCCTGGTCGTCATGTACTGCTTCTCGATCACGCTGGTCGCCGGCTCGGCCGCGATCGTGCTGTTCGGGGCGAGCGCGCTGTACTCGGCGGTGACGGGGGTCCCATACTTCATCGACTCCGAGATTCCGAGCGCGGTGTTCCTGGGCCTGCACCTGCTCGTGACCGACCCGTCCACCTCGCCGCGAACGCCGCTCGGCAAGACGCTGTTCGGGGTGCTCTACGGGCTGGGGGTCTTCGTGCTCTACTCGGTGCTGAGCGCCATCGGCGTGCCGACCTTCTACGACAAGCTGTTGTCGGTGCCGCTCCTGAACCTGAGTGTGCGATGGATCGACCGACTGGTCCGCTCCCTCCAGGACAGCGCGGTCGTCACCCGGTGGAGCCCGGACTGGACACCGGCCCGGGCCAACCTGGTCCACATGACCGTCTGGATCCTGTTCTTCGGCACAATGACGGCGATCGGGGCGACCGACGGCCGGCACCGCGGCGACACCGTGCCCTTCTGGGAGCAGGCGTGCGGAGAGCACCGCCTGCAGGCGTGCGACCGGCTCATCCAGATTGAGTCCAACTACTGTGGCGACAACGCCGGATGGGCCTGCAACGAGCTTGGGCGCCACTACACCGAAGGAACCATCGTGACCGCCGCCCCCGAGCGCGCCCTCGGGTACTTCTCCCGGGCCTGCGAGGTGCGGTTCCAGGCCGGCTGCGTCAATCTGCTGGATCAGGAACATCTCAGCCGGGCCGATCCGCGCGTGCTCGACCTCAGACTGCTCCTGCGTGAAGCGGGACGGAACCTCCTGGAGATGCCGGAGCCGGAGTTGTATGCGCGGGCCTGCGACCACGGCTGGAGGTTCGCGTGCGACGGGAGGACCCCGTGAATCAGACGCCGGTGTCCGCAGATCACGTGCAGCAGTCGACCTCGAACGTAGGGCGTGCGGTGCTGGCCGTGCTGATGCTTGGCGTCGCAGGGTGGATGTACGCCCAGCGCCCGACATCCACATCGCGGGCCGAGGCGGGGACCACTCCCCCGCCCGAGGCGATGCCCGCCGATCTCCCCGGGTTCCGCCCTGACGCCTGGTTCTTGCCGGACGACGACCTGCTCGGCTTCGTGGAGATTCCAGCCGGGCCCTTCCAGATGGGGGGCGACCCGACGACCGACGCGCAGGCGTTCGAGAACGAGCGGTGGTCCGGCGCGTCCGCGCAAGGCACGGTGGACCTGCCGACCTACTACATCGGCCGCTACGAGGTAACGGTCGCGCAGTTCGCGGCGTTCGTCGACGCCGCCGGGTTCAGCGTCGGGGAACAGACACTCCAGGATCCGCCACACCACCCCGTGTCGGCTGTCTCCTGGCCCGACGCCCTCGCGTACTGTCGCTGGCTCGGTGCGACGCTGCGCGCATCGAACGACACACCGCCGGAGCTGAGCCGTCTGCTCCGTGACAGCTGGCAGGTCACGCTACCGACCGAGGCGGAATGGGAAAAAGCGGCACGGGGAACGGACGGACGGATCTATCCGTGGGGAAACGCAGCGAGCCGGGACCGGGCGAACTACCAGGGACCGGACACGACACCCGTCGGCAGCTACGCCTGCCCCGACTGTCCCTACGGTCTGCGCGACATGAGCGGCAACGTCTGGGAGTGGACCCGGAGCCCGTATCAGCCCTACCCCTTCGACCCGGCCGACGACCGCGAGGGGCTCGGCGCCGACGCCCTCTGGGTGATGCGCGGCGGGTCGTTCAACGACCCGCCGCGCAACGTCCGCGCCGCCATCCGCGGTGGTGGAGACCCTGGCGCGAGACGCCCCTTCATGGGCTTTCGCGTGGCAATCTCACCGCTCTGATCTCTCCGGCAGGCGCCCCCTAGCAGTCCGTGGTGACAGTCGCGCGTCCCACCGACGGCCGTCGAGATCGACGCCGCGCCGGGCCCCTGCAAGGCGAGGCGAGCGAGCATACCGGCAATCTTCAACCGAGGAACCATCCGCCTTGGCCACAGCATCAGCCAGCCTCGCCATAGCCCGAACATGAACCGGCCTAGCGCCGGCTGGCGCCGTCAGCGCGGATGCAGCGCCAGCCGAATGCAGTTGGCCTTTCACCACGGGCTGCTCGACGATCGTACCATCGGACTCACAGACGCAGAGGGCCAGGCGGTACGAGTCTCGGCCCGGATCGGGATATTCGCGCGCGACGCTCACCCCCCTCTGCGCGACGTGACTGCC
>SMUY01016720.1_pt1 | contig 21055 bp, 22 predicted proteins | sample 2456441 | NCBI WGS metagenome assembly SMUY01 (sample SAMN11095931, study PRJNA526329) | marine sediment metagenome | biome: Marine sediment; feature: Surficial sediment; material: Deep marine sediment; isolation source: Hadal surficial sediment | place: Pacific Ocean | collected 2014-11 | depth...
CAATCGCTGGCTGGAAGACGATTCATCTGCGGATGCACAGATGGACGATGCAGAGCCGGAAGTTGTAGCGAATGATGAACCGGTTGACGAGTCGGTTGACGATACAGAACCGGATAACGATCGACCTTCCAGTTAACTGCAGTCGAACTACCCGTCGTGCCCCTTATCGATCTTGCTCAGTTCAGGAAAGACAACACCCAGGATCAGCATGCTCAGCGCCAGCATGAAGGCGGCACCGATCAGTGCCACATCGATGCCGATAAACTCAGCTGCGGCGCTCACGGGGATTATCCCGATAGGCATCAGGCCGTGCGCCATCATCATGATGCTCATCACCCGACCGCGGATCTCGGGTCGTATGGCGAGTTGCACTATGGTCATGTTGAGTGATCCGAACACGGCTCCGAACAAGCCGGTGAACGCACCGAACACCATTGCGGTGACAAGGTTGTCGGACAGGGCGAAAGCCGCCAATAGAATAGCCCACAGGTATGCCGTAACGAACATCACCCGACCCTTGTTGCCAATGTCGCCTACCCGGGCCAGCACAAGGGACCCGATGAGTGCACCGGCGCCCATAGCGGTTAGCAACAGGCCGAGGTCGTCCGGCCCGCCACCGATCACGTCCTTGTTGAACGCTGGTAATAGAAACGAAGCGGTGAAGCCAAACGTCATTGGCACGAATCCCAGAATCAACAGGCCGAGAATCACCCGTTCGTCCCGCATATAACGGAAGCCTTCTGCGATGTCGCCGAGCATCGACTTATCGGGTGTGCTGGTTGGTGCTCCGACGTAGTGCAGCATTGCGGTGGATGCCACCGAAACGATGTACAGACCGGCGATCGTGAAGTAAACGATGCCGACCCCTCTCATCGAACTGGTGTCACCGGTTGCGACGATGGCGATCAACACGCCTGCGAGCGTTGGGCCGAGCACGCGGGACAGGTTGAAGGTTGCGCTCTGCAACGCCATGGCGTTGACCAGGGACTCTCGAGGAACAATTTCCGGAATGATCGATGACCGCGCAGGCATGCTGATGGCGAGTACCGTGCCGTTAAAAACGCCGAAGTAGATAAAATGCCAGAAGGTCACATCTCCCATATAGATGATGACAGCTAGCACCAAGGTGACCACGGTGTTGAGAATCTGAGCGCTTATCATCACCGATTTTTTGCGAGCCCGGTCGGCCACTACCCCACCGGCAAGGGAGAACAGAAACATCGGTAACATAAATGAAAGCATCACCCAGGTCAGCGCCAGGGGTGAGTTGGTCATGTCGTAGATCAGCCAACCCCGTGCAACCATTTGCATCTGCATAGCAAAAGTCGCGGCGAGGTTTGAAAACCAGAGAAAGCGAAAATCGCGTACGGCAAGAGACGCAAACATGCCAGGACTGCTGGCATCTTGCTCCTCGGAGGAATCAACGGCTTCAGTGGGTTGCGTTACGTTCATGCAGAGTCGGGTCGGGGAAACACACCAGTATATCGCGACGCGCGCAGAAGCGTTTGTTTCCCGAAAACAGCAACCCTGCCAAACCTACTCCCCAGCCCTGAACCCCTCGGTTCCGCGGATCAACCTAAAAAATACTTACCCCCGAATCTGCCCTACAACCTCCGCCATCCCGTCCAGCAGAGGCAAAACCTTGTCCGCAGTATCTGCTGGGAGGTTGAATATCAGATCGTCAAACCCTTGGTCTATGCGGAATTTTAGTTGGTCGTACTCGGTTGGGGCACCGAACAGAGCGAGATCGAGATCTTCTACTTTACGACCTTTCGCTTCGAGTGCTGTGGTCAGGGACTCCATGGCGCCGGATCCCATGCCACCTATTGGCATCCAGCCGTCGGCGTAGTCGGCAACGCGGTCGAAGACCCACTTGGAGTTGGCACCGATCCAGATAGGTGGACCACCGGCCTGGGTGGGTTTCGGATAGGACCAGATCGGCTCGAAGTCGACAAATTCTCCGTGGTATTCCGCCTCGTCGTTCTTCCAGATCTCCCGCATAGCGAGCACTTTTTCACGCACGATCTTCCAGCGATTTTTGTAATTGGCACCGTGGTTTTCCATTTCCTCGCGATTCCAGCCCGCGCCGATACCGAGGATCAACCGACCGTTGGAAATCATGTCCAGCGAGGCCACCTCCTTGGCGAGGGTGATGGGGTCGCGTTCGATCACCAGACAGATTCCGGTGCCGAGGCGAATGCGTTCGGTCACGGCCGCACAGGCGGCCAGCGCAACGAAAGGATCATGGGAATGCCAGTACATCTTGGGTAGATCGGTGCCACCCGGGAACGGAGTTTTCCGGGAGGCCGGAATGTGGGTGTGCTCGGGGAAAAACAGACTGTCTAAGCCCCTTTCTTCAACCGCCTTCGCAAGCTCAGTCGGCTGGATGGCGTAATCCGTTGGAAACATGCTGACCCCAAAGTTGGGATTGTTGCTAAATGCCATGGTGTACTCCCGATTGTTGTCCTACCCGGCTTCAGGCCGGAATTTGTACGATGGTACAACGCTTATCAGATCTCGTCGAAGGTACCGTGCCGTCCGGCACCGGCGGCAAACCGTGTTGCACCTTCGCGAGTCTCTCCCGAACGAATGACCTCGAGACCCAGACGGGTTTCCTCAACCAACGATTCCTCGAGGGTCATCGACCACTGGGCATAAGAAGAGAGCCGATCGCTGCGCAGGCAGCGTTGCGGAAAACGTGCGAGCTGGGCGCAGAGCGCGAGAGCGCCTTCCAGGGCCCCTCCGGGCGCAGTCAACCGGTTGGCGAGTCCCATGGTTTTCGCTTCTTGTCCCGATACGCCGCGCCCGGTGAGTATCAGGTCGAGTGCGTTACTGTGACCGATGAGTCGGGGTAGACGAATCGTGCCACCGTCGATGAGAGGTACGCCCCAGCGGCGGCAGTAGACGCCAAAAACAGCATCTTCGGCTGCCACACGCATGTCACACCACAAGGCAAGCTCCAGACCCCCAGCTACCGCGTGACCTTCAACCGCTGCAATAACAGGCTTGTTGAGCAACATTCGTGAAACGCCCATCGGTCCGTCGCCGTCCTTGGTAACCCGGTTGCCGGCCCCGGCGGAAACAGCTTTCAAGTCGGCGCCAGCGCAGAAGGTGCCAGCGGTTCCGGTGAGGATAGCGGTATAAGCATTGTCATCTGCCTCGAACGCTCTGAAAGCATCGGCCAACGCCGCGGCGGTTTCGCCATCGACCGCGTTGCGGACTTCGGGACGGTTGATGGAGATGATGGTGGTATGGTCTTGGTGATCGACGATTAGCTTCATGACTCGTTCTGCCGTCTGCAAAGCGGTGTATATTAATCCGTTCTATGACGCTTAGGGTCGAGGGGGAGATATGCGATTGACACAACCACGAGTGCAGCCGTTGGAGGCCGAGGATTGGGACGAGGCTGCCCGGGAGATTATGAAACCTTTCGTTGCGCGTGGACGTATCTTCAATATCTTCAAAACACTCGCTCACCATCCCAGCCTCATGAAACGCTGGATGGTGTTTGCCAATCACATACTCGGTAAGTCCACATTGGCTGTTCGAGAGCGCGAGTTGCTCATCCTGCGAATCGGTTACCTGTGCCAGGCCGGGTACGAGTGGGGGCAGCATGTGCTCATCGCGCGCCAGGCAGGTATGAGCGATGCAGAGATCCGCTCCGCCAAAACCGGGCCGGATACCCCGGGCTTACCCGAACTAGACCGGTTGCTCCTCAAAGCGACCGACGAGTTGCATGCCGATGCTCATGTTTCCGATGCAACCTGGGGCGGGCTCAGCCAACTCCTGACCACCCAGCAGTTGATGGATGTGGTGTTCACGGTTGGCCAGTACAACCTTGTCTCCATGGCACTGAACAGTTTTGGTGTACAGCTGGATGAAGGGTTGCCGGGATGGGACGTCTAGAAAACAAGATTGCGATCGTTGTCGGTGCCGGGCAGACGCCCGGGAACACCATCGGCAATGGACGCGCTACCGCCATTCGGTTCGCCGAGGAAGGTGCGAGCGTTTTGCTGGTCGATCGTGATCTCGCCTCTGCCGAGGAAACACTGGCACTGGTTACTGAGCACGGCGGCACCGGCAGTTGTTGCGAGGCGAACGTCACCAGCGAAAGTGATTGCCAGGCGATCATCGAGGCTTGTGTCGAGCGTTACGGCCGGATCGATGTGTTACACAACAACGTAGGCATCGGGTTCGGCGATCGAGGTGCAACCAGTATTACCGGGGAGATCTGGGATCGGATCTTTGCCACCAACGTGAAAGGAACGATGCTGGTGTGCAAACACGCGTTGCCGGTGATGCGTGAGCAGGGATTCGGCGTCATCACCAATATCTCGTCAGTTGCAGCGGTTTGTTCCGTTGGCATGACGGCCTACAAAGCCTCGAAAGCCGCGTTGAATGCCTACACCCATTCTCTTGCGATGGGAAATGCGAAGTACGGTATTCGGGCCAACGTGATCATGCCGGGTCTGATGAACACACCCATGGCCATCGAGGGAAATGTCGCAGCAGGCCAGGAGCGCGAGACGGTGATTGCACGCAGGGATTCCCAGGTCCCACTCGGCGCAAAAATGGGTACGGGATGGGATGTGGCCAATGCGGCATTGTTTTTGGCATCGGATGAAGCAAAATTTATCACCGGCGTTTGTTTGCCCGTCGATGGGGGTCAGTCGGCCAGGATCGGCTGAAAAATCTCCAATAGGTATAAAAAATACTACTTTGATTCGAAATAGAAATAAGACGTTGAAAGAAGAGTGTAGAGAAAGGGGAAGTTGCCAACTGACGGCAACCTCATCAGCCATATTGGTCTAATCTGAGTAGATTGGTAGCCGAATTGTCACGAACTGTAACAAAGTGGTTGACTGGTCGGAGCAGTTTCATGACTATTCGTCATTAGCTGCGATGATTCGGCTATAACCGCTCGATACTTGGAGAAGGCCGATATAGGGCAAATAAAATGACAATATGTTTCACGGCGCGAAAATCAACGGGGTAAGTCGAGGAATATGCAGTACTTGAATGGGCTAATAGGTTGCGGTTTCGTCATTCTTGCCGCGCTGCATTCGGCGGAAATGAGTCAAACTTGCTGGATGTACTACGCCGGCGCCGCCATCCTCGCTTTCATTGCCCTCAAATCCCATATCAACCTGACTACTTCCCGAATATTAGCCGGACTGACCACGTTGTTGATGTTTTTCTATTTCGCCTATTTTTTCTCCGTCGCTCCGAGTCTCGAAGCAGAATGGTACCGGGAAAACAAGTTCTGGGAAGCCATCAGCCAGATTACTGCAGCCTTTCTACTGATCCCTGTGCTATCCAACTACACCCGCCGCCTCAAAGCCGAGTTCGCCATACCCCACCACCTCAACTGATCTTCTTCGCCTGACGCCACATTCGCACTTGCTCCCCTGGTTTGTGACGTAGTTCTCATCTGACCGTCAACCTAAGCGATCCTCGCCCGTTATATCGGCATGTATCGATTTAATGATGGAGTAGCGAGATGAGTATTCATACGTGTCCGATTCGTGTTTCGGCGGCAACGCGGCTACGGAAAGGTCCCGTACGTCCCCGCCGCAGAAATGATTTGTGGTCGATGTTTCTCGCGACCGTTCTTTTTAGCTTGGTTCTGTTCGCCCAGGGTTGTGGTAGTGGTGGTGGAAGCACTACACCTCAACCTGATCCCATCGCCGAGTCTGGCGTGATCTCCATCGTTTTTACCGACGCTGAAGGAGACTTTGTCACCTACGCGGTGGACGTGACGTCGTTGTTGCTCGAGAAAACAAACGGTGACACCGTGGAGACCGTGCCGTTGAGCACTCGTATCGATTTCGCCGAACTGACGGACGTTTCTGAATTTCTGACCATTGCAACCGTGCCAGCGGGAATATACGCAAGCGCGGTACTCACGATGGACTTCACCACGGCTGATGTAGTCGTGCAGGATGCAAACGGCGACGGCATCGGGGCTGATGTGGTGGGTGAGGATGGCAATCCTCTCGGTGTGCTACAAGTGCGGCTGAATCTCACGACCTCAGACGTGATACGGATTTCCCCCAATGTCCCGGCGGCATTCAGCCTCGATTTTGACCTGGACGCCTCCAACGAGATCGATCTGACGACCACACCACCGACCGTGACCGTACAGCCGTTTCTTCTCGCCACACCAGAACTCGATCGGGATCGTGAACACCGGGTACGAGGGGTGCTTGCATCCGTCGATGAAATCGAGTCGGCCATCACGATAAAGGTACGTCCGTTCCGGCATCACACGGGTGACTTCGGCCGGTTTACGTTTTCCGTAGACGAAGACACCCAATATGAAGTGGACGGCGTGGGTTATACGGGAAGTCCGGGATTAGGCGTGATGGCGATGCTCGAAGAGAACACCCCCGTGATCACCCAGGGACAGATTACCGATAATGGCTTTCTTGCCGAGACGGTGCTTGCGGGATCCAGCGTACCCTGGTCGGATAGTGACGTAGTCAAAGGAATTGTCATAGCGCGAAGCGGCGATGTGCTCTCCGTCCAAGGTGCGCGTATCAAAGATGGCCGCGATGTTTTCTGGGGATCCCAATCGGTCATAGTCGGTGAGAACACGACGGTCACCGCTCTCGGCGTCGACAATGCGGATCTCGATCTTGATTCGATCTCTGTTGGACAGCGGGTCATCGTATTTGGTGAAGAGCTCGATGATGGGACGTTCGATGCGAGTGAAGGTCGAGTACGAATGTTGATGAACCAACTGACAGCACAAGTTGTTGAAGCTGAACCACTTGTTGTGGACCTGTTTTATCTGAATGGTCGACACCCACAGTTATACGATTTCAGTGGTACGGGAGTTACGGCCGCAGAAGATGCCGATCCAGACTTCTACGAGATTGATACGTCGACGCTTGGATTGAGCAACATCGAAAACGGTGATCTGGTTCGCGTGCGTGGTCTTGTCAACGATTTTGGGATGGCATCACCCGACTATAATGCTCGCACCGTTATCGATGTGGATACTGATGCCCACGCTGCCAGCTTACGTGTCGGCTGGAAAAATGGCACAACCATGCCATTCACTAATCTGTCGATCGATCGAATCGACTTGGATTTGAGCGAAGCTCGAGTCGTTTTGAAACTACGCGGTGTATCGATCGACATCAACACCCCGATTGAAGCGCTTGCGTTGGTGGCGCCAGGATCGGATCGTCGCGGTATCTATGCGGTCAAGGTTCGTGGTACGGACGAGATCCATCTGTATCGTGAGTTTGCAGACCTGGTTGGCGAACTCAATGCTCAGCTCGATGCAGGCAATTTGTTGCATCGCATCGGAGCCCACGGTGGCTACAATAGCACTACCGGGGAGTTGACCACGGGACGTGCAAGCTTTGAGTTCGGAGTACCGACAGCAACCGATAGCTAATCCAGATCAACGCCGGAGACACGAGTCTCCGGCGTCGCTGTGAGGAAACAATGAGCGCAGTGGCGGAGATGAATCGGTTCCTGGCAGAAGTGGAGAAGAGAGCTTTTCGAATGACACAAGTGGCAGTCAGAGACACGGATGAGGCTTTGGACATCGTTCAGGATACGATGTTCACCCTGGTACGAAAGTATGCAAACAAGCCCAACGACGAATGGCGACCGTTGTTCTATCGTATTCTGCAGAACCGGATTACGGATTGGCATCGGCGCAACACTGTTAAATCCAAGGTTTTTGCCTTCTTCACCCCGGGCAACGAAGATGGTGAGACGTTTGATCCGATTGAGCAGGCACCCGATCGGCCGAGCGCTGCCCCGGACATACGTGCGGAACTGGATGGTGCGACGGAGGAGTTACAGGTTGCCGTGGGGCGTCTGCCGCGGAGGCAACAGCAGGCATTTTTGCTCCGAACGCTCGAAGGCTTGAGCGTGGCGGACACAGCCCGGGCCATGAAATGTTCACAGGGTAGTGTGAAGACACATTACTCGCGCGCTGTGCACAGTTTGCGTGAGGCGCTCAAGGAGCATTGGTTATGAGTAACGACAAACCACAAGAGCACCCAGGAGCGAACGAGGCTTTCGAAAAACGAGCTCGGGAAGTTCTGCGAGCCAGCGTTGATGATGTGCTGCCTGAGGTAGCTGAACGATTGGTCGCGATGCGACGTGCCGCAGTTCAGGAATTGGAAGAACGCTCCAGTAGTCAATGGCAGACGCCGTGGTTCTGGGCACCAGCCGGTGCCACCGCCATCGTCGTTCTCACCCTTGGCTTGTTTCTGTATACCGGCAATACGCTAGTACCGATGTTCGACGATCTCGATGAAGCACAGTTGGCGGCAGCGCAGGATATGGAATTGCTGGAAGAGCTCGAATTTCTCGCCTGGATGGAGGAAGAAGTACGTAATGCGGGTTAGCTCGCAAAAAACCAGCGTCATTGGTGGGTTGCTGCTGTCGGTGACCATGATAGGTACACCTTGTAACGCCAGCGACAACAGTGCTGGGTTGCCGGAAGATTTCCTCGAGTACCTCGGCACGTTGGTGGATCAGGAAGGTGAGTGGGTGGATGCACTCGAATTGATCGCTCTTGAATTGAACGATCGGGTCTTGGCGGATGGTGACGCGCAAGAAACGCCGGAGCTGGACAATGATGACCTTGCAGGCTCATCGAATGTGTCGTCCACGGCTGACGACAAAGTGGAGGAATAGTGATGACAATGCGACTTAAGCACGCAAGTTTCGGTGGTTTCAGATCGCTGCTCGTGATCGGGGCATTGCTGGTTGGCGGGTACGCGCACGCCGCCGATTGGAGCGAGCTCAGCGAAGTCGAACGAGAAGTGCTTGTTCAGTACGAATCGCAGTGGTCGGATCTTTCGAGCGAACGCCAGGACCGACTCGCCCTGGGTGCACAACGCTGGTTGGACATGGATCAGGATGAACGGACTCGGATGCGGCGCCGTTTTGATACCTGGCAAGCGTTGCCTGACGAGCGCCGAACATTGTTGATGCAACGTCTGGACGAATTTCGCCAACTGACTCCGCAACAGCAGCGTGTGATGCGTGATCGTTTCCGAATATTTAGCGACCTGTCTCCGACGCAGAAGAAGCAACTCAGAAAGCGTTTCGAGAGTCTGCCTGCACGGGATCGTGCTCGTGCGCTCGAGCGCCTGAAACGTCGCGCGCAAATGAATCGGGGTGCACAGTCGAGGCCGGATGCGCGCTCAGAGCGCAGATCGGATTCTCGACCGCAATCCAGATCGGACTCGCGTGTGCAACCCAAACCGCCACAACGGGACCAGCGTTGAGCACAATCAACGTAAAACATAACGTCACGCCGCGTCGTTCCGTGCTCTACATGCCGGGTGCCAATACCCGTGCCCTGGAGAAGGCAAGAACATTGGCTTGCGATGGAATCATTTTCGATCTGGAAGACGCAGTTGCGCCGGCGGGTAAAACTCAAGCTCGGGAAAACGTGCGCCAAGCGGTCGAGGAGGGTGGTTATGGACATCGTGAGCTCGTGGTCCGCGTCAACGGTTTGGATTCTCCCTGGGGTAGGGAAGACGTTGCCGAGATAGCGTCACTGGCTATTCACGCGTTGTTGTTCCCGAAGATCGAATCTCTCAGTCAAATTGAAACCATTCTTCAAGCCGTAGACGTCGCGGGTGGTAGCCACTTGCCGCTCTGGCTGATGGTAGAGACCCCGAGAGGGATCCTCGATATCCAAACCGTGGCGGGTGGTTCAGAAAGGATTCAAACGTTGGTGATGGGTACCAGCGATCTCGTCAAGGAACTACGTGCCCGGCATACCGAGTCACGTAACAATCTGGCCTATGCGCTGCAGCATTGTGTGTTGGCCGCGCGCAGCGTCGGGCTCGACATACTCGATGGGGTACATCTGGATTTTCGCAATCTCGAATCATTTGAAACCGTATGCGAGCAGGGCCGGACGATGGGGTTTGATGGCAAGACGCTCATTCATCCGACCCAGATTGAAATCGCCAATCGAGTGTTTGGCGTGGCCTCGGAAGACGTCGCGCATGCCCGGGAAGTGTTGAACGTCTGGCAAGCAGCGCAAGCTGAGGGTCGAGGGGTTGCCGAACTCAACGGGCAGCTCATTGAAAATCTGCATGCGGCGGATGCCGAACGAATCCTGGCATTTGCCGAAGCACTAGCCGATCGAGAACACTCGGTCAGCGATGGCCTCTGAGTTGCCTATTATCCTTCGGCCGCGATGCGGATCTTTGGCATGATATCGGTCAGGTAGGCGTCCAGCGCTTCTTCGTTCCAGGGTGCGCGAAGAGCGACGTTCACTTCGTCCGCACCTGCAAGTACATATTCCATCACGCGTTCAACTGCTGAATCCGGCGTGCACAACAACGCCCCACCGGCGATGCGTTCGGCGTTGTCACCCCAGTCTTCACGCAACAGCTCACGCTGACGATCGAGATCTTTCGCGTCTACGCTCAAGTTGAACATGATGTTGGCTGCTCGTTTCAACGAGTTCGGGTCGCGGTGCTCGTCTTCACACCAATGGTTCAACACCTCGTTGACGCGGGCGAATTCTTCCGGTGACAGGTAGGCCGCGTTCCAGCCGTCTGCATAATCGGCGACTATTTTGAGCGTTCGTTTTTCACCGACGCCGCCGATCCAGATTGGCAAACGGTCCTGCACGGGCTTCGGCAGACAGCTGGCGTCATCGGCCATAAAATGTTTACCCGAAAACGATGTGCGGTCTTCAGTCAGCATGCTGCGGATGATCTGGGCGGCTTCTTCGAGCATGTCGAGCCGCGTGCCGATATCGGGAAAGGCATATCCGTAGGCGGTCGCTTCCCAGATGTGCCAGCCCGCACCGAGACCGAGTTCGAAACGTCCTCCCGTGATGTGATCCAGGGTGGTTGCAGCCTTCGCGAGGAGTGCCGGATTGCGATAGCCAACGTAGAACACCAGGCAGCCGATTCGCGCGTGCTGGGTTTCTGCCGCCAGCGCACCGAGTGTCGTCAGCGCCTCGAAATGCGGTTCGGTGCCGCCCTTGGGTGGTGCTTCGTAAAAATGGTCCCAGGTCGATATCCAATCGACGCCGCTGTTGTCGAGCTTACGCCACAAGGCTCGCATGTCAGCCATGGCCATGTTCTGTTGCCCGACGTGTATGCCCAGAGATAGGCTCATAACTGCTCCAACTACGTTTGAAACTGACGATTTTTGGGCGTAGCGTTCCACCGCTTGAGTTGGTGGAGGTTTTCCGCCATGTTTGCCCCGCCGATTGCGGGAATCTCCGGGGAGCATACATGAGCGATGGTTTGGAAGGGAAGATGAACGTAGCACCAAAACTGCCGGGAATCATCTGATGCCGTTTATTACTGCCAATGGCATCGACATTTACTATGAGCTTGGCGGACGCGGACCGCGCTTGTTATACATCAGCGGATCCGGGGGTGACCTGCGCAACAAACCGAATGTGTTCGCAAGCCCGCTCGCAGGCAGGTTCCAGGTGCTGAGCTTCGACCAGCGAGGGCTGGGTCAAACAGACAAACCGGATTGCGATTATACGATGGCGGACTATGCCGACGATGCGGCACGCCTTCTCGAAAGTCTCGGCTGGTCTTCGGTACCTGTCATGGGTGTGTCGTTCGGTGGGATGGTTGCTCAAGAACTGGCGCTGCGCCATCCTCAGATGGTAACGCGGCTCATATTGGTGTGCACGAGTTCCGGTGGCGCAGGTGGCGCTTCCTATCCGTTACACGAACTCGCTGAACTGGATCAGCAGGCTCGGATGGAAACACGACTTGTGTTAGCCGACGTCCGCCGTACGGATGAGTGGCGTGCGGCCAACCCCGATCGCTGGGATGAGTTGCTCGATATGGCGAACAAAGCTCAACGTGACGACATTGATCCGGAGGGTGTAGCTCGGCAGCTTCGAGCCAGATCCCGGCACGATACCTGGGATCGCTTGCCTAACCTTAACACCCCCACGTTAGTGGTGGGTGGCGAGTACGACGGGATCGCCCCGCCGGATAATCTGCGCGCCCTGCAGAGTCAAATTCCCCAGGCACAATTGCACTTTTTCGCGGGAGGCCATCTATTCCTGATCCAGGACAAGACAGCATATCCGTTTATAATTCAATGGCTTAGGGAAAGAATCTAGACCGTTTCGGTCGTTTGTCGGATCTCTCACACCGCCTATCGGACATTACCTGGCGAGTTCCAGGCGATCTGCTATAACTTACCAAGAGAACTGTGGAGACAATCCACAATCAGTTTCGCAAAGCGTCCCGGCGACATATTTCCCCTCCCCCTCCCCAATCCCTGTCGCCGGGGCTCTTTTTTAGCCTCCGCCGCGGCGCTTTTACTCCATACTTTCGGTAACGAGGGTTCCACGCGCGATCAACCAACGAATGATCCAGAAGTATCCCAGATGCAATACGACCACGGTTGCGAACGCATAACCGACAGCGCTTCGGGCTTCACTTCCAGCGAGGTAAACGAGGGCGAGCACCATCAAGAATCGCAGGCTGATGCGAGTAATGGAACGGGCGACATCGGTGTTGTCGATTAGCGAATAAATAGCGGCAAGGACCCAGATGGCGACCGGGAGGCTTGCCAGGAAGATGAAGACATAATGCCCGAATGCCATCATTCGACGATCTCCACCCGACCATCGCTGGCGAACACTTTTAATCGTTGACCGTTGCGAATACGGCTAACACACCCCCGGACGTCTACCAGGCAAGGAATCTGATACTCCCTTGCAACCGTACCCGCATGTGAGAGATAACTTCCGACTTCTACGACAATCGCCCCGGCGATGGGAAACAAAGGAGTCCACGCGGGGTCCGTGTAAGGTGCAATCAGAATCTCCCCAGGCTCCAGATCGGCACCAAGCGTAGGGTCGAATATCACCCGCGCAATGCCTTCTGCATAACCCGGGCAAGCACACTGTCCTGACAGTACAGAGTCATCCGGTTGCGGACTACTTGCGGGTAGATCGATGTTGATAGTTGCGGGAGGTAGATTGCGCGAAGCACACAGATAACGTCTCCGGCGTTGACGAATGAGCGCTTCGGCTGTGGGCCAGTCGATAACCTCTCGCTCGAGTTCTTGAGCTTCATCCCAGGTTAGAAAGAAGATGTCGTCTACACAACGCAGTTGTCTCGCTTGAATCATCTGTGCTTCTAGCTGTTTCAGTTTATGGCGTGCTGTGTCGAAGGACATCGTGTGGTAGTGACGAGTGTTCTCACGCATCGTGACATAAAATCGAATTCGTTCGATCAAATAATCGAGGATCCGCCGCTGCCAACGTTTTGGCACCGCTTGATGCAGTTCATCTAACGCTGCGAGTCTCAACCCGTGAGCATCTGGCCGGTTGGTGGTTTCAACCTTGAGGTAGTTGCGTACCATGCCCAGTACGGATGTCGTATCTTCGCGCCAACGAGGTGCACTGAGGTCCATCTCCTTGACGCATCGATGTCCGTATTTGTTGAGAAACGATTCGAATTCGACGACAAACGGATGGTCCAACGCAAGCTGCGCTACTGTTTGCTGTATGTCGAATGGCGCGGTATTGAGGAGCGTATCGTGGAGTATTTCATCGTCACGCGCAATCGACGCCAGTTGTTTGATGTGCTCGACCATTTGCTTTGAGAGCATATCTTCTCTACCGGCGCATAGCTGATTGACCAACCCGTGGTTAAAATCTGGTACGAATCGAGTCAACAGCATTTTGAGTAGGCCGAGCAATCCAAAGTAGCGTGCCGCTGACAGGTTGGCTTGAAATGCATAACGGCCAATGGGCTCGAATGGATTTGAACCTAAAAACAGGTGCCTTAGAGCCTCGGGGGCTGATATCTGAGTATCGTCGCGAATCTCACGTGCCAGGTGTTCAAACCGCGCCAATGTGTGAAGCTGCATGTTAGCCGTGCGGTGCCACGTGATGCCGTTCGTGAGATAGGCGAAAACCAGCAACCCCAGGGCTGTTGGCAGCTTTTTCCAGTTAATGCGCATCTGCGACAAGGAGCCACGCATAAGCAGTAGTTCGGCGAGCTCGGCATCACTCAGTTCGAATGGCATGAGTAAACGCATCTGTTCGAGGTTGAGGTAATATCGGCCACCCACGAACTTACCCATGGGTGGAAGAATTCGGCGTAACAAATCGACCGTCATGGGCGTCATCGGTTCGTGAAAATTTTCCGCTAATGGTTTGAACAGGACCCAACGGCCGTCGATGCTGATCGGTTCGGGGGTGAGTTCCATCGACGCGGTAATAGCTCGGCTCTGTAAGGCGAACAACCGCCCGTTTTCGAATGCCCATTCCACGTCCTGTGGGGTGCCGAAGAGTTCTTCCGCCGATCTAGAAAGCGTTGCGATGTCCGCAACATCGGTTGGGCTCAGCGTCGCAATACATTGTTTATGTATAGGTACGGGCTCCAGTCGATGGCCATCGGGATCAGTAAGGTTTTCCGCGACTTTGTAGCGCTTGCGGCCAGTGCGTGATTGGCTGATTTCCCCGTCGGCGTTTACGAAATACGAGTCTGGTGATACTCGACCGTCAACCAGAGCGGCGCCCAAGCCCCAGGTAGCTTCAATCAAGCAGTCGTCAGGTCGTTGGCCAGTGGGATCTTTACTGAAGCAGACGCCGGATCGGTCGGCTTGCACCATACGTTGGACGATGACGGCCATGGCAAAATCCCCATTTCCCTCATCGATAGCTGGGGCGGGGCCTAGCGCCTCGTTATGTGTTCGATACGCGAGCGCCGCTTCGTTCCACAACGAAAGCCAGCAGTCGACGACCGCTTTACCCAACCCCTCGCGGCGAATGTAGTAGTAGGTTGCATGCTGCCCGGCGAAGCTGTGCCCAGCGCTGTCTTCGCCGATTGCGGAGCTGCGTACCGCAATGGTCTCATTCGGGTTGGTGAAGGTGGCTGTGAACTGTTTGTCCAGGCTTGCGAGCAGATCGGAGTGCAGTTCTCCGAGCGCGGCGGGTTTTGACTCTCGGGAAACATTGGGATAGTGGGCTCGAAATGCATCAGCGGTTATGACAAATCCCGTCGGTACGCTGAACCCCGCACTGATAAGTTCGCCGAGGTGCGCCGCTTTACCGCCTACCGCGGAAATATCGTCGCTTGCGACCTCCTCCAGGGGCCGAACCCAGCTCATAACGGTCTGTTAACCATGGCGCATGATGGTACGAGCATCCGCGGGCGTTAGCCAACAACTGGCAGCGGTGGTAGGGATTCGTGGTGAACGGCTGCTCAGGCTTTAGCGCTATCGCGCGCGTCCATGCGATCGGCCCACGCTATGAGGTTCTTGTTACTTTCAGCCAGTGGTTGACCGACGGTCTTGCCGAAGCGGAGGAAGCAGGAAAGTAGAATGTCAGCAAGCGTCAGGCGATCGCCGCAAATGTACTGTTTGCCGTCGATCAGACCGTCGAGCCAGGTTAGTTTTTCACTGGCAAGGCGTTTCAGGCCTTCGGCCGCCTCCGGCAGTGTCGTTATGCGGTTTTTGAACAGCCCAAGGCCCTCGCTGAAGCGAAAACCATTGGTCATCGGCTCGCAGATGTATAGATCCACACGCCGAGTCCACATTCGCGATTCTGCCCGTTCTTCCGGGGTGGAGCCCATTAATGGGTCCCCGGGACTTACTTCGTCGAGATATTCGCAGATGACGGTTATTTCCGACAGGTAACTGCCGTTATCCAGCTCGAGACAAGGCAATCCACCAGCAGGGTTCTTCTCCAGATACGGAGCTTCGCGGTTTTCGCCTTTCATGAGATCGACCTCAATGAGATCCAGGGTAATTCCGCGTTCATGAGCAAACGTGCGAACGACTTGAGGGTTAGGACCGATGGAGTTGTAAAATTTCACGGCAGTCTCCTAGCTAGTTCTTGTCCAGAAATTGCCGTCCTACTACGTCCGTGGCAATTTCTTTGGTCGTCTTACTACGTAAGACTCGCATTTTCCTTCGGAAAAGGATACGAACGTAGTGGGCATCCATGCCCATCACTCTAATTCCCGTCCATTCTGGACAGGAACTAGCTAGTTCTTGTCCAGAAATTGCCAACCATTGTAGGGCTCGCGTGTCCTTGGGGATAGGCAGTTGCTAATCCAGAATGATTGCTCAGAACGGTTGACCGAGATAAACGTATAGCGACTTTGCGCCACCCTGGGTGAGTCCGGCTGCGAGGTAAATTGGTCCGATGGGGCTGTCCAGTCCTAGAAACAGGCTACCGGCAAATTCGAGGCTGTTGAAGCTCGCGGCGTCTCGTTCCTGCCATATCTGTCCGGTCTCGAGCGTTGCACCCACATAGGCGGGCAGGATTGGGCTCGACAGCCATCGGTATGAGTAGACGAGGCGTCCAATGGCCAGATGTTGACCGACCTTCTGATCGACTTCGAGACCGGATAGATTCAGAAACCCGCCTAACGTGTATTGTTCATGGAACGGTGCTTCGCCTCGATAGACGCTACCGAGGTCCGTACTGATGAGCAGTGTGTGGTTCGCGATGCTGAACGCCTGGGCGAGCGATAGCCGCCATGCACGATAGTTGGAATCTGCTCCAAGCGATGAGTTAGACCAGTCCCAACCAATATCCAGCGTTCTACCCTGGCGGGGGAAGTAGCGGCTGTCCAGGCTGTCGTAGCGTATGCTGAGTGAGGCGAGGCCGGTATCGGCGCCCACGGTGTTGATTGTCGGATCGCCGATCAGCCGCCGTCGGGTGCCCTCGCCATGCACTACGTCGAGGCGAACTTCGGCTTTGGGTCCAAAGGTAAAACCCGCACCCAGGGACACCTGCGCCTGACGGATTTGATACTCGGCGATCAGGTTGTCTGCGTCGAACAATCCTCGATTGAATGCCTTGATGGCGATGTTTGGGTTTACATACCAATTCCCGCGCTCCCCCAGGGGTTGAAACCACTCGGTGCTGAGCAGGGGCCGCTCACCGATGTTCAGCTCGGTGCGCCATTCGCCCGCCTGAGAATTGCGTTCGGTCAGCGTCAGGGCCATACCGAGGTTGTAATAGTTGCGACCCTCAAAATTGTCCTGAAGTCCCAGACCAAACTGGAGATAGTTGGGACCCCAATCCCGCCTCTGGGGTTTGATGAATAATTTCCCAGCGTAAAACCGATAAGGCACTTGAGAAAATAACTCCAGGCCATAAAGTTCGTCGACGGCTTCTTCTATCTCGGATACGGCGATACGCCCGGGAACAATCCGCAGTTTGTTTGCCAGGAGTTCGGTGCTGACAGTGCTGTCGGTTATCACTTCGATGTCTTGAACCAGCAAAGTCTCTACAGAGTTGCGTCTCAAACCCGTCAAATAACCCTGAAACTCGGACTCGGTCAGAGCGAGCCCCGAGAAGCGATCAATTTGATCCAGGGTCGCACGGTAAGCGAGCGGGATCGTCGAAATGGCGTTCTCAAAATCGATCGACGTCAGGTTCTCGATCTCAGGCACGATGAGTATGTCGCCTGGTCCCAGGCTCGCGATCTGCGGTTCGGTATTTTTTCGCGTCAGGATGCTTGTCAGCTGATCGGTGATATCGAATACGGAGAGAAGCGCGTTCTTGTCGCGAAGGGGGGAACTCAGATCGACCGCGATAATGACGTCGGGATGCATGGTTTTTGCGACGTCTATGGGCAAGTTGTTGGCAACTCCGCCATCTACCAGCAGTCGCCCATCCAACAGAATTGGTCCAATGAACGCCGGAATAGCCAAGCTTGCGAACATAGCGTCGGCGAGGTTGCCTGTGTTTAGTTCCACAGGATCACCCGTGGAGATATCAGTCGCTACAGCGATGAAGGGGATACTCAAGTGGGCAAAATTGTCGATCTCGCTGACGTGCAGCGTGTGGCGTGTCAGAAATTTTTTTAGATGATGGCCATGAACCATGCCCTTCGGGAGTTTGATGCCGTCCCATCCGATACCGGAGGCGGCTCGAACGAGCAGGCTTGCGTCTTGTCGTTTACGCCTGAAGCGGAATGTCTCACGCTCGGGATCGTCGGAAAAAATGGTTGACCAATCCGCGCGCGCCACCACGCGTTCCATCTGTTGGGGTGAGTAGCCCGAAGCATAAAGACCGCCGACAACCGCACCCATACTGGTACCCACGATGCCGTGAATGGGTATGTGCAGCTGCTCCAGCGCTTTGATTACGCCGATGTGGGCTACCCCTCGTGCCCCACCGCCGCTCAGCACGAGAACAACCTTGGGCTCGCTGGCTTGGGCGGTAACCGTGCCAATGCTGGAGATCGCGAGCCAGATCAGCAGCAGTTTACGAATCACCATTCGCCGGTATTAGCCATGTCTTGCCAGGGGTCGGCAGCCGGTAAGGCATCGCCTTTTTGCAACAATTCGACGGAAACCCCGTCTGGTGATCGAACGAAAGCCATGTGACCGTCGCGTGGCGGGCGATTGATGGTGATACCGGCATCCATGAGTTTCTGACACAGTGCGTAGATGTCGTCCACTGCATAAGCCAAGTGGCCAAAGTTGCGCCCGCCGTCTAACTCCTCGGGATCCCAGTTGTAGGTCAGCTCGACCTGTGCGTCTTCGTCTCCGGGTGCCGCGAGGAACACGAGCGTAAATCGCCCCCCTTCGTTATCGAAACGATGCAACTCGTTGAGCCCGAGGGTTTGAAAGAAATTGATTGTCGCGTCGAGATCGGTGACGCGCACCATCGTGTGTAGATACTTCATGATGATCCCTCTGGTTGCTGGAAATTAGTGAGATTGATTGTTGGGACGGATCATACAACAGGCAAAAAAAACCCCGCTATTGCGGGGTTTACCAAATGGTCATCTCGAAAATGGAGAGTAAGTTTTGGAGAGTTAGGGGTTGTCCGTCAAGGCCACAGGGTAACGAAAGACATCATGCTTGCCGCCAGAGCGAGAAAAGCGCCGAGGAGAAGGACGCTTTCCTTCGTTGTCAATTTGCCGTCGCTTTCGTAGGCGACTGCTTGCAACTTTTGCCCATTTGGATTCGACTGCATCACGTCACTTTTTACCAGTCAGTTACTAGCACATTACCAGTTACTTTCCAGGTAGCCATAACCTGTTTGTAACCTATCTGTATACCTTGACGGTACGCGTCCCATGTTAGGGTTCAACTCTGCAATCAGGAGGCAATAAAACTGGAGGTAATGTGGAATAGTTCCGGGCTCGCAACCGGGATAATCGCGCCAGACTGGTAGTGATAGAGATGGCATGAGTGTGCATGATGTTGGCGAGCCTGCTCGCGGGGCGACTCAAGCAGCGTCACTTTCTTAGCTCGCGGCGCTGTCTTGGCTTGCGTCACTCCTTTAGCTTGCGTCACTATAGTCGTTGCGTTGCGCGGGATCGTCGCTCAGGTATTGAACGAATTCCCAATCGTTGCCGTCGGGATCGTAAAAATAGGTACGCCGCCTCGCCGGATGTTCGTGAGCCTTCAAGTTGACGGAATATCCCGCCTCGACCATGCGACGCTCGAGTGCGGCGACGTCATCAACTTCCCACCCAAGGTGATTGAGTCCGCTCACGTTGCTGTATGGCTTTCGGTTGCCACGTTGCGATACCGTGCTGACGGCAATGTAGAAGTCGTCGTTGCCGACGTGGCGCCATGGGCGGCCCCCCGTATCGAGACCTTCGTGTCTAATTCTGAAGCTCGGAATGGCGGTCGTGATGAAACGGGTCATCGCTTCGACGTCGGTGGCGGAAATATTGGCATGTTCGAGTTTGATCATGATTGGGCTCTTTTAATATAGAAATATTTATATTTCTTTATTATTCAAAAGTCGAGCACATTTTTAAATAGTTTTGTTATAAAATTATCAATCCTGACTTTTTACCTTGAGATTTAGCAAAATTGGAACAGACAGATCGTACCTCGGATAGATTGCTCATGCTGCTGAAAACTCGTGGGAACATGAGTACCAAGGCGCTTGCCGAGGCACTCGACATCAGCGTTCCGGCGGTGCGCCAGCACCTCAAAGCCCAGGGCGAGTTTGTAGAAATGGACGAGCAACGCCAGGGGGTTGGTCGTCCGGCACAGATCTGGCGTCTGGCAACAGCGGCACAAAGTCGGTTCCCGGATACCCACGCGGAACTGACCGTGCGTTTGATTGAATCTATCGAACATTCCCTCGGTGCAGCCGCTTTGGAGGCGGTGATAACAGATCGATTCACCGAAACGCTGCACAGTTATCAAAGTAAGCTGGCAGGCCTGACCACCCTCGCTGGAAAGCTCAAACGATTGGCGCAGATTCGCTCCGATGAAGGTTATATGGCCGAACTCGTACGAGACGGCGGGCGCTGGCTCTTGTTGGAGAATCATTGTCCCATCTGCGCGGCAGCGACGCACTGTCAGGGATTCTGCCGCAACGAGTTGTTGTTGTTTCAGACCTTGCTGGGTGAAAGCGTCGAGGTCGAACGAATCGAGTACCTGCTCGATGGCGGCGAGCGCTGTGTTTATGCTATTTCCGGAGCACCAACGTGATACATGAATTTACCGCGTTCATGGACGATCCGGACGCGGACAAACCCAATCCCATCCATTCGACCAAAACTGCCAGGGAACATGGTTTTCGCGGCGCGCTGGTTGGTGGTGCCACGGCTTTCGGGTGGACGGCGCGCACGATCGTTGCCGCGTTAGGTCCCGAGTGGCTGGATAACGGTTGGGTCCATCTCAAGTTCGTGAATCCAATATATCCCGACGATGCGCTCCGTTTTGAGGTCGAACGAAACGACGACAAAACGTGGTCACTCGGGGTCAACCGTGGGGCGGAAACGTGCATTCTCGGAGAGCTGGGTCTTGGCCGTGCGCCCTGGTTCGATCTTCTCAGTACGCCCGAGTATTGCCCGGGTGTCCCTGTGGCTTCCACCTTGCCCGATCTGACGCTGGACAACGCACCCGTGGGAGGTCAATTCCAGCCGATGGCGGTGCCTTTGAGCATAGCTGCGGCTCACGCTTTCGCCCTGGACAGGGAACGCGAAACTCATGATCTGTTGATAGGAGATTGCCCTCGAGTCCATCCGGCCTGGGTTGCTGAGCAGCTGATCCATATGCTGCACCATTCTTTTGACTACGGTCCTTCCATCCACGCCCAGAGTCATATTCAACACCTGCGGCC
>SMUY01051552.1_pt1 | contig 20974 bp, 25 predicted proteins | sample 2456441 | NCBI WGS metagenome assembly SMUY01 (sample SAMN11095931, study PRJNA526329) | marine sediment metagenome | biome: Marine sediment; feature: Surficial sediment; material: Deep marine sediment; isolation source: Hadal surficial sediment | place: Pacific Ocean | collected 2014-11 | depth...
ATATCTCCGAAGACAACCGGCTGTTGACCCTCGACGACGTGATTTCCGTCGTCCGCTACATCGTTGACCTCAGAAACGGCATCGGCACTATCGATGACATCGATCATCTCGGCAACCGCCGGGTGCGCGCGGTCGGCGAGTCACTGGAGAACCAGTTCCGGGTCGGCTTGGTGCGGATGGAGCGGGCGATCATCGAGCGCATGTCCATTCAGGACCTGGAAGTGTCCATGCCGCACGATCTGATCAATTCCAAACCCGTTACCGCGGCCATCAAAGAGTTTTACGGCAGTAGTCAGCTCTCGCAGTTCATGGACCAGACCAATCCGTTGTCGGAGGTCACCCACAAACGGCGATTGAGCGCTCTGGGGCCGGGGGGATTGACGCGCGAGCGTGCCGGGTTCGAGGTGCGGGATGTGCATCCCACTCACTACGGACGGATTTGTCCCATCGAGACGCCGGAGGGACCCAACATCGGACTCATCGCATCGCTCAGTACGTATGCCCGGGTCAACAAATACGGTTTTGTTGAAACGCCTTACCGCAAGGTGATCGACGGCCAGGTCACCGATATCGTGGAATATCACAACGCCATGGTGGAAGATGAATACATCATCGCCCAGGCGAACGCGGAACTCGACCACAAGAACCGGTTCGTCAAGGAAATCGTGGATGCGCGGCAGGCCGGCGATTTCATTCTTTCGCCCCGCGACAAGGTCAACTACATGGACGTTTCACCCAAACAGTTGATCAGTGTGGCCGCTTCGTTGATTCCGTTTCTGGAAAACGATGACGCCAACCGGGCGTTGATGGGTTCCAATATGCAACGTCAGGCCGTGCCCCTGTTGCGGGCCGAAGCGCCGTTGGTCGGCACCGGTATGGAAGGCATCGTCGCGCGTGATTCCGGGGCGGTGATCATTGCGGAAAGCGATGGCGAAGTCATCAGTGCCGACGCGTCCCGTATTGTGGTCCGCTCTTCTGATAAAAAACGCAGCAATGTGCGGGTGATGAATTCCAAAGTGGATATCTATACCCTGGCCAAGTACCAACGTTCCAACCAGAACACGTGTATCAACCAGCGACCGTTGGTAGCGACGGGCGACAAAATTAAAAGGGGTCAGGCGATCGCCGATGGCCCCTCGACCGAAAACGGGGAGTTGGCTCTCGGGCGGAATATCATGGTCGCGTTCATGCCTTGGGATGGTTACAACTTCGAAGACGCCATTGTGATCAGTGAAAAGGTCGTTAAGGAAGATATTTTCACGTCCGTCCATATTGAGGAATTTGAGGTGGAGGCGCGTGATACCAAACAAGGTAAAGAGGAAATCACCCGCGACATTTCAAATGTTGGGGAGGAGGCCCTCAAGAATCTCGATGACAGCGGGATCATTCGCATCGGTGCCAGTGTCAAGCCCAACGATATTCTGGCGGGCAAGATTACGCCGAAAGGGGAAACCCAGCTGAGTCCCGAAGAAAAACTTTTGAAAGCCATCTTCGGTGAAAAAGCGGGAGACGTTCGGGATACGTCCCTAAGGGTGCCGCCGGGTATTCAGGGAATCGTCATCGATGTCAAAGTGTTTTCCAGGAAGGGAATCGATAAGGATTCCCGGACCATTGCCATCGAGGAGGAAGAAATAGCCAGAATCGAAAAAGATTTCGGCGATGAAATTCGGATCGTGAAAAGCGAAACTGAAAAAAGCCTGCGGGATATGCTGAAAGGCAAGGCCGTCAGCAAAACCACCACCATCGGACGCAAAGAATTCAAGAAAGGTCTAACACTGGATATGGAGACCATCGGAAAATTGGCGTCCCGGGACCTGATAAAATTCCCGGTCAAGGATGTGGATACCGCGACGATGCAGGAAATCGAGGACGGCAGTAAGGATCAAATCCACATCCTCAAAACCATGATGAATGAAAAAATCGCCAAGTTGAAAAAAGGTGATGACTTGGCCCCCGGCGTCATCAAGCTGGTCAAGGTGTTTGTCGCCATGAAGCGCAAACTTCAAGTCGGCGACAAAATGGCCGGACGCCACGGCAATAAAGGGGTGGTGTCCAAGATCGTGCCCGAGGAGGATATGCCCTACCTCGAGGACGGCATTCCCTGTGAGCTCATCCTTAACCCGTTGGGCGTGCCTTCCCGAATGAACGTCGGTCAGATTTATGAAACCAACCTGGGTATGGCCGCCAAGGCGACCAATCAAAAAATGGCGACACCGGTGTTCGATGGCGCCAGTGAAGAAGATGTCCGGCGACTGCTGGCCGAGGGCGGATGTTCCATTACCGGAGAAGTGACTCTTTTCGATGGTCGGACCGGTCACCCGTTCCACCAGAAAATAATGGTGGGATACATCTATATGCTGAAACTGCACCACTTGGTCGATGACAAAATTCATGCGCGTTCGACCGGGCCTTATTCCCTGGTTACACAACAGCCGTTGGGTGGTAAAGCCCAGTTCGGCGGTCAGCGGTTGGGAGAAATGGAAGTGTGGGCGCTCGAAGCCTATGGCGCCGCCTACACCCTGCAGGAAATGTTGACGGTCAAATCCGACGACGTCGAAGGCCGGAAACGCATGTACGAAGCGATTGTCAAGGGCGATACCCATCTGTCGCCCAACCTGCCGGAATCGTTCAACGTTCTGGTCAAGGAGTTGCAGAGCCTGGCCATCGACGTGGAATTGATAGAAACCGGCAAATAGGCTTATTCGCCTTGAAAGGCGGCTCAAATTATCGGGTCTGATTTTTATAAACTTTATTTTAGGAGACCACGCTTGTGGATAACCTGAGTTTTTTTGATAAACCCAAAAATCCGATCATTTTCGATGCGATCCGCATCCGCCTGGCATCCCCGGAAAAAATCCGGTCCTGGTCCTATGGCGAAGTGAAGAAGCCCGAAACTATCAATTACCGGACCTTCAAGCCGGAACGGGACGGACTGTTCTGCGCCAAGATTTTTGGCCCGGTCAAGGATTGGGAATGCAATTGCGGCAAATACAAGCGCATGAAGTACAAAGGCGTCATTTGTGAGAAATGCGGAGTGGAAGTCATTCTGTCCAAAGTGCGCCGGGAACGGCTCGGCCATATCGAACTGGCCAGCCCCGTGGCCCATATCTGGTTTTTCAAGGGACTGCCCAGCCGCATCGGCTATATCCTCGACCTCAGCCTCAAAGAACTGGAACGCATCATCTATTTTGAAAACTATGTGGTGATCGATCCCGGCGAATCCGACTTTAAGCAAGGGCAGCTGCTGACCGAAGCGGAGTACCGCGAAGCGGAAATCGAATTCCCCCACGGGTTGAAAACCATGGTGGGTTCCGAAGCGGTGATGGAGTTGTTGAAGAATCTCGATCTCGACGCCCTGGCCGCCAAGCTCAAGGAGGATCTGATCAACACCTCCTCCGTGTTGAACAAGCGCAAGTTTTCGAAACGGCTGAAGATCGTCGAGGCTTTCCGCAAATCCGGCAACAAGCCGGAATGGATGATCCTGCAGGTTATTCCGGTGATCCCTCCGGAGTTGCGTCCGCTGGTGCCGCTGGACGGCGGCCGGTTCGCCACCTCCGACCTGAACGATTTGTACCGCCGGGTCATCAACCGCAACAACCGTTTGAAACGCCTGCAGGAGCTGAAAGCGCCGCAGATCATCATCCGCAACGAAAAACGAATGTTGCAGGAAGCGGTCTCGGCCCTGTACGACAACGGCCGGCGCGGCCGCACCCTGCGCGGCACCAACAAACGTCCTCTGAAATCCTTAAGCGACATGCTCAAGGGCAAACAGGGCCGGTTCCGCCAGAACCTTTTGGGCAAACGTGTGGATTATTCCGGCCGGTCCGTCATCGTCGTCGGCCCGGAATTGAAACTGCATCAGTGCGGACTGCCCAAGAAAATGGCGCTGGAGCTGTTCAAACCGTTCATCTTTAACCGGCTGGAACAGAAAGGCTATGCCACCACCATCAAGACCGCTAAAAAAATGGTGGAGCAGGAACGGTCCGAAGTCTGGGAAGTGCTGGAAGAAGTCGTCCAGAAACATCCCGTGCTGTTGAACCGCGCACCCACCCTGCACCGGCTGGGTATCCAGGCGTTCGAGCCGATTCTGATCGAAGGCAAAGCCATCCGCATTCATCCGCTGGTGTGCACCGCGTTCAACGCGGACTTCGACGGCGACCAGATGGCGGTGCATGTGCCCCTGTCCATGGAAGCGCGGGTGGAAGCCAAACTGCTGATGATGGCACCCAATAACGTGCTGTCGCCCGCCAACGGCCGGCCCATCGCCGTGCCCAGTCAGGATATCGTCCTGGGCGCTTATTACATGACTAAAATCCGCGGCGGCGCACGAGGCGAGGGCAAGGTGTTTTCCGGGCTCAAAGAAGTCCGCATGGCCTACGACCATGATGAGTTGAACCTGCAGGCCCGCATCATGGTGCAGATGGAGGGTGAACTGGAAGTGACCACCACCGGCCGCGTCCTGCTGTATGACGTTCTGCCCAAGACATTGCCGTTCTCCCTGGTGAACCAGGAGATGAACAAAAAGTCCCTGTCCGATCTGATCGGCACGTCGTTCAAAGTGGTGGGACGGGAAAAAACCGTGGCGTTGCTCGACGCGATCAAGGAGCTGGGATTCAAATACGCCACCGAGGCGGGTCTCTCTATTTCCATCGACCTCATGCGGATCCCGAAAGAAAAAGATCCGCTCGTCAAAAAAGCCGGCGAAGAGGTGTTGAAAGTGTACAAACAGTACCGCGACGGGTTGATCACCAACGGCGAACGCTACAACAAGGTGATCGACATCTGGGCGCACGTCACCGAAAAGGTTTCCGAAGAAATGTTCAGGGGTCTGGAGGATGAGGACGAGCGTATCGTCAAAGGTGAAACCCCCAAGGACTTCAACTCCATCTTTATCATGGCCGATTCCGGCGCCCGCGGCAGTTCCCAGCAGTTGCGGCAGTTGGCGGGCATGCGCGGATTGATGGCCAAGCCCTCCGGCGAAATCATCGAAACCCCCATCACCGCCAATTTCCGTGAAGGGTTGTCGGTGATCCAGTACTTCATCTCCACTCACGGGGCGCGCAAAGGTCTGGCGGATACCGCACTCAAAACCGCGAACTCCGGTTACCTGACGCGGCGGCTGGTGGATGTAGCGCAGGACATCATCATCCTCGAAGAAGATTGCGGCACCCTGCGGGGGATCGATATCTATTCCCTGGTGGAAGCGGGTGAAATCATCCAGCCGTTGTCCGAGCGCATTCTAGGGCGGGTCGCGCTGGACGACATCACCGATCCGTTCACCCACGAAGTACTGATCAAAGCCAACGAAATGATTGATGAGAGAGCGGTCGAAATCATCGAAAACGCGGGTATCGAAAAAGTCCGCATCCGCTCAAACCTGACCTGCGAATCGCATCAGGGATTGTGCGTCAAGTGTTACGGAAGGAATCTCGCTACCCTGGACTGGGCGGAAATCGGTGAACCGGTCGGGGTCATCGCCGCGCAATCCATCGGCGAGCCCGGAACCCAGCTCACCATGCGGACTTTCCACATCGGCGGCACCGCCAGCCGGGTGATCGAAAAGACTACGCTCAGCACCAAAAAAGGCGGCATCGTCAAGTATGCCGGTCTGCGGACCATTAAAAGCCAGCGCGGCGAAATCATCGTGATGAACCGCAACGGACACCTGGTGATACAGGATGAAAACGGCCGCGAAAAAGAAAAATACTCCATCGTGTACGCCGCCAAACTGAAGGTGGCCGACGGGCAGGAGATTCAGCCGAGCCAGACGCTGGTGGAATGGGATCCCTACACCAACTCCATTCTGACCGAAGTGGCCGGGACCATCGCGTTCGGCGACATCGTTGAAGGCCTGACCATGAAAGAGGACTTCGACGAAATCACCGGATTGTCCTCCAAGATCATCATCAGTCACCGCGACGAAAAAAAGCAACCGCGCATTTCGATCAAGGATGACAAAGGCGAAACCCTGCGCCGCTATATCCTGCCGGCAGGCGCCCACATCAACGTCAACCCGGGCGACGTGGTGAATGCGGGCGACGTCATCGTCAAGATCCCGCGCGAAACCGCCAAAACCAAGGATATCACCGGCGGTCTGCCACGGGTCGCGGAATTGTTCGAAGCCCGGAAGCCCCACGAACAGGCCACCATCACCGAAATCGACGGTAAGGTCAAGTTCGGCGGATTCGTCAAGGGCATGCGGAAAGTTGTGGTCGTCAACGACAGCGGCGAAGAACGGGAGTATCTCATCCCGCGCGGCAAGCACATCAATGTCCATGAAGACGACGACGTGCTGGCGGGCGAACCGTTGATGGACGGCGCCTCCAACCCGCACGATATCCTCCGCATTCTGGGCGAAAACGAACTCCAGAAATACCTGGTGAATGAAGTTCAGGAAGTGTACCGACTGCAGGGCGTATCCATCAACGACAAGCACATTGAAATCATTGTGCGCCAGATGCTCCGGCATCTGCAGGTGGAAGACCCGGGCGATACCGACCTTCTGATGGGCGAACAGGTTACCAAAAAGGTCTTTAATATCAAGAATCAGGAAGCCATCAAGCAAAATGGCAAACCGGCCCAGGGCATGCCCGTTCTGCTGGGGATCACCAAGTCCTCACTCAGTACGGAAAGCTTCATTTCCGCCGCGTCGTTTCAGGAAACCACCCGGGTATTGACCGAGGTGGCCGTCAGCGGCAAGGAAGATCACTTGGCCGGATTGAAGGAAAATGTGATTATGGGACGATTGATTCCAGCAGGGACCGGTTGCCAGGCCTACAGCGGCATCCGAATCGAAGAACCGGAAATTGAAGAGGTGGAAGAGAAAAAAGAAGAAGCCGAAGCCGAAGCAGCGCCCGCGCCAGTGGCATAAAATCCAAAATTTCCACTTGACTCCGGCACGTAGAGTGTTAAAATTCAAAACTTTCCGTCTGCTGACAATAGAATCTAAAAGCCAATTAAATCAATGGGTTGGTACGGTAAGGATTCCCGTATTTGGTGGGAAACCCGAGCTGAGAGAGGTGTATTTTGCCGACTATAAATCAATTAGTCAAAACGGGCCGTAAAAGCCCGGTAACCAAAACGGCCAGTCCGGCTTTGAAGCGCTGTCCCCAGAAGCGGGGGGTGTGCGTCCGGGTGTATACCTCCACCCCCAAAAAACCGAATTCTGCCCTGCGCAAGGTGGCCCGGGTGCGGCTGACCAATGGCATGGAAGTGACGACCTATATCCCCGGCGTCGGCCACAACCTGCAGGAACACTCCATTGTTCTGATTCGCGGCGGCCGGGTCAAGGACCTTCCCGGCGTCCGGTACCACGTGGTGCGGGGCTGTCTGGATACCCTGGGAGTCGACAACCGGAGGCAGTCCCGGTCCAAATACGGGGCTAAAAAACCCAAAAAGAAATGATCAGGAAATTTTAATTTATGGCACGCAGACGAGAAGCTGAAAAACGGCAGATTTTACCGGACCCGAAATATAACGACATTCTGGTGGCCCGGTTTGTGAACAGCCTGCTGAAAAAAGGCAAGAAAAGTCTGGCGGAACGGGTGCTGTACACCGCGCTGGACAATATCGGAGAAAAAGTCAAAGACGAAAAGGCATTGGATATATTTAAAAAGGCGATCGAAAACGCCGCCCCGGCGCTGGAAGTCCGGTCGCGCCGCGTCGGCGGCGCCACCTACCAGGTGCCCGTGGAAGTGAGCCGCAACCGCCGGTTGGCCCTGAGCATCCGCTGGATGATCAGCCATGCCAAAGCGCGGGCTGGCCGGTCGATGGCGGATAAATTAACCGGAGAACTGCTCGACGCCTACCGCAATACAGGGGGAGCCATCCGTAAAAAAGAAGACGTGCACCGCATGGCCGAGGCCAATAAAGCGTTTGCGCATTATCGCTGGTAATTTTTGGTCTAAAGGATTTATGAGTAAGAAAATCAACCTGGAAAAAATCAGAAATATTGGAATCATTGCGCATATCGATGCCGGTAAAACCACCACCACCGAGCGGATTCTGTATTACACGGGTAAAAGCCACAAGATGGGTGAGGTCCACGACGGCAACGCCACCATGGACTGGATGGAGCAGGAGCAGGAGCGGGGCATCACGATTACGGCCGCCGCGACGACCTGTTTCTGGAACGATCATCAGATCAATATCATCGACACCCCCGGCCATGTGGACTTTACGGCCGAGGTGGAACGCTCCCTGCGCGTTCTCGATGGCGCCATCGGCGTGTTCTGCGCGGTCGGCGGGGTAGAACCCCAGTCGGAAACCGTGTGGCGGCAGGCCAGCAAATACCTGGTGCCGCGTATCGGTTTCGTCAATAAAATGGACCGGGCCGGTGCCGATTTTCTGGGGTGCGTCAACCAGATAAAAGAGCGCCTGAGGGCCAACCCGGTGCCCCTGCAATTGCCCATCGGTGCCGAAAGCGATTTCGTCGGACTGGTGGATCTGGTGAAAATGAAAGCGTACACCTATCCGGAAAAAAACAACCCCAAGGGGGAAGTGTATGAGGAAGTCCCGATTCCGGATGATATGAAGGATGAAGTCGAAGAATACCGGGAGAAATTGATGGAAGCCGCCTCCGACGTGGATGAATCGATTATGGAAAAATATCTGGGAGGAAAGGAAGTGACTCTGGAGGAACTCCAGTCCGCCATCCGTAAAGGCACGCTGGAGCTGAAGTTCACGCCGATTCTGTGTGGGGCCGCTTTCAAAAACAAAGGCGTTCAGCAGCTGCTGGATGCGGTCCCCGCGTATTTGCCTTCTCCCCTCGATGTGCCGGCGATTAAGGGAATCAATCCCAACACCCAGGAAGAAGTGGTGCGCAAGGCCGATATCAAGGAGCCGGTGGCCGCGCTGGCGTTCAAGATCATTGCCGATCCCTTTGTCGGGCAGTTGGCCTATTTCCGGGTGTATTCGGGAGAGCTCACGAGCGGTTCCTATATTTACAACTCCACCAAGAACGTGCGGGAACGTATCGGGCGTCTGCTCCGGATGCATGCCAACAAGCGCGAGGAGGTCAAGGTCATCGGCGCCGGAGATATCGCCGCGGCCATCGGCTTTAAAAAAACCTTCACCGGCGATACGCTTTGCCTGGAAGACCAGCCGGTGGTGCTGGAAGCCATCTCCTTCCCCCAACCCGTCATCTCCGTGGCCATCGAACCCAAAACCAAGCCGGAACAGGATAAGCTTTCCGATTGTCTCATCAAACTCCAGCAGGAAGACCCCACCTTCGAAGTCAAGATCGATCCCGAAACCAACCAGACCATTATCTCAGGAATGGGTGAATTGCATCTGGAGATTCTGGTGGATCGCATGCGGCGGGAGTTTTCGCTGGACGTCCACGTCTCCAAGCCGCAGGTGGCGTTCCGGGAAACCATCACCAAAGGCGTGGAGCACAGCTACAAACACGTCAAGCAGACCGGCGGCCGAGGGCAGTACGGACATGTGGAAATTTACGTAGAACCCCGCAAGCCCGGCGAAGGGTTCGAGTTCGTCAACAAAATCGTCGGCGGATCCATTCCCAGGGAATATATCCCCGCTGTTCAAAAAGGCATCGATGAAGCGATGGGCCGCGGTATCCTCTGCGGTTATTCCGTGGTCGACGTTCGGGTCACCCTGCTCGACGGTTCGCACCACGAGGTGGATTCCTCGGAAATGGCGTTTAAAATCTGTGCGTCCATCGCCTTTCAGGAAGCCTGTAAAAAGGCCCGCCCGGTGCTGTTGGAACCCGTCATGGATGTGGAAATCGTCACCCCCGAAGAATTCATGGGCGACGTCATCGGCAACCTGAATTCGAAGCGCGGAAAAGTGAGAGAGTTGAGCGACCGGGCGGGCGCCAAAGTAATCCGCGCCGACGTCCCGCTGGCCGGGATGTTCGGGTATTCGACGGATTTGCGTTCGGCCACCCAGGGCCGGGCCAACTACAGCATGGAGTTTTCAAAGTACGATGTCGTTCCCAACAATATTGCTGAGGAACTGATTGCTAAATCCAAGGGCACCTCTAGTGAGGTTCCGGCATGACCCTGAATAAACTGACTAATTATAAACTAACTAAGGATGGACAATAAAACGGAGTGAACGGGTATGGCTAAAGAAAAATTCGTGAGAGACAAACCGCATGTCAACATCGGAACCATTGGGCACGTAGACCACGGGAAAACCACACTCACAGCGGCCATCACCGAAGTTTTATCCAAAAAAGGGTTGGCTGAGAGTGTCGCTTTCGATCAGATTGATAAAGCGCCGGAAGAAAAAGAGCGCGGCATCACCATCGCCATCGCCCACGTGGAATACCAAACCGAAAAGAGGCATTACGCCCACGTGGATTGTCCCGGTCATGCGGACTACATTAAGAATATGATCACCGGCGCCGCGCAGATGGACGGCGCCATCCTCGTGCTCAGCGCGTCCGACGGACCCATGCCGCAGACCCGGGAGCATATCCTGCTCGCACGCCAGGTCGGTGTGCCTAAGATCGTGGTGTTCATGAACAAATGCGACATGGTCGACGACGAAGAACTGCTCGACCTGGTCGAGTTGGAAGTGCGCGAGTTGTTGAGCAAATATGAATTCCCCGGCGACGACATTCCCGTGATCCGCGGTAGCGCCCTGCAGGCTCTGGAAAATTCCGACGATGAGGAAAAAACCAAATGCATTCATGACCTGCTGGCCGCGGTGGACGATTACATTCCCGTCCCCGAGCGCCCGGTCGAAAAGCCATTTTTGATGCCCATCGAAGATATCTTCAGCATCTCCGGCCGCGGGACTGTAGCGACGGGCCGTATTGAAACCGGCGTCATCAAAGTGGGGCAGGAAGTGGAAATCGTCGGATTCCGTCCGACCAGTAAAACTACCGTTACCGGGGTCGAAATGTTCCGCAAACTGCTCGATGACGGGCAGGCGGGCGATAACGTCGGTCTGCTCCTGCGCGGCACCAAGCGCGAAGACATCGAGCGCGGACAGGTTCTGTCCAAACCCGGTTCGATCACCCCGCATAAAAAGTTCAATGCGGAAGTGTATATCCTGACCAAGGACGAAGGCGGACGCCATACGCCCTTCTTCAACGGCTACCGGCCGCAGTTTTATTTCCGGACCACCGACGTGACGGGCATCGTGACCCTGCCCGGCAATGTGGAAATGGTCATGCCCGGCGATAACGTCACCTTTGAAGTGGCATTGATCACCGAAGTGGCCATGTCTAAAGAACTGCGTTTCGCCATTCGCGAAGGCGGACGCACCGTGGGCGCGGGAATCGTCAGTGAGATCACAGAATAATGAGCGATCAGAAAATCAAGATAAAACTAAAAGCTTACGACCACAGGTTGCTGGACTGGTCGGTAGGAGAAATCGTGGAAACCACCAAGCGCACCGGCGCCCGGGTGGTGGGTCCCATCCCCCTGCCAACGGTCAGGAACAAGTGGACGGTGTTACGGTCCCCGCACGTGGACAAAAAATCCAGAGAGCAGTTCGAGATACGGACCCATAAACGGATTCTGGAAATTCTCGAACCCACCCCGCAGACGGTGGACGCGCTCATGAAACTGGACTTGTCCGGCGGCGTGGATATTGAAATCAAACTTTAATGAGCGTTGCGATGAAAGGTTTGTTGGGAAAAAAAATCGGAATGACCCAGGTGTTCACGGAAAAGGGCGATTGCGTGCCCGTCACCGTGATCCAGGTGGAAGGGTGCGTTCCCGTCCTCAAACGGACCCAGGAGAAAAACGGGTACCAGGCGGTGCTGATGGCCTACGGCAAGCGCAAAGCCAAGCACACCAACAAACCGATTCAGGGCGTGTACAAACAATTGAATCATGAACCCGCGAAACTGCTGGCCGAGTTCCGGAATATGGATCTCAGCGACGAGGAATTGGGAAAACCGCTGACCGTGGACATGTTCCAGGAAGGCGAACGGGTCCACGTGGTCGGCGTCTCCAAAGGTAAGGGATTTGCCGGCGTGATGAAACGTCACGGGTTCGGCGGTCACCCCGCCTCCCGCGGCAACCACGAATCATTCCGCGGCGCCGGGTCGATCGGTATGGCGACCTTTCCCGGCCGCGTGCACAAAGGACATCCCATGCCGGGACGCATGGGCGGAGAAAAAGTCTACGCCAAAAACGTTCAGGTGGTCCGCGTGGACGCCGGAAACAATATTGTGTTGCTGAAAGGTTCCGTACCGGGAGCCAACGGCGGGATCGTCCGGATCCTTCAAAAATCCGGATCGAAGAAATAACAGGAGCCGCAGAGTCGATCATGCCGGAATTGGATTTGATTAATTTGGACAAGAAAAAGGTGGGCACGGTGCCCCTGTCGCCCGACGTGTTCGACGTCAAGGTGCGCGAGCATCTGGTGAAAGAATACGTCTCCCTGCAACAGGCCAACCGGCGCAGCGGGTCGGCCTCCACCAAGAGCTGCCGCGGCGATCTGCGCGGCGGCGGCAAGAAGCCCTGGAAACAGAAGGGCACCGGCCGGGCGCGGGCTGGCAGTATACGATCTCCCCTCTGGCGCGGGGGCCTGACGTTGTTCGGACCCACGCCCCGGAGTTTCGGGTTCAAGTTGTCCAAGAAATCGAAGAAAATCGCGCTCAAGTCCGTCCTGACCGACCGGGTCCGCAACAACCGCCTGCGGGTGGTGGAGACGCTTACCCTGGAAGAACCCAAAACCAAAGCGGCGGTGGCGTTGCTTAAAAAACTGGAATTGCCGGAGCGAACCCTGTTCGTCGTGGCGGAAAAAGACAACAACCTGGAATTGGCGATACGTAATCTGCCCAACACGGATGTCCTGTCGGTGGAAGGGCTCAACGTGTTCGATCTGCTGGTGCATGAAACCATCGTGTGCACGCCGGAGTCCATTAAGAAAATCGAGGAGCGTTTGAACTGATGGCGACCGATCATTACAGAATTCTCGAGAAGCCCCTCATCACGGAAAAAAGCACGATGATGCAGGAGCAGGGCAACCGGGTGATGTTTCAGGTGAAGCGGTCTGCGAACAAAATGCAGATCAAGGACGCGGTGCAGGGTATTTTCAACGTGACCGTGCTCGACGTGAACACCATCAACGTCAAGCCCAAGACCCGGCGGTTCGGAAAACATGTGGGCCAGACCAAGGCCTGGAAGAAGGCCATCGTTTTGTTGAAGGAAGGAGACCGCATCGATTTTTTTGAAGGTGCATAAACAGTATGCCGGTACGTAAACTCAATCCAACATCCGCAGGGGTCCGGTTTCAGACCATCTCCGATTTTGCCGAGGTCACCAAGACCACGCCGGAGAAGAGTCTGCTGGTGTCCATCTCCCGGAAGGGCGGACGCAACAACAACGGCCGCATTACCGCGCCCCGGAGAGGCGGCGGGCACCGTAAGCTGTACCGGGTGATCGATTTCAAGCGCAACAAGGACGGCATTCCCGCCAAAGTGGTGGGCATCGAGTACGACCCGAACCGGTCGGCCCATATCGCCCTGCTGGCCTATGCCGACGGGGAAAAGCGGTACATCATCGCTCCCAAAGAATTGAAAACCGGCGACCAAGTGATGTCCGGTCCCGACGCGGAAATGCGCGTGGGCAATTGTCTGCCATTGGAAAAGATTCCCGAAGGCACGCTGATTCACAACATCGAAATGCGGCCGGGTAAAGGCGCGCAGATCGCCCGCAGTGCCGGAGCCGCCGCCCAGTTGATGGCGAAAGAAGGCCGGTATGCCAACATCAAGCTCGGTTCTGGGGAAGTCCGGCTGGTGGAAGTCCGGTGCCGGGCCACGGTCGGTACCGTCGGCAACACCGACCACGAGAAAATATCCATCGGCAAGGCCGGCCGGATGCGCTGGATGGGACGGCGCCCGCGCGTTCGGGCGGTGGCGATGAACCCGGTGGATCACCCGATGGGCGGCGGCGAAGGACGCTCGTCCGGCGGCCGGCATCCCTGCAGTCCGTGGGGCACGCCGGCTAAGGGGTATAAAACGCGGAAAGTGAAAAAACTGTCCAGTAAATACATACTGAGCCGGAAGAAAAAGAAACGATAATCGAAAGATAAACCGTTGTATTCATATTAAGGAAGCTTTTAAATGGCGCGATCACTGAAAAAAGGACCGTTTGTCGACGATCACCTGCAGGAGAAAATCGATGCGATGAACCGGAAAAACGACAAGAAGATTCTGAAAACCTGGTCGCGCCGCTCGACCATCACGCCGGATTTCGTCGGCCATACCCTGGCGGTGCATAACGGGAAAAAATTCATTCCCGTGTTCGTATCCGAAAACATGGTGGGCCATAAACTGGGAGAGTTTTCTCCCACCCGGACGTTCCGGGCGCACAGCGGAAAAACCAAGAAATCCGTGCCGCCCAAAAAAGGTTGATTAACCAGGTTAGTGTACCGTTATGGATGTTAAAGCAAAATTGAGACATACGCGGCTGGCGCCCCGGAAAGCCCGGCTGGTGGCCGATATGATTCGCGGCAAAAACGTGAACGAGGCGATGAATGTGCTCACCTTTACGCGGAAAAAAGCGGCCCGCCAAATTCAACAGCTGTTGAAATCGGCCTTGGCCAATGCCGAGGAAAACCACAAGGTGGTGGACGTGGACGATATGGTGGTCACGAAAATTACCGTGGACGAGGGCGTGGCTTGGAAACGCCAGATGCCGAGGGCACGGGGCATGTCCACCATGATCAAGAAGCGGACCAGTCACATCACTATCGTGTTAAACGAAAAATAAATTCGGAGGATTGGCGTGGGACAAAAGGTGCATCCGTATGGATTTCGATTGGGGATCAACAAACCCTGGAAATCCAACTGGTTTGGTAAAAGAGATTTTCCGGAACTGTTGCAGGAAGACATCAAGATCCGGACTTTCCTGAGAAAAAATCTGTCGCACGCAGGGATCGCCAATCTGGAAATCGAGCGGTCCGCCAATCGGATTCGCATCAACATCCACACCGCCCGGCCGGGGATCATCATCGGCAAGAAGGGGCTGGAAGTGGACCGGTTGAAAGAAGAGTTGCAACGCATCATCGGCGGCAAGCAGGTCAACCTGAACATCAAGGAAATCCGGCGGGCGGAGCTGGATGCCAGTCTGGTGGCGCAGAACATCGCCCTGCAATTGGAAAAACGGATCTCCTTTCGCCGCGCCATGAAAAAAAGCGTTCAGTCGTCCCTCCGGTTCGGCGCGCAGGGTATCAAGATTCGATGCTCCGGGCGGTTGGGCGGACATGAAATCGCCCGCAGCGAATGGTACCGGGAGGGCCGGGTGCCCCTGCACACCCTGCGGGCCGATATCGATTACGGCACCGCCGAAGCCTTCACGACCTACGGCATTATCGGCATCAAGGTATGGGTATACAAAGGCGAGATATTCGAAAAACCCGGCGGGCCGATGGGCCAGAAAGACAGCGGCGACAAGACCGAAGCGTAAGTTTGAGCCTACAGGAGAGTTCGCATCATGTTGATGCCCAAGAAAGTAAAATACCGGAAACGCCATAAAGGAAGAATGCGCGGCACCGCGTACCGCGGCGGCAGCGTCAGTTTCGGCGAGTACGGATTGCAGGCGCTGGCCTGCGGTTGGATCACCGACCGGCAGATCGAAGCGGCGCGTATCGCCATGACCCGTCACGTCAAACGCGGCGGCAAAATCTGGCTGCGCATTTTTCCGGACAAGCCGATCTCCAAAAAGCCGGCGGAGACCCGCATGGGCAAGGGGAAGGGCAATCCGGAATACTGGGTGGCGGTGGTCAAGCCGGGACGCATTTTGTATGAAATGGCAGGGGTGCAGGAAGAGGTGGCCAGGGAGGCGTTTCGGCTGGCGTCCCACAAGCTTCCCATTCCCACCCGGTTTGTGTCGACGATATAGGAAGCAGGGATACAGTCATGAAGATGCAGGATATACAAGAGCTTTCGGAAAAGGAACGCGGGGAAAAGTTGAGCGACCTGCGCGAAGAGTATTTCAATTTGAAGTTCCAGATGGCCACCGGGAAAATCGAAAATCCCGGCCGGTTGAAATTCATGCGGCAGGACATCGCCCGGATATTGACCCTGCAGAACAATACGCCGGAGCCTGAAGCCGCTAAAGACAAAGACCGCACCCAAACCGATGATAAAAAATAAACCGATACGGTTGGAATCGTTCATGGAGGCCCATTGAGCCAGGAAAACGCAAAAATCACCAAGGTGATCACGGGAAAAGTCGTAAGCAACAAGATGGATAAAACCCTGGTGGTCCAGGTGGAGCGCAAATTCATCCACCCGACCTTCAAGAAAGTGGTCAAGCGGACCCGGAAGTTCAAATGCCATGACGAAAAAAACCAATGCTCCATTGGGGATTTCATTTCCATGCGGGAAGTGAGACCGTTGAGCAAAACCAAGCGCTGGAACCTGCTCAAGGTTTTGAAGGCGGCGCAGAGCGTTTAGGCGGGTTGAGCAACTATGATTCAATTAAGAACAGTCCTGGATGTAGCGGACAACTCCGGAGCCAAAAAGGTGCAATGCATCAAGGTTCTGGGCGGGACCGGCCGCCGCTACGCCTCGGTGGGCGACATCATCGTCGTGGCGGTCAAGGAGTCCGAGCCGCAAAGCCAGGTGAAGAAGGGCGATGTGAGAAAAGCCGTGGTCGTGCGCACCCGCAAGGAAATCCGAAGGTCCGAAGGCAGTTACATCAAATTCGACACCAACGCCGCGGTACTGATCAACGATGCGAAAGAACCCGTTGGAACCCGCATCTTCGGTCCCGTGGCGCGCGAGTTGCGGGCCAAAAAATATTTGAAAATCCTTTCGCTGGCGCCGGAGGTGTTGTGATGAGCGCCATCAAACTCAAACTGAAAAAAGACGACATCGTGGAAGTGATCGCCGGGCGGGAAAAAGGCAAAAAAGGGAAAATCCTGGTGTTGTATCCGGGTGACGGCAAACTCACCGTGGAAAAACTGAACATGGTGAAGCGGCACACCAAGCCCAGTGCGCAGAACAAGCAGGGCGGCATCGTCGAAAAAGAAGGACGGCTGGCCATTTCCAACGTGATGCTGGTGTGCGACAAATGCGGCAAAGGCGTCCGGGTCAAACGCAAACAACTGGAAGACGGCAAGCGCGTCCGCGTGTGCATCAAGTGCGGAGAAGTAATGGATAAGATGTAATCCCTGATGGATTGCGGAAATTTGGAATCATGGCGAATTTAAAAAAAGCATACAACGAAAAACTCAAACCGCAGATTCAGAAGGACCTCGGATTGGCCAATGTCATGGAGGTGCCGCGTCTGGAAAAGATTGTCGTCAACATGGGGTTGGGGGAGGCCCTGCAAAACGGCAAGCTGATCGACGCCGGAGTGGATCAGTTGCGGACCATTACCGGCCAGCATCCGGTCGTGACCCGCTCCAAGAAAGCCATTTCGAATTTCAAGTTGCGGGAAGGCGTGCCCATCGGCGTGCGCGTGACGTTGCGCGGCAACCGCATGTACGAATTTTTTGAGCGGCTGGTCGGCTTAGCCCTGCCGCGGGTGAGAGACTTCAAAGGCCTGTCGGTCAAGGCGTTCGACGGCCGGGGCAACTACACGCTGGGCCTCAAGGAACAACTGATTTTCCCGGAGATCAATTTTGACAAGATCGAGCATATCAAGGGAATGAACATAACCATCTGCACCTCCGCGCAAACCGATGAAGCGGGGAAGGTGTTGCTGAAATCAATGGGGTTTCCGTTCCGGAATTGACCGGAAGGAACCCGGAGTGAATTATGGCCAAGAAATGTTTAATCGCCAAAGCCAATCGGAAGCCGAAGTTCAAGGTTCGGGCATACAACCGCTGTCCCGTGTGTGGCCGGCCGCGCGCCTTCCTGAGAAAGTTCGGGTTGTGCCGCATTTGTTTCCGGACGCGGGCGCTACTGGGGGAAATTCCCGGAGTGACCAAGGCCAGTTGGTAAACGTAAGACTTATCAGGAAACGGATTTTCATATGTCGATGACCGATCCCATAGCGGATTTATTTACACGAATCAGGAACGGCATTCAGGCCGAGCACCCGAAGGTGGATATCCCCAATTCCCGGATGAAAATCCGGATTGTGGAAATTCTACGCGACGAGGGGTTCATCAAGGATTTCAAGGTGGCCGAGGACAACAAGCAGGGATGGCTCCGGATTTACCTGAAGTATAAAGAAGGCGAACCGGCCATTCACGGCATCAAGCGCATCAGCAAGCCGGGGCGGCGGGTCTATGTCAACAAGGATAAGGTGCCCCGCGTGTTGAACGGGTTGGGAGTCGCCATTGTCTCCACCTCGTCCGGTGTGATCACCGACGGCCTCTGCCGCGAAAAAGGGGTCGGGGGCGAAGTGTTGGGTTACATTTGGTAAGGAAGAAGAAATGTCACGAGTCGGTAAAAAACCCATAGCCGTTCCCTCCGGAGTGGAAGTCAAAATCGAGGGCTCCCGGGTGCGCGTCAAAGGGTCCAAGGGCGAGCTCGAGCGCGAGTTCGACTCCAACATGAAAATCGAGGCCCAGGATGGGCAGATCGTCGTGACCCGGCCGGACGACAAACGGACCAACCGCGCCCTGCATGGTTTGACCCGGGCGTTGCTCAACAACATGGTGACCGGTGTTTCCGAAGGATTTTTAAAACAGCTCAATATCGTGGGCGTCGGGTATAAAGTGGATTTAAAGGGAAGGGACCTGGTGATGCAACTGGGGTTCTCGCATCCCGTCAATTATACCGCGCCGAAGGGTATCGAATTCGAAGTCGATTCCAAAGCCAACACCATCAAGATCAAGGGAATCGATAAACAGCAAGTCGGGCAGGTGTCCGCCGAAATCCGGAAGTTCCGTCCCCCGGAGCCGTACAAAGGCAAAGGGGTGATGTATGCCGACGAACGCATCCGGAGAAAAGCGGGTAAAACGGCCGGGACAGCAGGTGCATAAGGTTCACAGGATATGAAAACGACACTGCGCCGAAGACTCAGACTCCATCGCAAACAGCGCGTGAAGACCAAAACCCAGCGCCATCCGGAAAAACTGCGTTTGACGGTGTTTAAAAGTGCAAAGCATATTTATGCGCAGATCGTCAACGATCAGGAGCGCAAAACCCTGGTGTCGGAATCCACCGCGTCCCAGGTGTTCAAAAAACAGATGAAGTACGGAGGCAACGTCAAAGCCGCCGGGCTGGTGGGTTCCATGCTGGGCGAAAAGGCCGCGCAGGCGGGAATCAAGGAAGTGTATTACGACCGCAATGGATTCATCTATGCCGGACGCGTCAAGGCGCTGGCCGATGCGGTGCGTGAAAAGGGAGTCAAATTTTAAGGCCACTGGGTGAAATGCCGCCCGGTGAACAGGAGGAAGATCGTTGAAGGATCGAGCCGCAAAACCTCAGGACCTGGTAGATAAAGTCGTCAAGATCAAACGCGTCTCCAAAGTCGTCAAAGGCGGACGCCGGTTCAGCTTCAGCGCGCTGGTGGTCGTGGGAGACCGCGAAGGCAAGGTGGGCTGGGGTCTCGGCAAAGCCAATGAAGTGCCGGAAGCGATTCGGAAAGGGATTGACAAGGCCAAGAAAAACCAGGTCTCGGTGCCGCTGGACGGGTCCACCATACCGCATGAAATCATCGGGCAGTTTGGGTCCGGACGCGTCCTGTTGAAACCGGCGTCCCGGGGAACCGGGCTGATCGCCGGCGGTGCGGTGCGTGCGGTTCTGGAAGCCGTCGGGGTCAAGGACATCCTGACCAAGTGTATTCGCACCAACAATCCGCACAACGTGGTCAAGGCCACTATCAATGGATTGGTTTCCCTGCGCAACGCGGAGCAGTACTCCAAAGCGCGGGGAAAGACAGTGGAGTCGCATTCCTCCTCATGAACCGAATGAGATTGAATAGAACATGATCACCTTATCCAATTTAAAAAATAATCCCGGAGCCCGGAAAAACCCGAAGCGGGTGGGACGCGGCATTGGGTCCGGCACTGGCAAAACCTGCGGACGCGGCCAGAAAGGTCAGAAAAGCCGTTCCGGCGGCAATCCGCATCCCTGGTTTGAAGGCGGACAGATGCCTCTGCAACGGCGTCTGCCCAAACGCGGATTCACCAATATTTTCAAGAAGAGTTACGACCTGGTGAGCCTGAAATCCCTGGCCGGCCTGAAAGTTGACGGCCCGGTTACGCCTCAGGTGTTGAAGGACCAGGGATTGATTCGAGATGCCGGGGCGGTCAAAGTGCTGGGCGATGGCGAGCTGGCCGGGGCGGTCGAGGTTCATGCCCACAAGTTCAGCCAATCGGCCAAAGAGAAAATCGAAAAATCCGGGGGAAAGGTTGTAGTCCTTTAAATGAGCGGCGCGGAGGCCATCGGCAGCTTATTTAAAATTCCCGAACTCAAGCGGCGGATTCTGTTCACTCTGGGGGTGCTGATTGTTTACAGGATCGGCGCCCACATTCCGACTCCGGGAATCGACAGCGCGGCGCTGGCCGAATTGTTTGCCCAGACCAAAGGCACCATTCTGGGCATGTTCGATATGTTTTCTGGCGGCGCGTTGAGCCGGTTGACGATTTTTGCGCTGGGGATCATGCCCTACATCAGCGCTTCCATAATTTTGCAGTTGATGACCATCGTGTCGCCGCATCTGGCGCAACTGAAAAAGGAAGGCGAGCAGGGCCAGAAAATAATTACGCAGTATACCCGATACGGCACCATCGTCATCAGCCTGATTCAGGGAACCGGGATCAGCATCGGACTGGAAGCGATGACCAGCCCCGGCAGCGGATTGCCGATCGTGCCGGACCCCGGTTGGGATTTCCGGTTGATGGCCATCTTGACACTGACCGCAGGCACGGCGTTTATCATGTGGCTGGGGGAACAGATTACGGAACGGGGGATCGGCAACGGTATTTCGCTGATCATTTTCGCCGGCATCGTGGCCGGGGCGCCCTCGGCGGTGTTCATGTCCATGGACCTGATGGGCACCGGCGAGTTGTCCATTCTGGTGGTTCTGTTCCTGTTGGTAGTAATGTTCGCGGTGGTCGGGGCCATCGTGTTCACCGAGGG
>SMUY01100391.1_pt1 | contig 20971 bp, 21 predicted proteins | sample 2456441 | NCBI WGS metagenome assembly SMUY01 (sample SAMN11095931, study PRJNA526329) | marine sediment metagenome | biome: Marine sediment; feature: Surficial sediment; material: Deep marine sediment; isolation source: Hadal surficial sediment | place: Pacific Ocean | collected 2014-11 | depth...
CCATCAGCGAAAAGACCGTGAAGGTCCATCGGGCTCGCGTGTTAGAGAAGATGAAAGTCAAATCGGTCGCGGAACTCGCGCGTATTTGCACTATTATCGGTTTGGTACCCGCCGAGGTGGTGCCCTGTTAGGCTGCTGGTCGCGCTACCGTTACGTCATCTCAAGGCGTGAACCTTCAATATCGAAGTCTAACTAGTTCCTGTCCAGAAATTGCCTTCCTGCTGCGCCCGCGTGAATTTTAGTCGTCTTACTGCGTAAGACTCGCATTTTCCTTCGGAAAAGGATGCGTGCGCAGTGGGCATCCATACCCATCACGCTAGTTCCCGTCCATTCTGGACAGGAACTCACTATACCTCGGCCTACCCTTCGAGCAATGCACATACCTTTGCCAGCACCGCGTCTAACATCCCTCGAGTGAGGCGTCCGGTATTCACGTTCTGACGGCTTGGATGATAACAATCAACCAGCCATAAACCCGGTGCTGTCTGGACACACTTGCCATGAACGAAACTCACCCCTGGCGCGTTTAGAACCTTCACCACGGAGTCGTGAGCCACCCGCCCGAGGCACAGTACACAGCGTGACCGTCTGAATCCCGGTTGCCACAACTGCCCCAATTCGTGCTCCAAATAGCGTGCGCAGGTTTTGATCTCTTCCCTGTTTGGCTTGTTCTGCGGCGGAAGGCATTTCACGGCATTGGTTATGCGGGTGTTGTTGAGCTGCGCGTCGTCAGCTCGCGGGTGGGTAGCAAAACCGTTCGCTGCCAGCGACTCGAATAGAAACGAGCCGCTCGCGTCTCCAGTGAATGGCCGGCCCGTTCGATTGGCACCATGTTTCCCTGGCGCCAGGCCGACGATCAACAGCCGCGCGTCTGACCGTCCCCAGGCCGAAACTGGCGCAGCATGATAATCGGCATGTTTGTCGCGAATCTCATCGAGGTGCGCGACCAGCCGGGGACATAACCGGCAACTGGCTAACGTTTCATACTGAGTCGACGGCGACATGGGACGATGAGTTTATCATCCCGTGACGCACAGCCATCAGAGTCATTTCGACGTCGCTGGATACACTCAGCTTCTCGAATATCCGGTAGCGATAGCTATTTACTGTCTTTGGCGACAGATGGAGGTCGCTCGAGATTTTGTTGACTTTATGGCAGCTCACTACCATCAACATGATCTGCATTTCTCGATTCGATAGCTGTTCGAACGGACTACTGTGACCTTCCTCATATGTGCTCATCGCGAGCGTCTGGGCAATCTCGGCACTCACGTAACGTTTGCCCACAAATACTCTCTTGATCGCCACGATGAGCTCCTCCGCCGCGACCCCTTTACTGAGGTAGCCGGAAGCCCCAGCCTTCAAAACCTGTAGTGGGAAGGGGTGATCGTCACAGGCAGTGACCGCGATAACCTTGATATCCAGTTGCAACCGCACAATACGTCGGGTGGCTTCCAGCCCACCGATGCCAGGCATCCAGATATCCATCAACACGATGCTCGGTCTGATCTCGCGAGCGAGCTGCACCGCCTGCTCACCCGTTTCCGCTTCACCCACGATCTGCAATCCATTCGAATCCTGCAACATGCGCCGCAACCCAACGCGGAACAGCTTGTGATCATCAACGAGAATAATTCGAATCATAGCGCCCTCAACAGTTTATCCAACGCAGTTCCCTTCATACGAAAAGATAGTCAGTACGACAGTCCGGCACAATGGTGAGAGGCCATAAACGGGTCGACATCCAGGATATCTCCACAAAGCGATATGGCCGTGATATCACTCGGTAGATCTAAACTCGATAGCGGGTCAGGAATTTAGATCCAGGTCGCGTAGACTACGTATTGGCTTCAGGCAACGCCACGACAAAACCTACCCACATGACCAGGGCACCGTGGCCAATCGGTAATTTTTGCATGTCGTTCATGTAAAGCTCGCCGGGATATCGTCGTGACTCGTATCGAGCAACGGAACACCTTCTTTGGCATCGTATTCGCGGATCCATTGCTGAACCCACAACGGATCTTCAATGTGGTCTGGATGATGCCCCGGTAACAAACTTCTGATGAGTACGGGCGCCCAGGTCATAAGAAAGCTGACAACCAACCCGGCTAACCGCAACTTGTTTACGAGCTTAAAACGACCATCTTCAGCCAACATCATCGCCGCACCGCGGATTGCCATGAAAAGTACATGGAAGGCACCATGAAACAATCCGTACACCCAAGCGAGATATCCCGGACAAGCCGCTCGGTACGCGTCTATGGCAACGCTTTTATGTTCCGCTTCCTCAACGATATGCCAGAGCATCATTGAGGCAACTCTGGGGTCCGCATCCTTAAAGAGCCACCGGCGTCGGTTCACCAGAAATCTGGTCAAGCCGATCGTCATGGTTTCAAATCCCGATGTATAGGCCATACGTTTTTGCAGACTCGAGCCATCGAGCTTCTGGTAATAAACCTCCATTTCTTCTTCCAGCTCTGCAAGAACTGCGTAACCCTTGGACTTAATCAGTTCGTTGAACTTGCGGTGTTGGGAAAAGTGCTGGGCTTCCTGTTCGATAAACGACCTGATTTCATCTTTCAATTCCACTTCTTCGATCTGCTGTGCGGCGTCGCGAATAGAGCGAATCAAAAACGGTTCAAGATAAGGCATGGTAAGCGAAATCCCATTGAGCAACGCGCACCACTCGGGCATATCGGGTTTCCAGTACGGTTCGATATCTTGCGGAAACTGAAATGGGATCTTACGGGTTCTGATGTTGTGCATTACCGGCTTCCCTTGTGCATGTTGATCCAACGGCGTTCAAGCGACCCAAAGTCACCCCGTAAATGCCTGCAGACCCGTCTGCGCCCGCCCGAGGATCAACGCATGAATATCATGTGTGCCTTCATAGGTATTCACCGTCTCGAGATTCATCAAATGACGGATCACATGAAACTCATCCGATATTCCATTACCACCGTGCATGTCTCTCGCCATGCGCGCGATGTCGAGCGCCTTGCCGCAGTTGTTGCGTTTCATCAGCGATACGGTCTCGACAGCGAGGCGCCCTTCATCCATCAACCGACCGATGCGCAGGCAACCCTGAATACCCAGGGTGATTTCGGTCTGCATGTCGGCGAGCTTTTTCTGGATGAGTTGATTGGCGGCAAGCGGTCGGCCGAACTGGTGGCGCTCGAGCGTATACGTGCGTGAGGCATGCCAGCAGAATTCCGCGGCGCCCATCGCACCCCAGGCGATACCATAACGCGCCTTGTTCAGACACCCGAATGGGCCGCCGAGACCTTTGCCCTTCGGGAGCAGATTCTCTTCGGGCACGAACACATCCTCGAGAACAATTTCGCCAGTGACCGAGGCACGTAGACTCATCTTCCCCTCGATCTTCGGCGTGGAGAATCCGTCAAACTCACGTTCAACGATGAAGCCGCGGATTTCGCCGTCGAGTTTTGCCCAGACCACCGCCAGATCGGCGATGGGCGAGTTGGTGATCCACATCTTGGTACCATTGAGCACGTAACCCCCATCCCTCGACTCCGCTCGAGTGATCATGCTGCCAGGGTCGGAACCGTGATCCGGCTCCGTGAGACCAAAACAACCCACCCACTCACCGGTTGCAAGCTTCGGCAGGAATTTTTCTCTCTGAGCTTCATCGCCGTACGCGTGTATGGGATGCATCACCAGAGACGACTGCACGCTCATCGCGGAACGGTAGCCTGAGTCAACCCTTTCCACTTCTCGTGCCATCAAGCCGTAGGAGACGTAATTGACCGCCGCGCAGCCATACTTTGCAGGCAAGGTGGCACCCAACAAACCGAGCGCACCCATCTCCGTCATGATCTCGCGATCGAAGTGCTCGTTACGGTTCGCTTCCACCACGCGGGACATCAACTTGTCCTGCGCATAATCTCTGGTGGTGTCGCGGATCATGCGCTCCTCTTCAGACAACTGTTCCTCGAGCAGGAACGGGTCGCTCCAGACAAATTCTTGGCGAGCATCGCTCATGATTAACCTTAGCTCCAGCAGTCGAAGGCACACAGGCTAATGGAGAGCCAGGGCCGCTGCAATCTGTGTAACGCCGCACGCCGGCGCGACCGGGGTAAAGGCGAAACCAGTCGCCTCGTGTTGCAAGCCGTTTGCTACTGAAATGGCTGGACGTGTCGCCGACCGTGCTGTGCGGATTCGCGCAACATGATCAAAGAGGCGAGTTGAGGGGGAGGAAAATCGTGAAGGTGGTTCCCTGGTCCGTCAGCGTACGTACGTCGACGTTGCCTTTGAGCTCCGCGACTATCCGGTGCACGATGTGCAAACCCAGACCGGCGTGTCCCTCACCTTTGCTGGATTCCTTCGGCTCGGCCAGATTGTCGAGTACGGCCCGGGGTAAGCCGGGACCCGTGTCGCGTACCGCTATCTCTATACCTTCGAACCCCTCGCGAAATACCCCGCTCGTGCTCAACATTGTTACGTTCTGTCCTTGCGAGGCCTCGATGGCATTGCGCATGAGATTATTCAACACCTGGCTGAGGCGTGGTTCATCCGATGTAACCGGCAACATCCCGAGCGATAACTCCAGATGCAGGGTAACTTGATGATCCTCGGCGTAACCCCGGTGCAGTTCGAAGATCCTGCGGATTAACTCGTTGACGTCGAACTCGGTAAACACCACCGAGTCATCAACCTCGAGATCTGCGGTGTCCTTGATACGCTGGATGATGTCACCCGCACGCTGCAACTCTGTGCCAATCATGTTGAGCTGCTCTGTCGCGCTGGGCTCGTGCTGTAATCGCAACTCCAGAATGTGCAGATAGTTATGGACAATGCTCAACGGGTTGTTCGCCTCGTGAACAATCTCCCGCAGTCGTTTCTCTTCGCGCTGTCGATAGCGATTGAGCAATGCCTGGTCATCAACGAGTTCGCGTCTGCATGCGATAATTCGCTTGGCGAGTTCCCAGGCATAAGTGCGCATGGCAAATTCGTGGTTTACCTCCTCTTCCACCGGAAATACGAGCACACCCGCTCGTTCGCCATTGCTGCGCAAAGGCACGCATAACCCGTCTGTCACCTTCAGGATACGCAGCACCTGGCGATCTGCCACCGCAGCCTGGGGGGAGTCATCGAGCGTCTGCACACTGTTTTCCCGCACACACCGAGCGATGGCGCTGGTGGTAGAAACAAGTCGAATGTGTACCCCACTATCTTCCAGGAGAGCGTCTTCCAGAGTGTGGGCCGGTCGCAGCACTTGCCCATCATCATCGAGCAGAAGTAACACTGGGATCACGTTGAAGAGGCTACGCGATGCAAAACGATGTGCGGTGTATAGGCTGGCGAGATTCCGACAGTCGGAGAAAAGTCCCGCCAACATGGATACCTGCAAGCGCGTCCAGAACCGCTCAGCCCAGTCCACGTCCCCTTCGTCGAGAATGTCGAATCGTTTCAGGAGATCCTGACAATCTGCGTACGCCTGATCGCAGATTCCTGCAAATGCCTGTTCGTTCACACCGAGTAATTGCTTCGCGAGTAGAGCAGCCTTTGTTTCGTCTCTGGTCTCCATCGCGTCCACGACAGAAAATACTTTGAGTAGCGGACTTGCATCTTCCAACAGCTCCGCCCGGGCTCCTCGAAATTCAATCAATTCACCAACGACAGGATCGAATTCCAGGTTGACTCCAGAAATGGCGAGTAGAACTTTCCAGCGCAAAGCCTCCAACTCGGCAAGGCCCGCGTATCCGCCAAGCGCTCGACCAAGGCAAGCGGCGCGAAGCACAATCTGCCATTGATCGAGTCCGAGTCGAGCGGTTCCGACAACAGGTAAAACCGACCAGGCTTGCGCCTCGGCTAACTTTTTCAGGGTGTTTCCATCAAGCTCGCCGAGTGCGTCGCATAGAACATCGGGTGCCGCCGGGCACATCATCAGGTTCAACCAACGACCGAGCAGGTCAGCGTCGGTGCCAATCAACTGAACAAGTTCGCTCACGTCTACCGGTTCGGTATTCGCAGCAAGCAGGTATCGGTAGATCACCGCTTCCGGTGTCACGCGTCGTGCTCCCTGACTGGAAATGCTTTCAGCAAAATATCGCGGCCGCCAGTTCCGGTTTCCGCGACTCCGTGTGCAGGTAAACCACGTGAGTAAACACGACCACTCGCGCGACCGTGCGAAGTTGACCAAATCCCCGGGATCGATCGAAAGTGCGCTTCCGAATCGAGTCTCTCCTTAGATTGGCGGCGTTATTCTACTGAACCGTGGAAGACGCCGACAGGAATAAGTTGTAAGCGCCTGATGAATGATACTTCTTATTTATCAGTAAGTTGCGACTTCAATCTGAATTCGTTTGTCAGCACTTCCCGGCCGGTTGCCATTACCACGCACTTTACACACTATGGCGGCTTTCGTAGAGGGGGTTCCATGCGCTTCGTGTCATTCAACGCCAACGGGGTACGCGCACGGTTACATCAGATTGCAGCCATTGGCGAACAACTCAAACCGCATATATTGGCGATACAGGAGATCAAAGTCGCCGACGAGCAGTTTCCCTTGGATGACATTACTGCACTCGGCTATGAACACGTACACTACTACGGCCAGAAGGGTCACTACGGCGTTGCTTTATTCGCCAAACAAGCCCCCTTGAAGGTTCAGCTGGGGTTTCCCTGGCGAGATGCCGAGCAACAGCGCCGATTCATCACCGGGGTTTACGAAATTGCTGATGAGCGCCTTCACGTTATCAATGGGTACTTTCCCCAGGGCGAAAGCCGTGACCATCCGGAAAAGTTTCCCGCTAAAGCCCAGTTCTACGCCGATGTGCTTCGCTACCTCACAGAGCGTTGCGATCCCGGCGACCACGTAATAGTGGCCGGTGACATGAACGTGGCACTAAACGACGATGACATAGGCATCGGTGACGACAACAAGAAACGTTGGCTGCGCACCGGCAAGTGCAGTTTTTTACCCGAGGAACGCGATTGGCTCAACTCCCTCATGGCGTGGGGGCTGAGCGATTCGTATCTGCAGCACTTGAACGGAAACTCGCGCTTGTTCAGTTGGTTCGATTACCGTAGTCGGGCTTTTGAACGCAACCCCAAACGCGGATTGCGGATCGATCTGATCCTTTTGAGCGCAAGTATGGCACAGAAGACCGAAGCTTCCGGAGTCGACTACGCGATACGCGGGTTGGACAAACCCTCAGACCACTGCCCGGTCTGGTGCGAGTTCAGACTGTAACTTACGTATCTCGTCACGCATTTCCCGAGCGGCATCTGCCGCCCCCTCAGCAAAAGAGTCGGCAAAGTCCGGGCCATCGCTTGCGTAGAGCACCGAGCGGGAAGCGTTGATGACCAACCCAGCCCCACGCGAATCGCACCCAACCGTAATAACCGAGCGTAGATCTCCGCCCTGGGCACCAATACCTGGTACGAGTAGCGGCATGTCGCCCACACGTGCACGAATAGCCCCAAGTTCCTCTGGAAAGGTGGCACCGGCAACGAGCATCACGTTACCGTTTGTGTTCCAACGCGCCGCCGCATCAGCTACCCGCAAATAGACCGGCTCTATTCCGGGGTAAATCGAGGGATACTTCTGCAGCCAGTCACTGCCGGTATTACTTGTCCTGCACAGAACGATGACGCCCCGATCTGCGTATTCGAGATACGGCAGGACGCTCTCCTCACCGGCATAGGGATTAACTGTGACCGCATCGGCGGCGTAGCGTGTAAAGGCTTCCTGGGCATACAGCCGCGCGGTGGAACCGATATCGCCTCGTTTGGCATCAAGAATGACTGGAATGGCTGGATGATGTTCGTGGATGTAGGTGATCAGCGACGCAAGATCGTCTTCTCTACCCGACGCCGCAAAATAGGCCACTTGCGGCTTAAACGCACACACATACTCGGCTGTTGCATCAACGATTCTGCGACAAAACTTCTGCAGCCCATCGGGTTCTTGGTTGAGACTTGATGGCAACCGGGAAGGATCGGGGTCCAGCCCCACGCAGAGCATTGAGTCTTTCCTGTCCCAGCGTTGCTGCAGTTGCTCAATGAAGGGGGGCCGGCTCACGGTGCGCATTATACGCGGAGATTGATGAGATACGTCACACCAAAGTGACCTTGGACGGCATTTGTAACGGGCTGATAGATTATTGTAAATTCTAGGAATACAATGTAACTATGTATTTTTATTGAATATTATCCAAACGACTATAGACTCGGTGATTCTGGCATGAAAATGGCAGAAATAAGCCACAGATGACGGGATGGAGGTCATCGCTAACCGAGCTAAAGTTAAGAAGCCAGCAGTTGCAGTGAAGGTGAGAAACAATCGTGGCAAACAACATTATCCAATTTGGTGAAGCGCGCTCCAAAGCGCCGATGAGGGCGAACGACAATCGCGTCCACCCTCGCCTGGTAAGCGATGATCGACTATTCACGCAGGTTGTATTGTCTGCGGAGGAGCCAGAACTCGTTGGTACCACCCTGTCGTGTACTGCGGTCAATTTATCCATCGGCGGTATTCAATTTCGCACTGACTCGCCGGTTCCCACGGGTTCACTCTTGGATCTCTGGGTCGATGTTTCCAGCCGACCGGGAAAGTTTTTCCTGGCGGGTGAGGTTCGTTGGAGCCGGCCCACCGAAGTGGGCGCACCCGACAATGGCCAGTGGTTTGTCGGCGTACAGCTGAAATCCGGAGCCGCAACCGACATAGTCGACTGGCGTGAGTTCCACGCGAATTCCTACGCTCGCTGAAGATTCTTCTCCCCGCTAACCACAACTACTCCGCAGCTCGCATGTTCAACAGGGCCAGGCGCTGAAACTGTGATCTGGGTCACGATCCAAGCGCCACATCCATCGCGGCTGTGGTGGGCACAAATTGATCTAATCCATTAGAGACCTCCTTAACTGAAGCGGAACCGCTGTGAGCCCGCCTAAAATCGTATCGTCAGACCTTCCTTCAAAGCAGAAGTCTGCGATCCCACCTGTTTTACATACCCTGCGTCAACAGTCCAAGCGCCAGCTAGACGAACTAATACAAGGTCTGTTCAACAACGCGGACGATGCGCTTTACGAGATGGCCGACCGTTCTCACACCGAGGACGGCCAAACCATGTACTTCGAATCCATGCGCCAGCTACGACTGCAACGCAACCAGATCAGCAAGAAGTTCATTGCCGAGTTCTACAAAGGTTTTGAGCAGGCTTTTACGCCACAAGATGAGGAAGACGCAGAGGTCGATTTCGAAGAAATCGTAGATAACATCTCGCTGGTTGACAATGACGAACTAGAGGTTGCCGTCGCCATTGCGGGTATCGTATCGAAGGTGACCGGTCAATTTTCAGTACCGATCATGCAACTCACCGAACGAATAGACACTCTATGCGATTGCCGAACAATTACTGAGCGCTTGAATCCGCTTGGTCCTGAACGATTGAGCGCTGCGTTCGTGACTAGTATCGGGTCTCTGGAGCTCGACATCAAAGTGCTGATCATCCTGCTCAAACTCTTCGAACGTTTTGTCATGGAAGAATTGGGGCCGATTTTCGAGCAATCAAACAAGATGTTGATCGACGCTGGTGTGCTGCCGGATCTCAAAGAGGTCCATAAGAAGAGTCGTAAATCGCCGGGTCGACAAGATCCGACTGGTTCTGTTGATGGACAAACACCTTCCGGCACAAGCACCGGCCAGGAAGGAGAAGTTTTCGACAAATCGGGGAGTGATTTCGGAGTCATTCAGTCATTACTTGCAGCTACTCGCCCTGAAACTACGACGCCATCACCTGGAGGCGGAGGACCGGATATCAGCACCGACCAGTTATTGAGTGCCCTGTCCGCTGCACAGAGCGACGTCCACGACGGACCCATCAACATCGATCAGCTTCCCCCGGCAATGGACCTCCGCCAGATCCTCGTCACGAAAGCCGGGGATATTGTTGGGCAAGGCAAGGCAAACATCGGACAAGCGGACGACGATGTTGTTAATTTCGTGGGCATGTTGTTCGATTACATCCTGGACGACCCCAATCTAGCCATACCCATGAAAGCGCTGATCGCCAGGTTACAGATTCCTATCGTGAAGATCGCCATTGTCGACAAGTCCTTTTTCGAGAAAAGTGATCACCCAGCGCGCCAGCTACTCAACGAATTGTCCAGTGCGGGAATTGGTTGGAGTAATGCGGCGGAACTCAAACGCGACGCGACGTACGACAAGGTCGAATCCATTGTAATACGAGTAATGAAGGGCTCTGCGCAGGACGTGAACCTGTATGACGAACTGTTGACGGATCTGCGAGCGTCGGTCAATACCGATCACCAACGACGTAGTCGCGTGGAGCAACGCGTTAAGGAATCGGAACGAGGCAAAGCAAAAACTACCGCGGCAAAAGAAACCGTTCAGAAACTCATCAACCAAAAAGCATGCGGCATGCGCCTACCGCCTGCTGTCGGCCAATTCATCAGCGACACCTGGAGCAAGGTGCTGGTTTACCTATGTGTTAAGAACGGAACGAAATCTTCTGAGTGGCAACATTCAGTGCAAGTACTGGATAATCTACTTTGGTGTTTGCAACCGTTGGCAAACGTTGATGATTTAGCTAAACGCGACGCTATCATACCAGAGCTGATCTCTCATCTGCACTCGGGCATGGATACCATCAACCTTGCAGAAGCAACTCGCGATGAGCAGATCGAATGTCTCGAGTTCCAGCTCCATGAAATTTCTCGACATGATAGGGCGTATCTTGAAGAAGACGCTCCGCAGGACGACGTTTTTGCCAATGATTTCAAAGAACTCGATGAGATCGTATTAGTCGAATCAGTTAGTTCCCGGGAAGACTCTGTATCGGAGTCAGTAGACGCGCAGTTTCTGGACCAGATCAAAAGGCTGCATGAAGGAACCTGGGTTGAGATGATTCAAGAGGACGGCACCAGATTGCGCTGTCGATTGGCCGCTGTCGTGCAACCCGGAAATAGATACGTTTTTGTCAATCGACGTGGAATGAAAGTAGCGCAAAAGTCCAGAAAGGAACTCGCGCTCGACTTAGAACGAAAGTTGCTGAATATACTGGATGAATCAGAGGTATTCGATCGAGCACTACAAGCGGTAATTGGTACCCTGCGGAATATGCGTTCCGAGTCTTAACCGGATCTAGTGCCCTGTCCGGTCAATTCTTTTTTGCCAGTCTGGCGATTCCATTAACCGTTCGACGGTATCCACTACCGCCTGTGTTTGCGAATCAACTTCCAGATTCACTCTAGCACCCTCCGTCACAGTCCCCAGCGTTGTTCGTTTGATTGTTTCTGGAATCAAGCTAACGGTAACCGTCGCTGCCTCAAGGTCGATGTTCGCAACCGTTAGACTCGCCCCGTCCAACGCAACGAAGCCCTTGTGTAACAGGTATTTCATCCATCGCTGCGGCACACTAAAACAGATATTCCTTTCATTCTCACCATCTTCAATGTGGGCAACGCGGACTACGTCGCTGATGTGGCCAGATAGAACATGGCCACCCACTTCTTCACCAAACTTAATAGACCGCTCTACATTGACACGACTACCAACTTTCAAATCACCGAGATTAGTGGTCTCCAAGCTCTCCCTGATGACGTCGAAAGAGACGTTATCGCCATTCACGCCGGTAACGGTCAGGCAGGTACCGTTCACGGCAACAGATGCACCTAAACTCAGATTTTTGCCCAGGGATCCCAGATTCAGGGTAATGCAGCGTAAACTGACCTGGTCCTGAAGTTCTTCTACCATGCAAAGACCTTGTGCAATGCCAGTGAACATCTTCCCTCCAACAAATAAGAGGCCAACGCAAAGGGCCGGTACGCGACCGACCCTCCAATAGAGAGACGATAGAAGACCTAGGAGAATCTTTGCTACGGCGCAGACTCCTAGCGTATTGCCAACACCATGCTAGTCGTTATAGCGCGTCGGCCAGCACTCTATTACGTCTGCTTTCATTGTCAATGAAAGTAATCCACTGCTGGCACATACGCCGACCACTGTCATCTTTCACCCGGCGTGACTCGTTACGGCAGGAGACAAATGACGAGCGTGCAGTTGAGAGCTTTTTCTGCTCGTACAGGCACATGCCACGGAAAACGTAGGTATTTTGTTTCTTGCGCAGGCCACCTTTGTCCAGCGCGTTATCGGCCGCTGTCACACACTTGACAAACTTGCCAGCATCGAGGTACAGGTTGGCCAGCCTTTCGAAAATTTTGCCGTCTTCGGAAAGTTCCCCCGCTTCCTCGTAAACACCAATTGCGTTATCCACTTCCTGAGCGAGCTGCCAGGCCTGTCCCAGGTTCTGTAGATTCTTCGCGGTTTTTTCTACCAGACCGTCCTTGAATGCCTTGTCGAGCACAATGGCTGCCCGATAAGGGACCTCTTCCTGCATCAATAATCCATGTAAGTTTCTCAGATCTGTTTCGAGTTCGAGGAATCCTGCCGTGTACGCAGCCTCCATGGCATAAAGCTGCTCTTTATCCCGCTCGCGTATTCCATACACACCCGCCAGACGCACCCAGTAATCGCGTTTCGGAAAGTCCCGCACGAGGATTTCCAAAATCTCCAATACTTTCGGCCAGTTTTCCTCCTCGAAGTAGAGATAATTCAGTAACCCCCACCAGTTTTCCTTAATCGCGGTATTTCGTTCCGTGGCAACCTGAATGGCAAGTTCAATCTGCACAATTGCACTCGGGTAGTCTCCCTTCTGGTAGTAAACCTGACCCATGAAAATACGGGGACCCGGTCCAGGGTTGACGGCTTTTGAAATCCAGATTTCCATGTAGCGTAATGCGTCGTCGAAACGGTCAACCACGAAGCACAATTGAGCAAGCGTGTACAGGGTTGTCGTCTCCAGCCCCTCGGGAATTTCATCTCCCTGGGCGACGACCTTCTCATAAGCAAGAATGGCCTTATCGTAGTCTTCCATCGAGAAGTACACGAACCCCTGCATATTGTGCACCTGACCGACCTCATTACCATTCAAGCGCCTGCGCCGATCGAGCATCTTGCTCAGAACTTGCAATGCGCTCGAATAATCCTTGAGATCGAGAAATTCCTGCGCTTCGGAGAGCCGCTTGAAGGTCGTCTCACTCATCGACGGCACGCGGCGGGTCTTCTGCTTTTTTTCTTGCTCTGCTGCCAACGCAACCGTTCCGCCGAAGCCGAACTCAGCGGTAAAAGGAACGGTGGCATACACAAATCCCACCATCATGAAGAAGGCAATACTTTTTAGCTTCATGATGAGTCCTCTAATCCGTCAACTCGAAGGTGATACGGTTGCGCACACCGGCAACGTCGATGGGTTCCCCGTTGACAACTCTCGGCTTGTATTTGAACTTGAGCGCTGCATTCAACGCCGCACGATCGAAGATACCCGGGGGTTTCGACTCGAGGATTACCGGGTCTCGTACTGCACCCGTTTTCGTCACGACGAACTCGAGCAGTACGTAACCTTCGATTCCTCTGGTTTGCGCCCGCCGCGGATAAACGGGCGCTACCTTCACGATGGGTAGATATTCACCGTCGGTGCTGAACCCACCGGTGCCACCAACGTTGAGGTTAACGTTGACATCGATTAGACCGATCTCGATTCCCTGGGATATGTCACTTGAATCGAATTCGGGAATCGGCATGTCCGGGGGCGGCTCATCGGGGGGTGGCGGTGGTTTGGGTTTGCGGTCTTTGGTCTGGATTTCTTGTTCGTCTAGGAGCCTGACCATATCGACGATTCTGCCGAATTTATCCTCGGTGATTGCGCTTCTGTCGCTCTTGATCAGGGCCTGCATCAACAGGAAAAGCATAAAAGTGACGACGATCCCCAAGGAAACTCCAAACGCATAACGCACTATCATCTGCTGCCCCTATTGTTCGGTGGCTATTGCCACTTCCTTCAACCCGGCTCCGCGTGCTGCACTCAGCACCGCCATCAGCTTTTCGGATTTGGCTGCGCGATCGGCCTGTATGACCAGAGTCCCCTTCGGATTCTCCGCGTGCATTCGTTCGATAACCGCCCTCACCGCTGTGATATCGACCCTTTTTTTATCTATCCAGATTTCCCCGGTGGGGCCAATGGCTAACAGCACGCTTACCGTCGGTTTTTTTTCTGCAGTCAAAGCATCAGGCCGGTAGACGTCGATTCCCGCCTGTTTGATGAACGTTGCTGTGACGATGAAAAAAATCAGCATGATGAACACCACGTCGAGCATCGGCGTGAGGTTGATATCCGAGTCGTCATCGGGCCTCGAGAATCTGCCACTCCTACGCATAAGACACTCCTTCTGCTAGTGGTCCTTCGTCAGGTGATCTTCGAAAAGTTCGGTCTCGAATTCCACCTTGCGTTTCAAAATCGTGCTGCCAAACACGCCAGACAGCGCGGCGATCATTCCCGCCATCGTGGGAATAGTGGCCTGAGAAACCCCAGCCGCCATCGAGCGGGCGTTGCCCCCCTGGGTTGCCATAGCGTCAAACACCGAAATCATGCCAGTTACCGTACCCAACAACCCGAGTAAAGGGCACAGGGCAACACAGGTCAGGATCAACGGCAGGCTGCCGGTGATTCGGCTTGAAGCTTCAGAAATCAAGGAATCCCGGATCTGACTGGCGGTCCATGAACGGCGTTCCAGCCGCGCCTCCCACTTCTGAGTGGCGTCACGTATGACTAGTTTGTGCTCGGACTGAAAATACCAGACGCGTTCAAAAATCAGCGTCCACATGAGGAAGGTCAAGGCGGCAATCAGATAGAGAACGTCGCCGCCTTGATCCATGAACGACTGGATAAGGATGTATGCATCATAAAACATCTAATTGCGACCCTAGCCCAGTGCGTGTCCAGATGCTTCCGCGTGTTCTGCGATGATGCCAGCGCTTTGCTCTTCCAGCACGTGAATCACCGAACGACTGCGTGTTGCGACGATCGCGTGCAGTAGTGTCGTCGGAATTGCCACAACCAGACCCAACACCGTTGTCACCAGCGCCTGGGATATACCGCCTGCCATGGTCTTGGGATCTCCCGCACCGAACAGCGTGATCGCCTGGAAGGTTAGAATCATCCCGATAACGGTACCGAGTAGCCCGAGCAGTGGAGCCACCACAGAGATCACTTGAATCAGATTGATGTTTCGAGTGAGACCCGGCGTCTCCACCAGCATGGCCTCGCTGAGCTTCAACTCCAACGTCTCAACGTCTACGTCTTTGTTTTCGTCATAGACCTTGAGCACACGACCCAGCGGATTATCGTCACTTGGGATAGCCGACTTCTTCTGGGCGTTGACCTTCGCCCCCACCAGGTAAAGCGTGATCAGACGTTCGATAGCGAGCAATACTCCGACGATACCCACAAGAATGATGACCGAGCCCGGTGCACCACCTTGGCCATCACAGAACGGCAGCCAGCATTCGCCTTTTGCTATGCCTCCAAACGGGCTACCGATACGATCGGCCCACGTGTCAGCCAGGATCAACCGGGCCAGCAACTGGCCACGGGTCGGATCGATCCCGAACGGTATTACGTCGCCTGGGCTTGCTTCTTCGAGATCTTCCGCAGAGCTGGTATAGCGACCAACCGGCTGACGAGGCAGCTCAACAAGGGTTCCGTCATTGACATCAAACTGCACGTACAAACCATCGGCTACGAGAGCAAATGCGCCGATTCTGGTCACCTTGGTGTTTTTCTGCCCACCACTCAGCAAGGTGATGGATGCGTCAAACGTTGTGATCTTGGCGGATTCCGTCATTTCGCGTTGCAGCTCGAACCAAAGCGTCTCCATCTCGTCGATGGTGGCGAGTTCACTGGCAACACCCATCTTCTTAGCCAGCGCACCCAACCATTCACCCCGACCGGGATATTCCGCACTGATGATGGAACCTGCGAACATACCGCGCGTATCACCCGCCACCTGCTGGAGCACACCAAACAGCTCACGCAGCGAGCCGAGCCTGCGATCCAACTGCTCCTGCATATCGCCGATGCGTATCTCATTTTCTTCAAACTGGGTTTCCAGGCGCTCCGAGCGGCGTTCTTCTCTCCTGCGTTCCGACTCGGCTTGGGCGAGTAATGTGGCCTGCTGGGCTTTTTCGTTCGTGAAACGAGCTTCTCGCTCACGGTGTATACGGGACTCGACGACGCGACGCTCTTCTACGTTCTTGAGCAGGTCACCCAGGGTGTCAGCCTTTACGACCTCCAGATCACTCGCGACCGCCGTCTCCGCTTCCTGGGAGAAGGCCATTGGAGCAATCAGCAATGCAAACAACGTCGCTAAAACCCCCGTCTTTACTGTGTTGACGATTGCATGACTTCTCATCGTCCCGCCTCCCGAACCAGAACCGGCAACATCAACATATCCATCGCCAATTGCTGATTCGCCATACGAATACCGTTACGGATAGCCGATTTGTATTCATCGTCCAATACTTCCCATCGGTCCGTATTCGCGTTCCACATACCCGTTTCCTCACCATCAGGCGTCTGATAGACCAAGGCAACTCGACCCATCTTCAAAATGTCGACTTTACGATCCTGGCCGCCGACATTGATGGTCTCGGAATATGATTCATAGGTTCGACCGTATTCGTTTTCGATCTGGTATGCGCGCAGCACCTGGCTGAATTTTTCGGAGACCGCGACGTCCGCGCGATCCATCATTGTCCGCAGGCCCTCGATTCGATTGTGGCGCTCATCGATCAGGAATGGCGTGTCGAGTTGTACAAACTGCTCGATGGCGTCAATCATCCGCAACATCAATGGGGTGATCTGCCGCTCGATGACCGTAACCTCGTCAATGGAACGTGCCAGCTGAGTCATTTCCTGTTCTTGGTTGCCGATCTGCTTTTCCAGTTGCCGGTTGTAAACCCTCAACCCCTCGATCTCTTTGAGCACAGTCTTGTATTCGTTCAGCAGCTTGCGCGTTTCTTGCGTCAACGCGTCGATCTTCACTTGCGAACGCTTGGCTTGGGCGTTTACCTGCTCTACAACCTGAAAGATGTCATTCAGATTGGCCGAATATCCTGTGCCGCTGGCCACGAGACCGGCAGCCAGGAACAAAGACAGCCAAAGCCTGTGGATGCGTTTATTTTTCATTACGACTTCCTACGGGAATTTTAGGTTTCGATAACAAACCGCACAGACAACACATGTGATCGCTCGGTGAATCCCATCCACCTACTTGCTATCACTGTTGGCTGTGACAGGTAATTTATTTGGCTGCACGTCAGCCGCTCGCGGGGAGTACGCTCTTCGGTGCACTCTTTTAAGACCCCGCCCCTTTTCCGTGGGTCGAAGGATTAACAAACACCCTTCGGAAGTCAAGCTTGACGGGCCATCATCCCGCAGTTCGCTGCATGCGACCCATCATCACGCTCCCTGGACAATGGACAATGGGATGAAAAATGCTCCTGAAACGTACGCCGGGATCTTTTTTTCAGTAGCGCGCTGTTGCTTAGCTAAGGTTTTCAGCGAAAAACTCGAGCGTGCGCTGTTTGGCGAGGGCCGAACTCGCGGCATCGTAACTCCCGCGATGGTCACAATTGAAGCCGTGATCTGCGTCGTACACGAACACCTGGACGTCAGGCTGAGCTTTGCGGATCTTTTCGACATCGGATTGTGGAATGTGGGCATCTTTCTCTCCGAAGTGCATCATGACGGGACACTTCGCCGTTTTCTCCACCTCAGCGGCCACACCGCCACCGTAATAGGCCGAAGCGGCGGAAACGCCAGTCAACTCGCAGGCAGCAACCCACGTCAGCAGGCCGCCGAAGCAGTATCCAACGACGCCGACAGCGCCTTGCACCGACGCGACTTCTATGGCGATCTGGATGTCCTGAAGCGCAAACCCACGGTCGAGTTTTTGAAACGCGATCTCAACGCCGCGACCCATATCCGCCTCTTCGTAGCCGAGTTCTATGTCTCGTTCCACGCGATCGAATATCTGTGGTGCGATGGCGTAATATCCGGCGCTCGCATAACCATCGACAACTTCCCGGATGTGGGAATTGACTCCAAATATCTCCTGAATAACTACAACCGCGCCTTTAGGCGTGTCTTGTGGCGTGGCTTCGTAGGCGCCCAAAGTAAATCCGTCTATCGAGATGAGCTGTCGTTTAAGTCCCACGATCGTCTCCTTGTACTGGCATGCTGGTTCCCGTTCCAAGGATACACCAGGCCCCGGCTCGTAGTCGCACGTGGGAGGAGAGTAGCCGCTATCTTCGTGCCATCGGCATCTGCATCAGATGGTGCCCACCATCGAGGATCAGCGTTTCACCTGTGACGACACTGGCGCCGATGAGAAACAGCATAATGCCCTCCGCCACGGTGTCCGGCGTGGCCGTCATGCGCAGCGGGGTATTGTGTTCAAGGTAGGTTTTTGCACGGGCGTAGTTCTCCTTACCCATTCCCTGCTCCAACCAATCCCCCTGGATGAAGCCCGGGCATACGGTATTAACCCGAATCTCCGGACCTAGAGCACGCGCCAGCGACAAACCCATCGTAACGAGGGCGCCCTTCGATGCCGCGTATGCGATTGAGCTGCCAACACCCATGACCGCGGCAATAGATGCCACATTCACGATGCTACCACGGCCACCGCGGCGCATGGCGGGCGCCACCGCTCTCACCATCTGGTACGCGCCGATGGCATTAACCGCATAAATATCCAGAAAATCCTGTTTGCAGAGACCCTCGAGGTCATCGTGGGCGCAGAATTTCGTGGTCCCCGCGTTGTTGACCAACGCATCGATTCTTCCCCATTTGTTCTCCGCCGCATCCGCGAGCGCTCGACACCCGTCATCTTCGGCAACATCGGCTTTCACTATGACGGTTTCGACGCCGAGTTCTTCGCAAATTTTTTGAGTTGTTGCCGCGCCCTCTTCGTTATGGGCATAGTTGATGACGACGTTACAGCCTTTTTCCGCAAGTTGGCGCGCACAAGCCGCGCCAACACCCGATGACGAGCCGGTGACGATCGCCACTCCCCCCTCCAGATCCATGTGAGCCCCCTCTTTGCACCCCAATACACATCCACCACCCAACGAGCATACTCCGTCGAAGGCGATATAAAGCGGTATGACGACGCCAATGTGGATGAGTCTCAAGTCCGTCGGGTTGCCGATGTCCGCAATTCTTTCGATTCATGACGCACTCGCCTGGTTCGCTGGAAACCATTCCTTTAACATCTTCTACGCTTACCGCGTGACGCTATGTGCCACTCGAGATAAGAATAGCCGAACAGGCACATTGCGTGAAAACTTATCAATGGAGTCAATGATGATCCAGGCGATCCTCTGGGATTTCGGTGGTGTGCTGACGACCAGCCCTTTCGAAGCGTTCAATAAGTTCGAACGAGCTAACGATGTCCCAGCGGATTTCATTCGCACAATCAACGCGACGGATCCCGAAACCAATGCCTGGGCACAATTCGAATCGAGTCAAATCACCCTGGAAGAATTCGACGAAAAGTTTGCTGAAGAATCCGCGGCGGCCGGACACCGCATCGGAGGCAAACAGGTCATCGAGTTGTTGAGCGGTAATTTGCGACCAAAGATGGTGAGCGTACTCAAAACATGCAAGGCCCGATTTCGGGTCGCCTGCATTACCAACAATGTGAAATCCGGGTTGGGTCCCGGCATGGCGCGCAATCAGGAGCGTGTCTCCGAGGTCGCGCGCGTGATGGCGCTTTTTGACCTCGTGGTCGAATCAAGTGTTGAAGGAATCCGCAAGCCGGATCCCAGAATCTACCAACTAACCTGCGACCGATTAGGCATCGATCCGAACAATGCAGTCTTTCTCGACGATCTCGGGACAAACCTGAAACCAGCCAGAGCGCTCGGTATGCAGACAATCAAGGTAATCGACGAAGACGACGCAATAGCACAATTGGCCGAGGTGACCGGCCTTACCTTCTGAGTAAGGTGTTATTTTCCAGAAACTCATCGACGGCAGGACGTTTCGGGATGGAGTTCGCCGCACCGGGAACTGTCACTGCCAGGGCGCCCGCGGCAGAGGCGTGCTCGAGGCCTGATTCTAAGGTCTGACCTGCCAGGAGTTCAGCCATCAGGTAACCGATGAACGCATCACCCGCCGCAGTCTCATCCACTACATCGACAGAGTATGCGCCAAGCTTGCCTTTCCCCGTGGAGGACTTGAACAAGAGCCCTGCGCTGCCGAGCGTCAGAACGATGTCGGTTTCGGGGAGGCGTAGCGCCAGGCGATCCAGAGCTTGCGCGGGATCCGCAACGCCCGCCAGGGAAGCCGCTTCGATCTCGTTGACGAGCAAAAGCCGGACTCCCGTCAACTCATAACCAGATTCGCGGCCATCCACAGGCGCGACGTTGAACGCAAGAGCTATCCCCTCTGTCGCCGCTTGGCTCAACACTCGTTCTATATCGTTTATCTCGTTCTGGATCAGCAACCAATCTCCCGCTCCAAGCAGGGCGAAGGCACGTTCGACATCCGCATCCTCGATACGTCGATTGGCACCACCGGCGATGACTATTGCGTTTTCCCCGGCCGAGCTCACCTGAATGACGGCATGGCCGGAATCGGCGCCACGTCGTACAACACCGGTGACATTCACGTTTGCCGCGTCGAGTACCTCCATCAGCATGGCGCCATCGTCGCCGATACAACCAACGTGGTGGACCGCAGCCCGGGCATATGCAGCCGCCAATGACTGGTTCAGACCCTTGCCACCAGGGAACACGACATGACCAAAACTGGCCACTGTTTCCCCCACACCAGCGACGCTCGGTACCTGATAGACATGGTCGATGCAAAGCGACCCTAGATTTACCAACTTAGGCATGATCGACCTTTTTGCGGGGCGTGCACTAACCAGGACTATTCAGCAGATCAACGTAAAAGGGTGGTGCTCACCCACCTTCGATGCGTTGCATGAAAAAGATCTCGCTATCGCTCTGCAGGGGTTCGAGAAATGCATCCTGGTAAATCTGCCCATCGATCGCTACCGCACACTTTGTGAGTAC
>SMUY01135018.1_pt1 | contig 20938 bp, 17 predicted proteins | sample 2456441 | NCBI WGS metagenome assembly SMUY01 (sample SAMN11095931, study PRJNA526329) | marine sediment metagenome | biome: Marine sediment; feature: Surficial sediment; material: Deep marine sediment; isolation source: Hadal surficial sediment | place: Pacific Ocean | collected 2014-11 | depth...
CTGGCGGAAACCAGGAACAGCCTGAAAACCAGTTTATTATTGGCCTTGCGAACATCCATCATTTTATCTGCCGGTGATCCCGGTCAATATGAAAACGCCAAATATCAACGCAGCAACGACGGCCAGCTTCAGGGCGGTTCGCCGGGCCGCAGCACGGCGTTGATTCAATTCGCCCGGGTCCATGTTTGCGTTGGTGCCCATCACTAATGCGAAATCTCGTCGGCATGCACCACCATGCTTTCATCAATGTCCGGCGGCGTTTCGAAGGTATGATAGGGCGCCGGTGACGGAATGGTCCACTCCAGCCCCATGGCGCCTTCCCATACCCGGCTGCCGGCCTTCGCCCGGCTGAACCAGATGCAGTGAATGATGACACCCACGAAGATCAACTGGGTGGCCCCGAACGCAAAGCCGCCGATCGAGGACCACATATTGAAGTCGGCGAACTGCGGTGAATAATCAGGGATGCGGCGTGGCATGCCCGCCAGGCCCAGGTAGTGTTGAGGGAAGAACAACACATTCACAAAGATGGTGGATAGCCAGAAATGCACCTTGCCCCACCTCTGGGAATACATGTTTCCTGTCCACTTCGGCAGCCAGTAATAGACACCCGCCATCAGTCCGAACACCGAGCCAGGCACCAGCACGTAATGAAAATGCGCCACCACGAAGTAGGTGTCGTGGTACTGGAAGTCCGCTGCAGTAATCGCGAGCATCAGCCCGGAAAGACCACCGATGGTGAACAGCACGACGAAGCCTATCGCAAACAGCATCGGCGTCTCAAAGGTCATCGAGCCGCGCCACATGGTGCTGACCCAGTTGAACACTTTGACGCCCGTCGGAACCGCGATCAGCATGGTGGCGTACATGAAAAACAGTTCGGCTTCGAGCGGCATGCCGGCGGTAAACATGTGGTGCGCCCAAACGATAAATGAGAGGAAAGCGATACTGGCGGTTGCGTAAACCATCGCTGCGTAACCAAACAGCGGTTTACGCGCGAACGTCGGCAGGATTTCCGAGACCACGCCAAACGCCGGCAGGATCATGATGTAGACCTCCGGATGCCCGAAGAACCAGAAAATATGCTGGAACATGACCGGGTCGCCGCCACCTGCGGCATTGAAGAAACTGGTGGCAAAGAAATGGTCGGTCAACAGCATGGTTACCGCACCGGCCAGTACCGGCATGACCGCGATCAGCAGGAAGGCGGTGATCAGCCAGGTCCACACGAACAGGGGCATGCGCAACAGGGTCATACCGGGAGCGCGCATATTGATGATGGTGGCGATAATATTGATGGAACCCATGATGGAGGAAATACCCATCATGTGGATCGAGAACACCACGAACGCGAAACTGTCGCCGGATTGCAGGCTCAGCGGCGGATAGAGGGTCCAGCCCGCTGCCGGTCCGCCCGAGTCCATGAACAGCGTGGACAAGAGCATCGCGAACGCGAAGGGCAGAATCCAGAAACTCCAGTTGTTCATGCGCGGCAGCGCCATGTCCGGCGCGCCGATCATCATCGGTATCATCCAGTTTGCAAAACCCACCCATGCCGGCATCACCGCGCCAAACACCATTATCAGCGCATGCATGGTGGTCATCTGGTTGAAAAAATCCGGTTCTACCAACTGCAATCCGGGCATAAAGAGTTCGAGCCTGATGACCATGGCCATCGCACCGCCAATAAAAAACATCAACAGGGAGAAAACCAGGTACAGCGTACCGATGTCCTTGTGATTGGTGGTGAACAGCCAACGGTTCATGAAACCCCTGGGCTTGTGATCGTGGAGGTCCTGCTGATCGTGGAGTAGCGTACTATCGGTGCCAGCGATGCTGCTCATGATTGCTCTCCGTCATAACTGGCTATGGATTCAGGTTGCACGAGGTCGCCGGTTTCATTACCGAAAGCATTACGCAGATAGGTAATGACGGCCGCAATATCAGCCGGCGAAAGCATGCTTTCCCAGGCCTGCATGGCCGTGCCTTCACGACCTTCGAGTACCATGGAAATGGTGTCATTCAACGGTCCAATGGCCACCGGGCTTCCGGCCAGTGCCGGGAATGCGGGCTCCAGTCCGCTGCCATCTGCCTGGTGGCAGGTGGCGCACTGGCTTGCATAAACTGCCTGGCCGCGCTGCATCAAATCGTCAAGGGCCCACGTCTTTTGCCCCAGCTTTGCTTCCCTGGCGCCCTGATCGTGCTGTGCACTGACCCAGTCCTCGTACTCGTCTGCCGGCAGGGCTTTCACCACTATCGGCATGAAACCGTGGTCCTTGCCGCATAATTCAGCACATTGCCCACGGTAGGTGCCGGGTTCGTTAATCAGCGTCCATGCCTCGTTGATGAAACCCGGGATGGCGTCCCGTTTCCAGCCGAATTCCGGAACCCACCAGGCGTGCAAAACGTCATCAGCGGTGATCAGGAACTTGATCTTTTTTCCGACCGGCAGTACCAGGGGCTTGTCCACGTCCAACAGGTAGTTGTCGACATCCGACGGATCGATGCCTGAATTCAGTTGGCGGGCGGCGTTGGAATCTGCTTTCAAGCTGCTGATGAAGTGGATGTCGTCCTCGAGGTACTCGTATTTCCATTTCCACTGGAAACCGGTGATCTTGACGGTCATTTCGGATCCGGACGCGTCTTCCATTTCGATCAATGCCCTGGTGGCCGGTATGGACATCCCGATCAGGATCATCACCGGGATAATCGTCCAGGCAATTTCGGCCTTGGTGCTGTGGCTGAATTTTGCCGGCGTCTGACCGCGCGATTTGCGGTGCAGGACAATCGAAGTGAACATCGCGGTGAACACCAGGATGCCGATGACCACGCAAATCCACAGGATCGTCATATGCAGTTCATAATGAGTCACACTTTGGGGTGTGACGCCGATCGGCATGTTGATTTCATTGCCGGTCATTGCGGGGGCTGCCAGCAGCAGCCAAAACGCTGCCGATACTGCGGCAAGAACGGCCAGTGAAACAATGACGGTGTTGTGCTTGTTCATCCGGGGAATGACGCCTCAGATCTCTAATGGATTAGTCAATAAATAAATAATATTGCAATTTTTTGGTGGCCAAATTCGCGCAGGCGAAGCCTGGCGGGTGCCAGCCGATAATTGTATCTTTAGGCTTGTGGCTGGAGCAAGGATTCTTGTAAAAAATCGAAGCCGCTTGGCGTTGGCCTGCGTGCAGAATAAAATGGCAGCAGAGCGATCCGCATCCCCGCTAATTCAATAATGGAGTCCATGCCTTGAACGACCAAAGCGTTTTTGATTTTCTGGCGCCGGCGGTGGCCGAAAAAAATCCATCGAGGGATGCCATCAATGCGCTGTACCATGCTGACGAAACAGAACACGTACTTGCATTGCTTCGCGAGGCTGAACTCGACGCGGCGGCCAGCGCAAGGGTCACGCATACTGCCGAATCGCTGGTGCAACAAGTGCGGGCGCGAAAAAAGGAACAGGGCGTCCTCGAAGCATTCATGCTGGAATACGACCTGTCCTCGGAAGAAGGCGTGGTGCTGATGTGCCTCGCTGAAGCCCTGTTGAGAATTCCAGACGATGAAACCGCCGAAAAACTGATTGCCGACAAATTATCCGCCGCCAATTGGGAAGCACACCTTGGACGCAGTTCGTCCATATTCGTCAATGCCTCAACCTGGGGACTGATGCTGACCGGGAAACTGGTCCAACTGGGCCGCAGCACGCAACGCAATTTCGCCAACACGCTGGGCAGGATCGCCAACCGCAGCGGCGAGCCGGTGGTGCGCACTGCGATCAGGCAGGCGATGCGAATAATGGGTTTCCAGTACGTGATGGGTCGCACGATCGAGGAAGCGTTGGTCCGTTCGCAGAAGAAAAAGAATCGTATCTACCGCCATTCCTTTGACATGCTGGGCGAAGCGGCCATGACCGCGGCGGATGCAGAGGCCTATTTCGAAGCCTATCGACGCGCCATCCATGTGATCGGCCAGCGTGATCATGGCGGTGACATGTTTTCAGCGCCCAGCATCTCGGTGAAATTGTCAGCCCTGCATCCGAGGTTTGAGTTCTCGCAACGTCAAAGAGTGATTGCAGAACTGGTACCCAGACTGCTTCGGCTGGCAATGATGGCGCGGGAAAACAACGTGGCGCTGACGGTTGATGCCGAGGAGGCAGACCGCTTAATGCTTAACCTGGACATCTTTGCCGCGGTATTGTCCAATGCCGGCCTTAAAGGCTGGGATGGTTTGGGCATCGCGGTACAGACATACCAGCAAATGGCTGTGGGCGTAATTGACCTGCTCGCAAACCTTGCCCGGGAAACAGGGCACCGGATTCCGGTGCGACTGGTCAAGGGCGCGTACTGGGATTCCGAGATCAAGCACGCCCAGGTGGAAGGGTTTCCCGGTTACCCGGTATTCACCCGCAAGGCCAACACCGATGTGTCATACATTGCCTGCGCCCGGAAAGTGCTGCTCAAGCGGCAAGCCTTTTTCCCGCAGTTTGCGACCCACAATGCACATACCATTGCCGTCATCGCCGAATTGGCGGGCGATCGCCTTGACTACGAATTTCAGCGGCTGCACGGCATGGGCGAAGACCTGTATGGCGAGGTGATGGGCAGCAAGGGATTCAATCATGCCTGCCGTGTCTATGCGCCGGTCGGCAGCCATGAAGACCTGCTGCCTTACCTGGTGCGCCGCCTGCTGGAGAATGGCGCCAATACCTCCTTCGTCAACCGCATCATCGATGAGGCGTTGCCGGTCGAAAAGGTCGCTGAAGATCCGATTGAGAAAGTCAGGCATACCCGGCCGGTCGCCCACCCGTCCATTCCGGCGCCGCTTGACCTGTACGGGCAGAGCCGGAAGAATTCCCGTGGGGTCAACCTGGCCAGTGACGTTGAATTGACGCGCCTGGCCACGCGGATGCAGGACTATGCACACACCCGGTGGTCAGCAGAACCCATCCTGGCTTCCGCTACCAGGGAAACGGGCGACGAAAAAGCCGTGCCCGTTTACAACCCCGCAAACCCTTCGACAACCGTGGGTGTGGTGCGCAGTGCGAGCGCTGCCGAAGTTGCCCGGGCTATTGTCGATGCCCATGACTATTCAGAAACGTGGGATGCAACAGATGTTGATCAACGCGCAGACGCGCTGGACGCTGCGGCGGATCTGCTGGAAGCACGCCTTCCGGAGTTGATGGTTTTATGTGTGCGCGAAGCGGGCAAGACCATCAACGACTCGATTGCCGAGGTCAGGGAAGCAGTGGACTTCCTCAGGTACTATGCCGCACAGGCGCGGCGAATGTTTAAACAGCCCGAGACGCTTACGGGGCCCACCGGTGAGCGCAACGAAGTTTCTCTTCATGGCAAGGGCATATTTGCCTGCATCAGCCCGTGGAATTTTCCACTGGCGATATTTATCGGGCAAGTCAGCGCGGCCCTGGCTGCCGGTAACACGGTGCTGGCCAAACCGGCCGAACAGACCGCGCTCATCGCCTGCGTGGCAGTGCAGATTCTGCACCAGGCCGGTATCCCGCGAGCAGCCCTGCAGTTGTTGCCCGGTGACGGTGCAACGGTGGGTGCAAGGCTCACCACAGATCCACGCATTCACGGTGTGGCGTTCACCGGTTCCACCGCAACCGCACGCCGGATCAATCGTTCCCTGGCAGCCCGGGATGCGCCACTGGCCACATTGATTGCGGAAACCGGTGGCCAGAACACGATGCTGGTGGACAGCTCAGCATTGCCCGAGCAGGTTGTTGCCGACGTCATTGGCAGCGCATTTCTCAGTGCGGGTCAACGTTGTTCGGCGCTGCGGGTGTTGTACCTGCAAGACGATATTGCCGACAAGGTCATGGAGATGCTGGCCGGCGCAATGCAGGAACTGGTCATTGGCAACCCCGCGTTGCTTTGCACCGATATCGGGCCGGTGATTGATGACGATTCATTGAAAATTCTTCAAATGCATGAGCAGAGGATGGAAAAAGAAGGCCGCCTGATTGCGCGCGCACCCATGCAGCAAGGGATGACAGGCACCTTTCACGCACCGGTCGCGTTTGAGATCGAAAATATCGGGCAGTTGGACGGTGAAATATTTGGGCCGATTCTGCACGTAATCCGATTCGATTCGGATACACTTGAACAGGTGATCAATGATATCAACGGGACTGGCTATGGCCTGACTCTGGGCGTGCACAGCCGTATCGACAGTGTTCAGGATCATATCGCCAGCCGAGTGAAGGTTGGCAATTGCTATATCAATCGAACCATGACCGGGGCGGTGGTCGGTGTTCAGCCTTTCGGCGGTGAAGGCCTGTCCGGAACCGGACCGAAGGCCGGCGGGTCCCGTTATGTGCAACGGTTCGCAACCGAGCGCACCCTGACCGTGAATACGGCGGCTGTAGGCGGCAACGCCAGCCTGCTGGCGATGGAAGACTAAACCATGTACCTGGAGTATTTCGGACTGGCCGAGGCGCCATTTTCCATTACGCCGGACCCGGCGTTCATCTACCTGAGCCCGCGCCACCGCGATGCGCTTGCGCACCTGTTGTATGGCATCGGGCAGGGCGGCAGCGGCGGTTTCGTCCAGTTGACCGGCGAGGTGGGCACGGGCAAGACAACCCTGTGCCGGTGCCTGCTGGAACAGGTTCCCGAAAACACCCGGATCGCGCTGGTGTTGAACCCGCTGATGACGCCGCAGGAGTTGCTGGCGGCGATCTGCGAGGAGTTGGGGATCAGTACCGCCGGATTCGAATCCAGCAATAAAGCCCTGGTTGACAATCTGAACCGCTTTCTGCTCGCTGCACACCAGGCCGGGGAACGCGTCGTCGTTGTGATTGATGAGGCCCAGAATCTCAGTCCCGAATCGTTGGAGCAGGTGCGCCTGCTTACCAACCTTGAGACCAGCAAGCACAAGTTGCTGCAAATTGTGTTGCTCGGTCAGCCGGAGTTGCGGGAATTGTTACAGCGCCGGTCCCTGAGGCAGTTGGCACAACGGGTCACGGCACGCTATCACCTGACCCCGCTGGGGCGGGAGGATTCGGCAAAATATGTCGTACATCGAATGCAGGTGGCGGGCGCTGTACGTAACCCGTTCAGGAAGTCCGCACTAAAAGCGCTCTATCAGCGTTCGCATGGCGTGCCGCGCCTGATCAATATTATTGCGGACCGGGCGCTGCTAGGCGCATATGCCCGGGAGCGCCAGGACATCAATGCAAAACTGGTCCACGCCGCAGCCGATGAGGTTCAACTCGGGGAACCGGATGCCCGGCGCAGTCGCTGGCCCTCGATTGCGGCCACAACAGGGCTGCTGCTGGTGGCGTTGAGCTGGTTCGTGATGAATTCAACCGAAACGGCGCCGGCGGTGGCTCAGCCTGGGCCTGTGGTTGACGTGGTCCAGGCAGCAGAAGCCAAGCCGGCGGCGATTACGAATCCAGCGGGGCTGGACGAGCATTGGCTTGAAATCCAGCACCAGGCAGCCTGGCAGGGATTGGCCTCACTGTGGCAGGATTCCGGCGGTGGCGATCCCATCGCTTCAGCCTGTAATGGGGCTGACGTGGCAGGCTGGGCTTGTCTGCGGGAAAATGGCAGCCTGGCGCGAGTCAGGCAGCTTGGATTGCCGGTCATTCTTCAACTTCAAGGCAATGTGCCCAGATTCTTGTTGCTGCAGGGTATCCAGGGAGACCGACTGCTCGTCGGAGCGCCGGGTACTGTGATGACCGTATCCCGGCAAGCGGTTGAAGATCGCTGGCTGGGGGCTTACTGGGTTGCCTGGCCTCAAGCTACAAACTGGCCGCGGGAAATTGAGCGGGGGGATAGCGGACCGGCCGTAGACACCATCATCGAACTGGCTTCCATGGCTGCAGTGCCATACGGTGGTCAGCCGGCATTTGGAGCGGAGCTCGAATCCTGGCTGGTCGGATTTCAGCAGCAATATGGACTGGATGCCGATGGAATAGTCGGCCCCCGGACCCTGCTGTACCTGCTGCGTCCATCCATCAGGGGACCGGAACTCGCCACCGATTGGCATTCGCATGGAGTTAGCAGGCCCTAGCCATGTCATTTCTGCTGGATGCATTACGAAAATCGGAACGGCAACGGCGACTGGGCGATGTGCCAAGCATCCACAGCACAACTGAGCTGGAAAGCCGGGTAACAGGCAAGCCGTGGCAAAAAGCTGTAATGGTGCTTTTGCTGCTCGCGTTGGGGCTCGTGGGCTGGTATGGCTGGCGCTGGTACGCGCCGCCGGAACAAGCCATTGTTGCTCAACCCAGTAGACCGCTTGAGTCCCCGGTCATGGCGGACAGTTCAGGCAGCCGCGATCCGAACATATTGCCGGATATTCCCCGGCTTGGGCTTACAGACACTGATCAAGTGCCCGGCCGGACAGCGGTTGAACGCTATTCGGATCCAGGCAGCTCCGGGCCGGACAGCCACAACGAGCCGGAAAATTCTTTCAGCGACTCGCCGCCGCAGGCAGACGATCCAACGCCGGTGAGTGAAACCGACATGACGGAGATTGTAGCCACGATGGTTGCGGAACAAACCGACGGTGATATTCAGGATAAGGAAGAACTCGACCAGCAGCCATATCAACCGGGTTTGATCAGTTACTGGCAATTGCCCGAATCTGTACGGCAGCAGTTTCAAGCCTTTCACATCAGCGTCATCGTTTTTGCTAAAAAACCCGAGGACCGGTTCATTCTGCTGAATGGGGTTCGGTTGGTTGAAGGCGACCAGGTCGAGCGTGATCTCGTGCTCGAAGAAATCCGCCGCGAAGGCGCGGTATTCAGCTTCCGGCATTATCAGTTTCTGGTGACGCAGTAGCGGCCGGGAGCGGCCGCCAGGAGTACGAATCGTGCAGGCCGAAATTGTCTCCAATTGGTCAAAAACGCCACCTCCCGTGCCATGGGTGACCATTGTGCTCACCATTATCTGCGTGCTGGCCAGGCTGGTTTTCTCGACCATGTCCCCGATGGAGCAGCAGGCGATTATAGATGTGGCCGGGGCGGTGCCGGCCGACACGGCGGCCATGCTCACCCGCCCGTTCGCAAGCTGGCTGGATTCAGGGTTTATGACTCTGTTCAGCACGCTGTTTGTGCACGACAGTTGGTTACACCTGGCCGGAAACCTGGCTTACTTGTGGGTTTTCGGCATGCCGGTTGAACAGAAACTGGGCGGCTCTTTCATGCTGGCTGTATTTTTTCTGGGCGGTGCGCTGGCGCACGTCATGGTTGCAATTATGCTGCCATTGCTGGATACGCCGGTGATCGGCGCCAGCGGTGCCGTTTCGGCTGTTGTGGGCGCTTATCTTGGTTTGTTTCCTTCCAGCAGGATTGGCCTGTTCCTGCCGCTGGGGCTTTACCTGCAATTTGCACGCGTACCTGCTCTGCTGGTCATTGGTTCATGGTTCACGCTGCAGTTGGTTTATTCGGCATTCGGCCCCATTACTGGAGCGGTGGCCTGGTGGACGCACCTGGCAGGGTTTACAGTCGGGTTGATGTTTGCAATGTTGGCCCGCGCAATGGCGCAATTCCGGGTTTGACAAATACTCTGAAATGGCAGGAAAAAGAATGTACAGAGTTTCATTTCTGAAACATGGCAAGGTTTACGAAATGTTTTGCCAGGATGTGAACAACAGCAATTTATGGGGCTTTGTCGAACTAAGCGGCCTGATGTTTGGTGAAAAAGGCGCGGTTGTTGTGGACCCCACCGAAGAAAAAATGCGCGATGAATTTGACGGTGTTGAAACCTTGTTCCTGCCGATGCACAGCGTGCTCAGTATTGAAAAAGTTAAAAAGAGGGGCCAGGCCGTGATTCGTGACCGTAAAAGCGGAGAAAAGGTCACACCGTTTCCCCTGACACCCCGGGGCCGTTCAAGAAATTAATGCGGGGGGAATCAAGGCTGTGGATTTCCGGCAACCATTGATTTGAGTTGCTGCAATGCCTCGTGTAACGCCGGGTCGTTTTCATTTACATCACCCGGCCTCAGCAGCACGTCGGGTTGAATTCCATGGTTGTGTATGTCATTTCCCGATGGCGTGAAATAGTGTGCCGTGGTGAGCCTGAGACCGGAGCCGTTTCTCAGTGCCAGTACCGATTGGATGGAGCCTTTGCCAAATGTTTTTTCGCCGATGATCAGCGCCCTGCCGTGATCCTGTAAGGCCCCGGCCAGGACTTCGGAGGCTGACGCGGTACGTCTATCCACGAGCACCGCAACGGGTATGCCGGGCGTCCATTGTCCGGGCCGGGCCTGGAATTCCAGGGATTCCACTGCATCACGTCCGCGCGTGGTGACAATCAGGCCCTGGTCAAGGAAACCATCCGCCATTTTAATTGCGCCCTGCAATACACCCCCTGCATTACGGCGCAAATCCAGGATAATGCCCGCCAGCGGTGCGTTGCGTGCTGCCTGCAGGGCATGGATCGCGTTTTCCAGTTCAGAGTGGCTGTTGCGATGAAAATGGCTGATTTCAAAGTAAGCAAACGCGCCTTCCAGCAGTTTGCTTTTGACGCTGGCAACCTCGACAAAGTCGCGTATCAGCCGCAATTCGCGGACCGCTTGATCAACGCTTTTGAGACGGATGGACAGCGCTGAACCGGGTTCACCGTCCAGCGCGGCGATGGATTCAGATAATTTGCGTCCACGGACCGCCTGGCCGTCGACAGAAATGAGCATGTCTCCGGCCCTCGCCCCGCCCAGTTCGGCAGGGCTGCCGGGCAAAACATCAGCGAACAAGATGCGCCCGTCCCGCACCTCTGTACGCACGCCGATACCGCCGTGTCGACCACGTGAGGCCTCATCGAGGGCACGAAACTGTTCCGGGTCAAGAAAAACTGAATAGGGGTCCAACGAACTCAACATTCCCTCAATGGCGTCTGTCAGCAGCGTATGTTCATCCACTTCTTCAACGTAACGGGTTCGAACCTGGTTGAACACATCGGTAAAGGTACGCAGGTCATCCAGGGTCAACTGGGTGCCGCTGCGTTCCGGCTCTTCCTGGGCACCGGCGTTCATTGTGCAAACCAGCACGGCCAGTAATACAAATCGTGATCTGTTCATCATGTTTGATTCCATCTAACGTGACAGCCACGTGGCAGGGTCGATGGCCTTGCCGTGGTTGCGTAATTCGAAATACAGACCCTGGCTGGCGCCAGGGCTGGCGCCGACCGTGCTGATGAGTGTGCCAGGCTGAACCCAGTCACCCACGCCATAGAGCAGGCTTTCATTGTTACCGTAGAGACTCAGGATGCCGTCACCATGATCGATAATCATCAGCAAGCCATAACCGCGTAACCAGTCTGCGTAAGCCACGCGACCATAGGCAATGACATGCACATCGCTGCCAGGTTCAGCTTCTATCAGCCAGCCCTGCCAACGCATGCCACCGAGCCTCGATTGCCCGAAGGCATGCAACACACGGCCGCTGAGTGGCATGGGCAGTGCACCGCGCTGTTGTGCAGGATTGAGGTATTCACCGAGATTACTTGGGATTTCTGCCAGCGCGCTGGCCAATCGTTGCAGCAGAGTTTCAAGGTCCCGCCGGTTGCGGCCCAGTTCCAGTAGACGCGCCTCATTGTTGTCAATTTTCCCGGCCAGCCCCGCCACCACAGACTGTCGTTGAACGCGTCGGCCATGCAGGGCCTGGAGCTCCGTCTCGCTTTGTTGTTGTACGGAGCCGAGTTGCAGCAGCTTGTTGTCGATGTCCGTTTGCAACCCATCCAGCGTGCTCAGGGCCACCAGTAAATCGCGAATCTGGCTGATTTGTGCCCGGCTGAAATATTCATAATAGGCCAGCATACGATTAAGGCGGGCAGGGCTGTCCTGGTTCAGCAGCAGCTTCAGGCGGGACTCCCTGCCAAGTTGGTAGGCGGACACAATCTGCTCGCCCAGCAGGTTTTTACGGGTCTGCAGGCTACGCAAATAGTCCGAGCGTTCGGACTCCAGTTGCCGCAATCCCTGTTCGTGCCCGGCGCGCGTGTTTTCCAGGGCACGCAGCTTCAGCGTGCTGGCCTGAATTTCCAGGTCAATTTCGCGCAACTGGGCCTGTTCTTTTTTGAAGCGCTCCCGCGACCTGGCCAGTAAATTTTGCAATGAAGTAATCTCGGTACCCAGGGCTTCAAGGCGGGATTCAGCCTGTGCACGTGACAGCTCCTGCCGGGCGTGTACAGACGGTGGCAGGAAAGCGCATAGCAGCAGCAAGCCGGCAATCAATCTGGGGTTGAACGCGCCCGGCAAGGTGGTTTCAGGCGACACTGCGTTGCTTACCGGACAGGCTCAACAGCCGGCGACCTGTCATTTCATCCGGCCGGGGGAGCCCAAGCAGGTAAAGCATGGTGGGAGCGATATCCTGCAATGAACCGCCGTCCACTGCCACCGCTGGGCGGCCGGTATAGATAAATGGCACTGGATTGGTGGTGTGTGCAGTATGCGACTGGCCAGATGCATGGTCACTCATCTGCTCCACGTTGCCATGATCCGCAGTAATCATGAGTTCGCCGCCCACTGCTTTCAACGCCCGTTGAACCGTTGCCAAACAGCAATCCACGGATTCTACAGCCTTGATGGCTGCCTGCAGTTTTCCACTGTGGCCAACCATGTCCGGGTTGGCCACGTTACAAATAATGACATCATGCGCACCCGACCGGATCGCTGTATCCAGGGCATCGGTAAGTTCCGCGATGCTCATTTCCGGTTTCAGGTCGTAGGTTGCAACCTTGGGTGACGGGATCAGGATTCTTTGTTCGAGTGCAAACGGCTCTTCGCGCCCGCCATTGAGAAAAAACGTCACGTGCGCATATTTTTCGGTTTCTGCAATCCTTAGCTGGCGCAGACCGTTGCGGGCGAGCACTTCGCCCAGCAGTTCGGGAATTTCTTCGTTTGGAAACGCGATGTCCACCGGCAGGCCGGCAAGATATTGCGTCATCGTTACGCAGGCCGACAGGGCCGGCGCCTGCCTGGTGAAACCCGTGAAAGGATCCTGGACCAATGCCTGTGTCAGTTCGCGTGCACGGTCTGCGCGGAAATTGATGAATATGACCGCATCACCATCCTCGATTCCCGCAAAATCAGCGATCACCGTCGGTTGCACGAATTCATCATTTTCACTGCGCGCGTAGGCGGCTTCAAGCGCAGCCATTGCCGTTCTTTCGTTGCGGGCTGAACGGCCTGAACCCAGCGCAAGCCAGGCTTGCTCGACCCGGTCCCAGCGCTGGTCCCGGTCCATCGCATAGTAGCGCCCGCCAATGCTGCCGAATCGCGCGCCCGGTGCCTGATCCAGCATCGCCTGCATTCTCCGGATGGATGGGCCGGCGCTTTGTGGTGGCGTATCCCTGCCATCCAGAAATCCGTGCACCACTATGCTGGACGCGCCTTGCTGGCGGGCCAGTTTTACTGTTGCCAGGAAATGATCATCATGGCTGTGCACACCGCCCGGTGAAAGCAGGCCCATGATGTGCACCGAGCCATTAACGCCGGCGGCCGCTTGTACCGCTGTGCACAGCGCCCGGTTGTTGAAGAAACTGCCGTCTTCGATGGCCTCGCTGATGCGGGTGAAATCCTGGTAAACAATCCGGCCCGCTCCAATATTCATGTGGCCGACTTCCGAATTACCCATCTGGCCCGCCGGCAGGCCGACCGAAGCGCCGGAAGTTTCCAACAGGCAATGGGCCGACCGTGCCCAGAGTTCATCCCAGCACGGTGTATCGCCCTGGCTGATGGCGTTGTCCGGCGCATCCTCGCGGTAGCCCCATCCATCCAGGATCATGAGTAGCAATGGTCGATGTCTGTTTGCTGCATTCATATGGCTTGCGATTTTCTGATTGTTGGCAGTGATACCTTGCAATTTACCTGAATGCCACCACATGATGCTGGCGGGGCGGATCCTTTGATGCGGCGCATTATCCCACAACATCCAGAGGTTATGTTGATGCAACAATTCATCGAATTTGCGGGCAACCATGCGTTGTTGTCCGGTGGGTTTGTAGTGGTATTCCTGATATTGATCTGGACCGAGATAACCCGTCGGACGCAGGGGTTTATTGAACTCACTCCCGCACAGGCCATTCCCCTTATCAACCAGAAAAATACCGTGGTGGTTGACGTGTCATCATCTGCCGACTTTCACAAGGGCCATATTCTTGAAGCCAGGAATATCATGCTTTCGCGTTTCAAAAACCCGGATGCGGAACTTCAGAAACTGAAAGACAAGGATATATTGGTTGCTTGCAAGAGTGGCCAGACCGCACAATCCGCAGCTTCGGCGCTGGTCAAACTGGGTGCAGCACGCGTTGCCGTGCTCAAGGGCGGCATGGTGCAGTGGACCGCTGACAAGTACCCGGTAACCGTGAAATAAGTCCCGCAACGGTTCCGCTGGTCTTGCAGCAGGCCAGATGAGATAATTTTTCATTGCGGTTCCAGGTATCAATGCGCTTGCACCGATTACAAAGAGAAATCTAATCATGGCAGAAGAACAGAACCAGGAAGCCGGCGCAGAACAAGCGGCGGAGCAGATGCAGTTCCAGCTACAGAAGATCTATGTCAAGGACGTGTCTTTTGAGTTGCCCAACGCTCCCGAAGTTTTCAAGGACGCCGGGCAGGCGGAAATCAGCATGAACCTGTCACAGCGTGTCAACGATGTCTCAGACGATATTTTTGAAATTGTCCTGACGGTGACCATCACCGCCAAGAACGGCGAAAAAACCGCCTACCTGGCAGAAGTGCACCAGGCCGGTTTATTCCTGATCAAGGGTTTTGACGAAAAGAATTCGCACACGGTCATGAATACCTTGTGTCCGCATACCCTTTTCCCTTATGCGTCCCGTATCATCTCGGGACTTATCGGTGACGGCGGATTCCCGCCATTGGTATTACAGCCGATCAACTTTGAACAAGTCTATGCTCAGCGCCTGGCAGAGGCCAATGCACAACAGGGCGAGGCCGTTGACCTTGAAGTGCAGGGCAACGCCTGATCGTCAGCATTCCTGAATTTCCGTGAGCGCACAGGCTCCTGTTATTGCGGTCATTGGCGCCGGTTCATGGGGAACCGCGCTGGCAATGCAACTGGACCGTAGTGGCACCCGTACAATCTTGTGGGGCCGCAATGCGGAACACATCCATGAAATGAAAAGAACGCGTTGCAATGCGCGTTTCCTGCCCGATTTTGTTCTTTCGAAATCAATAGACCTGCAAGCGGACCTTGGTTCGGCGATCGGCAGTGCCGATCATATCCTGTTGGTGGTACCCAGCCACGCATTCGGATCCATGCTTGAAGCCATCGCGCGCCATCTGCGACCCGACCAGGGTGTGGCCTGGGCTTGCAAGGGGCTCGAGCCTGGCAGCGGGCGTTTCCTGCACGCCGTGGCCCGTGAAAAACTGGATCACGGGCGGGCACTGGCGGTGGTCACGGGCCCGTCCTTTGCCGTGGAGGTGGCGCATGATCTGCCGACGGCCGTTACCGTGGCGGGTCAGGATCGCGCATTCACGAAAACAATGGCCCGGGCTTTGCACGGCGGCCGTTTCAGGGCCTACACCACGCAGGACATCATCGGTGCGGAGATCGGTGGCGCAGTCAAGAATGTACTGGCGGTGGCCACCGGTATCTGCGACGGCATGCGGTTGGGCGACAATGCCCGTGCGGCGCTGATTACCCGTGGACTGGCCGAGATGATGCGCCTGGGCCATGCACTGAATGCCCGGCATGAAACCCTGATGGGGCTGGCCGGCGTCGGTGACCTGGTACTGACCTGCACCGGAGACCTGTCGCGCAACCGGCGCCTGGGCCTGGCGTTGGGACGTGGTGACAGCGTGGAACGGGCGGTGGCGGATATCGGGCAGGTCGTTGAAGGAGTCAACACATCACTCGAAGTCCATCGCTTGGCGGAAAAACACCAGGTCAGTATGCCGATATCAACACAGATTTTCGGCCTGATCCACCTGGGCTGGGCGCCCGAGGAATGCCTGCGCCGCCTGCTCGCCAGGGAACAGAAGGCCGAAACCAATTAGCCCTAATCAGCAGATGCGCCGTTGAAACCCAGTTGGCGCCAGGCTTCGAACAAGGCGACCGCAACCGTGTTGGAAAGGTTCAGGCTGCGGCTGTCCTGGAACATGGGCAGGCGCACGCAATGATCCAATCCCACTTCGAGCAATACAGATTCCGGCAAGCCCCGCGTTTCAGGGCCGAACAACAGGCCATCACCCACGATGTAGTTGGCCTGATCGTGGTACTTCCTGCCTCTTGTTGAGAAAGACCAAAGGCGTATGTCCGGGTTTTGCTTCCTGAAAGCAGACCAGTTTCGATAGCGTTTCACCTGCGCGAATTCGTGATAATCCAACCCCGCCCGTTTGACGCGCGCATCGTCGAGCTGAAATCCCAGTGGTTCTACCAGGTGCAGTTTCGCACCGGTATTTGCGCACAGGCGGATGATGTTGCCCGTGTTCGGCGGAATCTCGGGTTGGTAAAGGATGATGTGCAGCATGGTCCGCCCTGGAAAGAAAACGCCCCGCACCGTATGTGCGGGGCAGGGCGTAAATTATAAAGCGAATAGATTGTTCAGAGTTCGTCAGTGACGCTGTGTGTGTTGATAATAATGATCTTTTCAACACTGTTTTCCTCGTCGAAATCACCGTCGTATGACTTGTGGATCCTGATGATTTTGTACCCGTCGCCGGCCTCGTGCAATTCGCCAAAAGCGCCGTCTTCATCATGCGTAATCCACACACCATGGTGTGCGCACGCGCCTTCTTCATCGCCCGGGCATGCCAGGTCCCCGTCGGAGAAAAACACCATGTCATCGGTACATTCCATTACGGCTTCATCTTCCCCTTCTCCGTCGACAATACATTCAACGTGAATGTTCTCGTGCATGATCGTGTGGTGGCTCTCATGCAAACGCTCATCACCCATTTCGGGTATCTCCAGCAATTCACCATCGACGTAAATCTCCACGCCTTCGGCGGTGCGCAGCAAATCAATGGTTCTGCCACTGTCGGTAACGATGGTTTCTGCTTCGCCGATCTGCAGGTCGCTGATGTCGGTCTCAGCGATTTCAAAATCATTGGTTTTCAGCTTGATGATCATTTTTTCCGTGGTGTCCGCGAACGCCGTACCGGCGCACAGCAGGGTGAACAAAAGTGCCAGTAAAATAGTGCCAAATTTGGTTTTCATATGGAAATCTCCCGGGAAATATCAATTTGCGACGAAACGAATGCCCGTGCTTAAAGGCTTTCGCGCTCTCTCAACTAGACGCAGCCTGTGCCAGAAGCGTCGCAAGAGTCATAACTGTATGATAAACATGTAATAACACCAATTGTACAGCATCACGCCATACGCGCCAGTACATTTGACAGGACCTCAATTGGCGCGTATCTTTTAGCACCTCCGACACAACATCTTGTGTCATATAATTAAAAGAGGCACAATAACTTGTGTCCAGAAACAAATAAAACCAATCAATTACACGAGAATGTTAATGAGCAGTGTGCGAGTTGAGGCCATTGGCACTGATTCACAAGTAATTCCCTTCCAGGAAGCATCCCTGGACATCTGGGACAAAAAGTACCGGCTGAAGTCAAAAAATGGCGAGTCTATCGACCACTCCATCGACGACACCTACAAGCGGGTTGCGCGTGCGGTGGCGAATGCCGAACAGCTCGCGGAAAACCGGGAAAAGTGGTACGTAGACTTCTTGTGGGCCCTGCGGCGTGGCGCCATCCCGGCCGGAAGGATTACATCCAACGCCGGCGCGGAAGAGCACAAACCAGCCACTTCAACGATCAACTGCACCGTTTCAGGAATTATCCAGGATTCGATGCATGGGATCCTGGACAAGGTTCACGAAGCGGGACTCACACTGAAAGCAGGGTGCGGCATCGGTTACGAATTTTCCACCTTGCGTCCGAAAGGCGCATACGTGTCCGGAGCAGGCGCCTACACCTCCGGCCCCCTGAGCTTCATGGATATTTACGACAAGATGTGTTTCACCGTTTCCTCTGCCGGTGGCCGGCGCGGTGCACAAATGGCGACGTTCGAGGTGGGGCATCCTGACGTGATGGAATTCATCCGCGCGAAACGCGAGGATGGCCGTTTGCGCCAGTTCAACTGCTCCTTGTTGATCACGGACGAATTTATGCATGCCGTGAAGAATGATGAAGAATGGCCGCTGGCATTCCCGATCAACGCCCAGGAAGCATCAGAACTGGACCTGGACGATACGGATGTGGTCCTGTGGCGGGAATGGCCGGATACAGAAGATTACGTGACCCGCGAAGACGGCCTGGTAGCGACCCGGATTTACAAAAAGGTGCCCGCGCGCAGAATGTGGGACATGATCATGTCTTCCAATTATGATTTCGCTGAACCGGGGTTCATCCTGATAGACCGGGTCAACGAGATGAACAACAACTGGTTCTGCGAAAACATTCGCGCCACCAACCCTTGTGGCGAGCAACCCCTGCCGCCTTATGGCGCCTGCCTGCTTGGGTCTGTAAACCTCACGCGTTTTGTCGAAGACCCGTTCACGGACAAAGCCAGGTTCAACTGGGATGAATACAGAAAAGTCGTGAAGATATTCACCCGTATGCTGGATAATGTAGTTGAAATCAATGGCTTGCCATTGCGCAAGCAGCGTGACGAAATTGCCCGCAAGCGTCGTCATGGCATGGGATTCCTGGGTCTGGGGTCCACGCTGGTCCTGCTGGGCACAAAATACGGTTCCCCGGAATCCATCGATTTTACCGAGCAGGTTGCCCGTGAAATGGCGATTGCCGGCTGGGAAGAAGGATTGGAACTGGCGCGGGAAAAAGGCGCTGCCCCGATCATGGACGAAGAATTCGAGGTGAGTGGAGAAATGTTACGCAGGCGGCCGGAAATGCTGGCCGACGGCCTCAAGGTCGGTGACCGTGTTCCCGGGCGGATACTGCACACGAAATACAGCCGTTACATGCAACGCATTGCGCAATACCGCCCGGATCTGGTGGAACAACTGGGAAAGGAAGGCGCGCGTTTCACGCATCACACCTCGATCGCACCCACCGGTACGATCTCCTTGTCCTTGGCCAACAATGCATCCAACGGCATTGAACCGAGCTTTGCGCATCAATACAACCGCAACGTGATCCGGGAAGGCAGGAAGACCAAGGAAAAAATCGAGGTTATCAGTTACGAACTGCTGGCGTACCGCGAACTGGTCAACCCCGATGCTTCATGTGAAGCCGAAGACGGGAAAAATGCCCTGCCGGATTATTTTATCTGTTCCGAGCAAATTTCGCCTACGGAACACGTTGATATCCAGGCCGCGGCTCAGAAGTGGGTTGATTCTTCCATTTCAAAAACCGCCAATGTGCCGACCGATTATGCCTTCGAGGATTTCAAGGATATATACACCTATGCATACAGCCAGGGGCTGAAGGGCTGTACCACTTTCCGTTTCAACCCGGAGGCGTTCCAGGGTGTGCTGGTAAAAAGCAAGGATCTGGCCAACACGACCTATCGTTTTGTCCTTGCAAATGGTGAAGTGGTGGAGGCAAAGGGTGATGAAGAGATCGATTATGACGGTGAAGTGCACACGGCTGCTAATTTGTTTGACGCACTGAAAGAAGGTTATTACGGTAAATTTTAGATGCCCATCAAGATCGTTGAAAACATAGTCGGCTACGAAGTCGTCAAGCCCGAGGAAGAAAAGGCAGCCGAAGAAGAAGCCCGAAAGGAAAAGGAAGGCCGTTCCAAGGCCAAGATCATTCGCATGACCGAGCGGGTGAAAAGACCCGAGGGTATGGACGCGCTGGAGGGTTCCACCTACAAGATCAAAACCCCCCTGTTTGATCACGCCATGTACGTGACCATCAACGACATCATTCTCAATCCGGGAACCCGGCACGAATTGCGCCGGCCGTTCGAAATCTTTATCAATTCAAAAAACATGGACCACTTCCAGTGGATTGTGGCCCTGACCAGGCTGATGTCCGCAGTATTCCGCAAGGGTGGTGACGTGGTTTTCCTGGCCGAGGAGTTGCAGGCGGTATTCGATCCCAAGGGCGGTTATTTCAAGCCCGGCGGCAAATTCATGCCCTCCATCGTTGCCGAGATCGGGGCGGTCATTGAGCACCACCTGCAAAAGATCGGCCTGATGGAAAAGGAAGAGCTTTCAGAGCAACATCAACTCATCCTCGATGAGAAGCGCGCAGAAGCCCAGGCGTTCGCGCAAAAAAAAACCCTGCATGAACCGCAAGCCGGTTCCAGTAAAACCGGTGAAGAAGACCTTTCCTACCCGGCCTCGGCCACCCTGTGCAACAAGTGCCTCACCAAAGCGGTGGTGATCATGGACAACTGTGCCACCTGTCTGAGTTGCGGCTATTCCAAGTGCGGCTAGGATTTTAACCGCTGCAGAAGGCCCTCTACCGCCATGCCATCGTCCATGCGTTCACCCAGCCAACGGCATTCGCCGGTTTTGGGCGTAATCCGGATGCCGGAGCGGCGGTTTTGGGCCATCAGTGCAAAAACGTTCCCGCGGGAACGTGTTTCCGGTCCGGTGGGGATGATGTGGCCTTCGGGAGTTGTGAAGTGGATTGCATTATTGAGGCTGGCATCAACGCCAAACCCACCCTCATGCACCAGCCGGTGATGGTGGCGGCACAGTAGCACCAGGTTTTCCAGTTTGGTCTCGCCGCCATCCGCCCAGTGCTGGATGTGGTGGGCGTCCACGAAGCGGGTTGCGGTACAGCCAGGAAAACGGCAACCTTCATCGCGGCGCTGCAGCGCCCTTCGTATGGCCGGCGGAATGGTGCGGGTTTTACGGCCGATAGCGAGGCTTGCGCCATTACTGTGTTCCAGCCAGTGCACCACGCTTGCATCACAGGCCAGGCGGCGTGACGTTTCAGCGCAAACGTTTGCAGCCTGTTCGATCTGCGCTTCTGCTCCACTTCCTTCGACTTGCAGTGTTTCCATATCCGTATGCAC
>SMUY01238514.1_pt1 | contig 20901 bp, 14 predicted proteins | sample 2456441 | NCBI WGS metagenome assembly SMUY01 (sample SAMN11095931, study PRJNA526329) | marine sediment metagenome | biome: Marine sediment; feature: Surficial sediment; material: Deep marine sediment; isolation source: Hadal surficial sediment | place: Pacific Ocean | collected 2014-11 | depth...
ACCTTGGTGGTTGGAAAATTTTTCCCCGTCGAGCCGCAACCGCTCAACCACAGGAAGGTCAACAACGTCGCCAGAACAACGAAAACTTTTTTCATGAACGCCTGCCGGTTAAGGTGGACTGGGGGGATTTTCCAAAAAAAATCAGTGTAGCAAAATCGGCGGAAAATGTATAACCCGGAATGACCCCTGGGCGGAGTACCTCCGCAGGCAGATTGTCAAAACTCCGTTTTGCGCCCAACGATGATTGGCCATGGTTCACAGAGTACAGCCTCCTGCCGCCACGGCGAGTGGACGAGTCAAAGTTTTCGGTACGCTTTCAAAATGGCGCTGGGTTGGGTGTGGGAGCCAAGCGGCATTCTACCGCCCATATGCGTGACCACCTGTGCCGAACAGTAGGACCCTAGAATGGCCGACTCCTCCAGCGAGTGGTTGTGGGTGAGGCCATATAAAACCCCGGCGGCGTAAAGGTCGCCCGCGCCGGTGGTGTCCACCGCCTCAACCGGGAACGGCCGGATGGTTAAATTGGCATCGCCGTTCGCCGTGGCCAGGGACCCCTGCTTGCCGCGGGTGACGAACAGGGTCGGCACCATGCCCTTTAATTTTTCGACGGATTTTTCGAGGGTGCCGCCGCCCCCCATGGCCATGGCTTCCACTTCGTTGCAGAATAAAATGTCGACCTTCAAACGTAAAAAATCGATCAGGGAATCTTTCCAGGTGTTGACCACAAATCCGTCGCTCAAGGTGAAAGCCACGGGGATGTCCGCCAAGCGGGCCACTTCGGCCATTTTCATGGCGGCTTCGCGGGTTGCGTCGCCGGTCCACAAATAACCTTCGATGTAAACCATCCGGGCGCCGCGCACCAGGGTTTCGTCCACGTTGCTGGCATGCAACTGGGCGGAGATGCCGAGATGCGTCAGCATGGTGCGTTCGCTGTCCGGCGTGACCAGAATCAGGCAGGTGCCCGTGCCGTCGGTCTTGGCGTCGGGACCGGGGAACCCCACGCCGCAGGATTTCATGTCCTCCGTGTAATGCGTGCCGTAGGCGTCGTCGGCCACCCGGCCCAGGTAATAGGTTTTTCCGCCGAGGGCGCTGATCCCGTGGATGGTGTTGGCGGCCGAACCACCGGAAACGATTTTCTGGGCGTGGCCAGACACCTTGTCGAGAATTTTAGTCTGCTCTTCCGGAGTGGTCAGGGTCATCCCGCCCTTGGTCAGGGCCAGTTCATTGATGAAATCCTCCGCCACCCGGATTTCGATGTCCACCAGCGCGTTGCCGATACCCATCACATGGTGATTCATAAAGTTCGATCCTCATTCAATTTAGAAACGCCAACTCCGAAATCGGCAAGCTACACCAGACCGGGGATTCCGTCAACCCGCCCGGCGAAGCGCCGGAGCCAGATTGCATCTGGAAGCAACCGGGCCTGGCCCGGAGCAGAATGGAAACCATTATTCTCACCCTTTCTTCCTTTACCCTCTTTGCCTTTTCTCCTTTTTTTCCTCCGCGCGCTCTGCGACCTCTGCGGTGAATTTAATCTTTACGCTCGCCCCGCGCGAAGCGGTCTGTGTTCAACTGTGGCTAAATCCCCCCAGCCCCCTTCAAGAAGGGGGAGCTATAACCCCTCCTAGCCTCCCCTTTGGTAAGGGGAGGGAATTTTTGTTCGCCCCGCGCGGAGCGGATAATGGAGATTGCTTTAAGGGGTGCGAATTTGTAAACTTTAAGTGTATGTTTAATAAAGCTCTCACACTTCCAATCGTTTATTTTCTCCTTCTGAATGGCCTTGCAGATTTCCCGGTCGCGGTCCAGGCGGAATCTGTGCAAGTGGCGCCTGCGGTGATTCAGTTTCGGGAAAGGATCGACTTGCTTATTTCGGACGACTGCCACAACGGCCGGGGCGGCCTCAAGTTTTATTCCCTCGACAAGAATCAGGTCCTATACGAAAAAAACAGTCATGCGCTGTTTTCTCCGGCGTCCAACATGAAGATGGTCACTTCGGTAGCGGCTTTGAAAAAAGTCGGGCCGGGTTACCGCTTCCACACCCGGGTGCACACCGACGGCCGTATCGCTCACCGCGTTCTGAAGGGCAACCTTTACCTGCAGGGGTTGGGCGATCCCAGTCTGGTCACCGAACAAATGTGGATTCTGGTCAATGAAATAAAAAATCTGCCGCTCAAAAAAGTGGAAGGGGACATCATCGCCGACAGCAGTTTTTTTGAAGATCAGGGCCGATTGAAAACCTGGCGTCGCTACGACGGTCCGGAAGCGTACCTGGCGCCGCTCGGCGCGTTGTCGTTCAACTTCAACACGGTGACAGTGCACATTGAGCCGGGCCCACGGGTGGGCGACCCACCGCTGGTGATTGTCGATCCTGAAATTGACTTCATCCGTATTGACAACACCGCGGTGACGACCGGCAAGCGCCAGCGGCGCGGCCGTTTGATTGTCAACCGCCGTGCTCACGAAAATTATAATGAGGTGACGGTCTCCGGAAACTTACCCATTCACATGGCCCGTAAAAAATATTATTTAAATATCACCGACCCGGAGCGGTACACGGCGGAGGTGTTCAAAAAGTTTTTGCAACAGGCGGGTGTGGAGGTGACCGGCAGTGTCCGGCGCGGACAGGTGCCCAGGGACGCCACCCTGCTGGTCGATCACGAATCGCCGCCGCTTGGCGAAATTTTGCGCGGACTCAACAAGTTCAGCAATAACTTTGTTGCCGAACAAATTCTGCGCACTCTGGGGGCGGAAATTTTTGGCCGGCCGGGGACCACAGAAAATGGCGTGCGGGTGTTGTCGGAATATATGAACACGCTCGGTTACAGTGCGGGTCAATACCGGATTGTCGACGGGTCGGGCCTGTCCCGCCAAAACCGGCTTTCGCCCGACCAGATTGTGCGCATGCTGGTAGACGCCCGCAACGATATGGGAATATTCCCGGAATTCGTTTCGGCTCTGGGCGTGATGGGTCTCGATGGCAGTGTCGAGGATCGCATGAACGGCAACAAGGACGCGCAGAGGATTCGCGTCAAAACAGGTACGCTGGATCAGGTCAGTGCGCTTTCAGGATATTTCCAATCGCGGGATGGGGAGCGGTTCGCGTTTTCCATTTTGCTGAACGATTTGAAATGTTCCAATGGCAAAGCCATGGCCCTGCAGGACAAAATCATGGAAGTTGCATTACAATTTCAAAGAAATTCCAGTGTGGCTGGAAAGAGCAAGATGCCAGCGATGGGCGGGGGCGGGAAGAAAAATTAGCTCCTGAATGTTTTTTGATTTTCCCGGCGGTCTTCCTCGAGAATTTTTTTCCAATCACGTTTGATGGTGGGCGCTTCCTGAAACTCCTCGTAAATGCCCTTGGCCAATTCTACCCGGTCGACTCCTTCCGGCGCCACCTGAATATCCAGTTGTGCCAGAGCCATATCGAAGTCGCGATCTAAAAGCGATCCGGAATCCATGCCGTATTCCTTGAGTGCCTGCCGAATGGTGGCGGGGTCCGCATTGAACCGCCGGCCCACTTCATTGATGTTGGCCGATTTGTATTGCTTGTCGCGGTTGATGCCCAGGTGGTAGGCGCAGAACAATTCAAACGGCTCGATATTGGCCACCCGTTTGCCGCTCTGTGGCGCTTTCTCCGCGGCCTGATGCGGAGCGGAGGATGCGGTTTTGCCGTTGGGATTCCTGGCATGAGTTTGCTTGCCGCCGCGATCAGAGCTGTTGCGGCCCTTGCGCTCGTTATCGAATCGGTTGTGGCCTTTGGATCGGGGGCCGTTGCCGTTTCGCCCCTCGCCTTTTTTGCCATCCCGGCTGGTATTGGAGAGCATGGGGATATGAGACGTCAGGGTTTGGGGGGACGCGTCCAGCCACATTTGGGCGGCGTGGGCGTTGCGGTGGCTGGTGCGGCCGCGATTGCCATCATTGGATTGGGTTCTACCGGTCCGACCCTGTCCCTGCGGCCTGCGTCCGCCTGAGCCGCCCCGATTATTTTGATTTGAATGGCCTGTCTTTTTCAAAATAAAATCCTTTACATGAAGTGAACAAATGGTTGGACCCCGTGAGGATCCAATAGGTGCGGCGTTGCCCGGCGATGAATGTGGGCAATGCTCATGGAGCCAGAGTCTCCAGCTCGTCAACCAGGTCCTTAAATTTTTTCAATGCGGTGGCCACCGGTTTCGGGGAGCTCATGTCCACACCGGCACCTTTTAAAAGATCGATGGGGTATTTCGAACCGCCCGATTGTAAAAAATTGAGATAGTCTGCCAGGTCGGCGTCGCCCCCCTTGGTCACGCGTTCGGCCAGAGCGTAGGCGGCCGAAATTCCGGTGGCGTATTTATACACATAAAACCCGAAGTAGAAATGGGGGATACGGAAACATTCCAAGGCAAGGCACGGGTCCAAGGTCACTTCACTTCCAAAGTACCTCATCAGCAGTTGATTGTAAATATCTTTAAAAGAGTCCACCGTCATGGCGTTTCCCGCTTCGGCAGAAGTATAAATGTCGCGCTCGAACTCCGCGAACATGGTTTGCCGGAACAAGGTGCCGCGAAAATTATCAATTTCCCGGCAGAGGAGGTAAATCTTCATGTCCGGCCCGATATCCTGATTCAAAAAATAACGGGTGAGCAGGGCCTCGTTGAAGGTGGAAGCGACCTCGGCCACGAAAATGGTGTAATCGGCGTATAAATATTCCTGATGGGATTTGGAAAAATGCGAATGCATGGAGTGGCCCGCTTCATGCGCCAGCGTGTAAACGCTGTTGATGTTGTCGTCCATGTAGTTCATCAATATGAATGGGTTGGAGTCGTAGCACCCGGAGGAATACGCGCCGCTCCGCTTGCCCTTGCACTCGTAGCGGTCGACCCAGCGATTTTCCAGCAGGCCCTGAGTGACGGTGGCGACATAGTCCTCGCCCAAAGGCGCGAGCGCCTCGCCGATAGTGATCACCGCCTTCTCATAATTCATGTCCCATTTGATATTTTCAACCAGCGGCACACTGCAATCGTAAATGTGCAGTTCATCCAGTTTCAACCTGCGTTTGCGGATGGCGAAATACTTGTACAGCGGCTCCAGATTGTTGTGCACCGTCTCGATGAGTTGGTCGTACACGGTGACGGGAATGTTTTCCGTGAACAGAGCCTGCTCGCGGACCGAGGGGTAGTTTCGCGCCCGCGCATAAAACATGTCTTTTTTCAGGCTTCCGTCGAGCAGGGCGGTGAAGGTGTATTGATGTTGCTCGTAGGACTTGTAAACACTTTCAAATGTTTCGCGCCGAATCCGCCGGTCGTAATTTTGTAAAAGGCTTTGAAAATTTCCATGTGTGATTTGCACCGTTCTCTTCTCGGCGTCTTCAATCTGGCCCAGGTTGAGGTCGGTGTTGTCCAGCATGCCGAAGACGTTTTGCGGAGTGCGTGCCATCTCCGAGGACGCCGCCAACAGCGCTTCCTCTTTTGCCGATAAGGTGTGCTCGCGGAACCGCAACTGTTTCTCTATGTGATATTTGAAAAACTCCAGTTCGGGATCGTTCAAAAAATCCCGCATGGTGGCTTCCGGGATGTTCATCAATTCCGGATTGATGAAACTGCACGCCTGCTGGTAACGGGTCAGCAACTGCGTGGCCTTTTCATACTCAGCCTGGTGCCCGGTATGAGTCTTGTCCTCATCGTTGCGCAAATGAGCATAGGTGTAAATGGATTCCAGAGTCCGTGACAGCTGGGTATCGAATTCCAAACAGGCCTTGAGCCGGGCCGCTGAGGTTCCCAGAGTGCCGGCAAAGGAGGCGTAGGTCCCCAACTGCGATTCCAGAGCGATGCAGTCCGCCTGCCAATCGTTAGCTGAGGCGTAGAGACCTTTTAGATTCCAAGTGTCCCGTTCCTGAAGCTGGCTTCTTGTCCAAGGTTCTGTAGTTGCGTCCATCAATCCAATTCTACGAGCAAAATCTTAGGGGATAGATTGAGTTAATTTCAACGAGCGGTGAGATTATGGAATTGCCTGCTCAATCGATTTTAAATGCGTTTGAAGTTTGGTTCTTTTCTCCGACAGGTCCATTTGCTTTTGCCTGTCCTTCGCGATAACTTCCGGAGGAGCCTTGTCAACGAAATTTGGGTTGGAAAGCTTCTTACCCAAAAATATGCTGTCTTTTTCAATTTTTTTCAACTCTTTTTCGATACGTTTTTTTTCTTCCTCAAAATTCATCAGTCCTTTTAGGGGGATAATTATTTCCAGGCCACTCAAAATGGAAGAGGCCGCCACCTGCGGTTTGGCAATCGATGTGCCGATATTTAGTTCGTTCACCTTGGCTAATTCCTTGATATACCATGAGTATTGATTGAGGATGGTTTTCTTCCCCGCATCTTCGCACTGGATTATTAGAGGCAGAGCGAGCCCCGGATTGAGGTTCATCTCGCCGCGAATATTGCGGACGCCCGAGATCACTTCCATGATCAACCCCAAGTGTTTTTCTGCTTCGGCATCTTCCTGTGAAGGTTCGTGCCGCGGGTAAGGCGCGGTCATGATGCTCAAACCCTGCTTGGGCAATTTCTGCCAGATTTCCTCAGTGATGAACGGCATGAAGGGGTGCAGAAGTTTCAGGCTCGATTCCAGAACGTGTACCAGTACATTTTGCGTGGTCCTTCTATCAGAAGAATCTTCAGCGTTCAGCCGGCTTTTCGACAGCTCAATGTACCAGTCGCAGAATTCGTTCCAGACGAATTTGTAAATGGCGGAGGCCGCATCGTTGAACCGGAAACTTTCGAGAGCTCGATCGACTGCTTGGCAGGTTTTATTGAGCCGGCTCAATATCCAGCGATCGGCCAGGCTGTGTCCATCGCGATTCTCAAGCTGGGTGGAGCCGGTGTAATCCTCCAGGTTCATGAAGGCAAAGCGCGACGCGTTCCAGAGCTTGTTGCAGAAGTTGCGGTAACCGTCGATGCGGTCTTCATCGAGTTTGATGTCCCGGCCCTGCGCCGCAAATGCCGCCAGAGTGAAGCGCAAGGCATCGGTGCCGTATTTATCCATCATCACCAGCGGATCGATCACGTTGCCCTTGGTCTTGCTCATTTTCTGGCCTTCGGCATCGCGGATGAGAGCGTGGATGTAGACCTGATGGAACGGAATGTCCTGCTTGAACTTCAACCCCATCATGATCATGCGCGCCACCCAGAAAAAAAGAATATCGAACCCGGTACACATCACTGAGGTCGGATAAAATTTTTTCAGAGTTTCTGTTTGATCCGGCCAGCCGAGTGTGGAAAACGGCCAGAGCGCCGAACTGAACCAGGTGTCGAGCACGTCGCTTTCCTGGGTCAGATTTTTACTCCCGCATTGAGAACAGGTTGACGGGGCTTCGCGGGCCACGATCATTTTCGAACAGTCGCCGCAGGTCCAGGCGGGGATCTGGTGGCCCCACCAGATTTGCCGGGAGATGCACCAGTCGCGGATGTTTTCCATCCACTCGAAATAGGTATTTTCCCAAAACTGCGGCACGATCTTGACGGTGCCGTCGCGCACCACCTGGATGGCCGGCTCCGCCAACGGTTTCATTTTCACGAACCATTGCCTGGACAGGTACGGTTCCACCACCGTTTGGCAACGCTGGCAATGCCCCACCGAGTGTGTCAGGTCTTCCACCCGCTCCAGCAGGTTCAGGGTTTTCAGTTCTTCAACGATTTCCTTGCGGGCCTCGTACCGGTCCTTTCCTTTATAAGCGCCGGCGTTTTCGTTCAGCCTGGCGTCCTTATCGAAAATATTGATCGACGGCAATTGATGACGGGCGCCGATTTCAAAATCGTTGGGGTCGTGCGCCGGGGTGACTTTCAACGCGCCGGTGCCGAACGACTTGTCGACGTAACTGTCCTCGATGATCGGCAACTCCCGCTGGAGGATCGGCAGGATGAGAATCTTCCCGGCTTTTCCGGTGTGACGTTCGTCCTCCGGGTTGATGGCCACCGCGGTGTCGCCGAGCATCGTTTCCGGCCGCGTGGTGGCCACCGTGACGAACCCTTCACCGTCCTTGAAAGGATACTTGATGTGGTACAGGTGGCCCTGAGTTTCCTGAAACTCCACTTCCAAATCGGACAACGCGGTGTGACAGCGCGGACACCAGTTGATGATGTAGTCGCCCCGGTAAATCAATCCTTCTTCATAAAGGGTGACGAACACCTCGCGTACCGCCTTCGACAAACCTTCGTCCATGGTGAACCGGTCGCGTTCCCAATCCAGCGATCCTCCCAATTGGATTAACTGTTGTTTGATGTTGCCGCCCGATTCGTCGCGCCATTTCCAGACGCGCTCGATGAATGCTTCGCGTCCCAACTCATGGCGGTTCGTGCCTTCGGCGTGCAGTTGCTTTTCAATCACGTTTTGCGTGGCGATGCCGGCGTGATCGGTGCCCGGTTGCCAGAGCGTGTTGAATCCCTGCATCCGTTTCCACCGCACCAGAATATCCTGCAGGGTGTTGTTGAAGGCATGGCCGATGTGCAGGGACCCGGTGATGTTGGGCGGCGGAATGGCCATCGAAAAGGTTTTCCGATCCGATGTCTCGTCGGCGTGCGCCAGACGATGCTCGGCCCAGAATTCGATCCATTTCGATTCGACCGCTTTCGGCTGATATTGTTTGTCGAGTTGAATCATGTTGAACGTAAATTAAAGTTTTACCGGTCGCTCCCAGGTACAACCTGGCTCCTCTTCGACAGACCTCGTTCTGAGCTTGGCGAAGGACTCAGCCCAGGCTTTCAAAGAAGGGGCATTTCCATGACCCGGATTCTTCACTTCGTTCAGAATGACAGGCGACACTTTTTTGTCATCCTGAGTGCAACGAAGGATCTGCGTTTAGTGTGGTTGCCAGCAATTGTAGAGCGCATATCCGAGTGCGACTCTTCTGCTTCGGGCGTTGCCCGGTTACCTCCAGGTGTAACCTGACCCCTCAGCAGGGCAGGCAAGAGGCCTTAATACCCAATGATTGTTGAGCGCAAATCGGAGTTCGATCCCTTTTCCACCGGGCGTTGCCCGGAAAGCGGATTTTGAATGTTACTCGTTTTCCGCTTTTTTGATGTTGTCGATTTCTTTTTGAACGACGGAGCGGATTATTTCGGGGGCTATCTCTTTTACCATATCCCGGATGGTTTCCATAACAGAATCGGAAAGTCCGCTGATCTCTTTGCGCAGGGTTTCGTCCATGGACTTCTCCACCGCCCGGGAAACGTGTTCACCGATGACTTGATGCAAAGTGTCACTCGAAAACTGAGGAGGCGAAGGCTCGGTCCGGCGCGCGGGGGCGGCAGGCGCACTCTCTTCCGGCCGCAGGTTGCGGGACAAAGCCGACAGGTTGCTCAAGGTCTCCTCGATTAAATCCGGTGGGGTGGCGGGCCGGGTGACTGTCGGCTCAAGATCCCAACTTTCCCGGTTCTCAACTATGGGCGCACCTGCGGTGGGATCACCTACAGCGGGAATACCTACAGCGGGAACACGCACAGCGGATGTCCCTGCAACCGGGGCGCCGGCGAGCGAGCGAAACGCTCCGCTCAATTCCTCAGAGGATTCAATTTTGGAATTCCCATCTACCATGCTGGTTTCCAGTTCCGCCGCACTCAACTTTTCCATATCCTGAACGGTATCTTCCTGCTTGACCTCAGGCGGCGCGGTGGGGGACTTGAAATCCCGAATCTCGACGTCGGGCGCTCCGGCGATGGCGGCAAATACCTCGTTCATTGCTTCGTCGGATGCCCCTTGGGAGTCTTCTGTCGCCCGGCTGGCTTCACGGTCCACCTCGCCCGGCTTTTCTTCATCGGAAACGATATCTTTCACCGGCGGGCGCGTTTCGGGGCCTTGGAGGAGTGCCTTCACTTTCTGGATGATGTCGTTGGACTTGAAAGGTTTGGCGATGTGGTCGTCGGCGCGGGACTTTTTGAACCGGGCTTCATCAAAATCCTCAAAATCACTTTCCAGTAAAATCACCGGGATGGCCGGGTTCGATTCCTTGATCCGGCGGCTCAATTCGAAGCCGTCGAAGCCCGGCATTTTGGTGTCGGCCAGCACGAGGTCGGGTTGAAAAGAATCCAGCAACTCAAAAGCGGCCTGGCCATTCTCGACGCCTTGAATCTCTACGTTTTCCTTGGCGAAGGCCATCAAGATGATTTTTTGTATGCTGGCGCTGTCGTCGGCGACCAGGATTTTCGGTTTCATTTCGTCGTGACATCCATGGTGGCTGGTGCAGGAGTGTTGCAAGGTACAGAGTCGTTGCGCGCAGGCAGGTGATCGAGCGAACTCCTCATGTCCGAAAAATTATAACACAGGTCCGCCATGACGCTTCGCGCGGGGCGAATGAAAAATTCAATTTGCTACAGATGAACACGGATGGATTCATTTGTCACCCTGAGCCAGTCGAAGGGTGACCCCGTTTCCGGAGAGGACGCCGAGGTCGTTGAGGGGTAAAAGAAGAGGAAAAGAGGGGAAAGGGATAAAGGATAAACGAAAACTTTGAATAATCCCTCCCCTTACCAAGGGGAGGGTTGGGAGGGGGCATCCCTCTCTTCACAAAGAGGGGGCCCAATCTCGCCTCCAGGAGCAACCTGGCCGGGCGTTGCCCGGCCGGGGGAGCCAGCAAGCTGGCCGTTGGGGATTATGCCCAAAACTTGTTGAGCACAAGTGGAGTTTGACCCTTTTAGCTCCGGCGCTTCGCCGGCGGGTCAGGAGTTTGTAGCTTGCTGAATTTCAGTGGAGAGGGAATCCCACTCCGTTAGCAGAGTGTTTTCCTCGTAGACTAGATTTTTTTGCCGGGCCAGGGCGTCGCGCAGGTCCGCTTTCTGTTGTTCCTCGTACAGGGCGGAATCAGCCAGCTTTTCTTCGATCTTCTGCTTGTCCTGCATCACCTGTTCGAGCCGCGCTTCGACTTTCTTTAGGCGGCTTGCCAACGGTTTCAGTTGCCGGTGTTTTTTATTTCGTGCCTCGGCCTCCCGCCGTTTTTGCTCCTTACGCGTATCGCCGGGTTTTTTCTTGGCAGGTCGCTGTTCGATTTTTGCGGCTTCCGCCTCCTGTGCTTTGGCCCATTCGTAGTCGCTGTAATTACCGAAATATTCTTTGACCTGGCCGTCCTTTACTTCCCAAACACGGTTGATAATGCCGTCCAGAAAATACCGGTCGTGGGAAATGGTGACCAGCGTGCCCTCATAGTCGGCCAGGGACGCCGCCAGCACCTCGCAGGACCGCATGTCCAGGTGGTTGGTGGGTTCGTCGAGGAGCAGGAGCGAAGCCGGTAGCGCCAGCATCCGCGCCAATGCCAGACGCGACCGCTCACCGCCGGACAGCACCGAGACCTTTTTGTTCACGTCATTGCCGGAGAACAGAAACGCTCCCAGAATGCTTTGCTTTTTGGTGCGTGGCAGATGGCCGGCCACTTCCTCCAGAGATTCCAAAACGGTTTGATCCGGGTTCAGGATTTCAGAATGGTGCTGGGCGTAATAAGCGCGGGTGACGTTGGCGCCCAGCTTGAGTTCGCCTTTTTCAAATTTCAGAATGCCGGTCAGCAGTTTGAGCAGGGTCGACTTGCCGGCGCCGTTGGGGCCGACCAGCGCGACTTTGACGCCGCGGTCGAGGGCGATGGAAAAGTCTTTGTAGACCTGCACGTCGCCGTAACTTTTGTCGATGTGTTTGAGTTCGGCCACAGTGCGCCCGGTGCGCGGCGGTTGCGGAAAACGGAAATGCACCGTCTTCGATTGCGTGACCGTCTTGACCCGTTCCATTTTGTTCAGCATCTTGATCCGGCTTTGCACCTGCGTGGCTTTGGTGTTCTTGGCGCGGAAGCGTTCGATGAACTTTTCCACCTGGGCGATTTTTTTGCCCTGGTTGACGGCCTGGGCCTCGAGCAGAGCTATACGCTCGGCTTTTTGTTTTTCAAAATTATCGAAATTGCCGGTGGTGCTGGTGAGCGTGCCGCGGTCGAGCTCGACGATGCGGCTCACCAAGCCGTTCAAAAAGCGGCGGTCATGCGATATCAGCAACAGACTGCCTTCAAAGTTTTTGAGGAACGACTCCAGCCACACCACGGAATGAAGGTCGAGATGATTGGTCGGCTCGTCGAGTAGGAGGACTTCCGGGTTTTGCAGGAGCAATCGGCCCAGCTCGGCACGCATGCGCCAGCCGCCGGAAAATTTTTCAAGCGGCTCATCCCATTGTCCGGTTTTAAATCCAAGGCCGGATAAAATCGATTTAGCCTGACTCTCGCGCTCGTATCCGCCCAGCCGTTCAAATTCGTGTTGCAGATGGCCGTATTTTTTGCTCCATTCCTCCGGCGACCGCTGGTGCAGGCGGTGGTCGTTTTCCAGGCGTTCCATGTCCTGTTTCACTTTGCTGAAATAGGGATCGCCCAGTGCCACCCGTTCCAACACCGTGCCGGTGCCGGGGGTCAGCTCCTGTTCCAGCATCGCCACCCGCGCGCCCTTGCGCACCACAACTTTTCCGGAGTCGACTGCCTCCCGGCTGAGCGCGATGCGCATCAGAGTGGTTTTGCCCATGCCGTTCTCGCCGACGAGGCCGACGCATTCGCCGGGTTTGAGGTGAAAGGTCACGTCGTCAAACAAAACCTTGGGGCCGTATTGCTTCTTTATGTTTTGCAGGGTGATCATATGAGATTAATGCCGCTCGCGCAGTTTGGGGTTGAAGGCCTCGCGTAATCCTTCGCCGCACAGGTTGAAAGCGAGGACCACGAACAGGATGGTGAGCCCTGGGATGAAAGTCAGCCAGGGCGCGTCGAAGATGAAGCCCTTGCCGTCCGATAAAATGTTGCCCCAGGTGGCGTCGGGCGGTTGTACACCAAAACCGAGAAAGCTCAAAGCGGATTCGGTCAAAATGGCGCTGGCCACGCCGATGGTGGCGGACACCAGCACCGGCGCGATGGCGTTGGGCACGATGTGCTGGAAGATGATGCGCATCTCCGGGATCGCCTGGCTCTTGGCGGCGATCACGTAATCCTGCTCGCGCAGGGAAAGGAACTCGGCGCGTACCAGGCGCGCGGTGCCCATCCAACTGGTCACGCCGATGACGATCATGATGTTGTAGATGTTGGGCGGCAACAGTGCCACCACGGTCAGGATTAAAAAGAAAGTGGGAAAACATAGCATGATGTCGACGAACCGCATGATCAAAGTGTCGACGGTGAGGAACCCCAGCTTGACCCGGCCATAATAACCGGCGAACCCGCCGAACAGGATGCCGAGGCTCACCATGATGCCGACCGCGACGAACCCGACGGTGAGGGAAACGAAGGTGCCCTCCAGCATGCGGTTGAACACGTCGCGGCCTAATTCGTCGGTTCCCAGCAGATAAACGCCGAAGGGCGGCGCTTCATCTGCCGGCACGATTTCGCTGGTGAACGGCGTGAGGGGTGGCAGGAATTTTTCCGACAAGCGCACCACCGAGGGGTCGAATACCGGAATGTATTGAGTGATCAATTTGCCGCCGATGGCCACCACCACCAACAGAGCCAGAAACCACAAACTAGCCACTGCCAGCGGATCGCGCTTGAACACGGTCCAGCGCTCGCGGCCCATACCGATTTCCGGCCGCAGGTCCTCGGCGTTGTCGGTGATTTTCATGTTTTGGGTGTCGGAGGTCATAATGTTTTTTTAAAATTTAATCCGTGGATCGACCACGGCGTACAGGATGTCGGACGCCAACGTGCCGATCAAAGTCAAAACAGCGGCGATCAGGTTGAGCGTCAGGATGACCGGGAAATCGCGCGCCAGAATGGCTTCGTAACCGAGCCGTCCCATCCCCGGCCAGGCGAAGATGGTTTCAAAAATCACCGAGCCGCCGATCAGGCCGGGGATCATGAGCCCGAACATGGTGATGAACGGCAACATCGCGTTGCGCAATCCGTGGCGGTAGATGACGACGTCTTCGGACAAGCCCTTGGCGCGGGCGGTGCGCATGTAGTCCTGGGTGATGACTTCCAGCATTTGCGAACGCACGTAACGCGAAAGCACGGCGACTCCGGCGGTGGCGGTCATCAGCGCCGGGATGGTCAGGTGCCAGATGCGGTCCATGGACTGCATCAACAGCCCGGCGTTTTCCAACCCGAAGGTGCGCATGCCGATCACCGGGACGTCGAAAGTTTTCACGATGAAAATTATCATCATGTAGGACAGGAAAAACCCGGGAATGGAAATCAGCGCGTAGGAGATGAACGTGCTCGAGCGGTCGTACAGACTGCCGCGATGCAACGCCGCCCGGATGCCCACCGGAAACGCCACGCACCAGGTGATCAACGTGGCGAGGATGAACAGCGGCAGGGAGTTGAGGAACCGGTCCCAGACTTTTTCCAGCACCGGCTGGTTGTCCTTGAACGATTTCAATTCGCCGCTGGCCAGATCGCGTATCCAGTAGAAATATTGCACGTGCAGGGGATCGTCGAGGTGGAAGGCGTCGCGGATGCGCTGGATGTCCTCTGCCTTCATACGCGGGTTGGAGGGATCGACCTTGCTCGGCTCGCCCGGCGCCAGGTGGACGATGGTGTGCGCGATGATCGAAATGAAAAACAGCAGAACGATGCGCTGTCCAATGCTCCTGATAATGAATGCGGTCATAAAATTTGGTAGATGTAAAAGCGGATTAAAACCACCCCTCCCAGCCCTCCCCTTGGCAAGGGGAGCGATTATTTAGGTCACGCTTGCCTGGCCCATCTGCGGTTCCACGGCTGTTGGATTTTGCTATACTTCGCCGCATGGACATTATACAGATCGCCCGCTACCTCGACCAGTTATTGGATATCGAAAATATCAAGGACTCGCCGCGCGCGATGAACGGCCTGCAGGTGCAGAATAAAGGGGAACTCCGCAAGGTGGGCCTGGCAGTGGACGCGTGCCAGGCGACCATCGCAATGGCCATCGAGCGCGACTGCCAGATGATGTTTGTCCACCACGGGATTTTCTGGGGCGGTTTGCAACCCGCGCGCGGATCGCATTATGACAAACTGTCGGCGATGATCCAGGCTAATCTGGGTTTGTACTCCGCCCACCTGCCGTTGGACATGCACCCCGTCCTCGGCAACAATCGCGCCCTGGCGGACAAGATCGGTCTCGCGCATGCCGAAGTCTTCGGCGAATATGAAGGACAACTCATCGGCCTCAAGGGCAAGGTGAAACGTCAACCGGCGGAGCAGTTGGGCCAGACGCTTGAACAGCAATTGGGCGCTCCGGTGAAAGTGATCGGTGACGGAGACGTGGAGAGCGTTGGGCTGGTCACCGGCGGCGCGGGCGAAATCATCAGTCAGGCGGTGCAGGCGGGATTGGACTGCTACATCACCGGCGAAGGCGAGCACCATCACTATCATGATGCCACCGAAGGCGGATGCGTACTCATGTTCGCCGGCCACTACGCCACCGAGACCGGCGGGGTTAAAGCCGTCGGCAAACACCTCGAACAACAGTTCGGCCTCCAAACCGAATTCCTCGATTACCCGACCGGTCTTTAAAGATATTTTTTAGACGGGACGCAGGGTCAACCCGCAAGAAAACCCAGATTCTTCGTCGCCTCCGGCTCCTCAGAATGACCAATGCATACGGGTTTTCATTCCGAGGCCTTCGATGCTCAAAGTGACAAATACCTACAGGTTGTCATCCTGAGCGTCAGCGAAGGATCTGGGTTTTGGTCTGATGCCATAAAAAATATTATTCTCACATCTGAATGACAAGGGGTGGTGGCATGGTCATCCTGAGTGCCAGCGAAGAATCTGTGGTTCATTTTAAATTTTGGACCAGCGGCCCGCTGGCCGGCGCTTCACGGTCGCTTCCGGGGGACCGTTTAAAGCGTGGGGTCTAAAGATCAGCTTGTTGTATGGCTGTTGCGAGAAGTTTGTTTAATGTTTCCTTGTCGTGTTTGATGCCTTGCACGATTTTTTTGGCGCGTTCGGATAGTCGCTGGTAGCCCCACACGCTACGGCGGAGGGTTTCCTGCCAGCCTTCACGGCTGTAGTATTGCGGTAGATTCACGTCGAAATAGGAAATGCTGTCGGCGTCTTTCAAAAGATCCGATGCGGGATCCCCTCCGAATTCGTGGTGGGTGACCAATTGGCAGGCGCTCTCGGAAATTTCTGATGAGACTCCGCACGCTTCCAAAATTTCGCGGAGCATCAGCGCACCGTTTTCAGCGTGGGCGGTTTTGAAGTCGTCATAATGTTCAAAATCGGCCCGTTGCACTTTCCTGGAGTCCACGGCCCGGTCGATATCGTGGGCCAGAGCGGCGATTTGGAGGGCCGGGGCGGCGTGGGGGTCCAGCTTCAAAAGCCATTCCAGCGTGTTCTCCGCATGACCCGGATCCTCGGGTACTTTGGAACCGGCGATCACTTTTCTGATCTTTCTTTTGGCTTGTTCGATGTTATCCATTGTCCCGGCAGATGATGACCCGGCGCAAAGTTTCCCCGTTCATGACCACGGCGATGACGGCCAAGGTCAAGAGCGCCTGATTGAACAGGGCCCCCAGCAAAATCAGGAACACCCGGACGTCCCGTCCCAGGCGGAAAGGAGAACCTGTGCCGATTTTTTGGTGCATGAGGTGGTCGTATTTGTCGGCGGTGTAGCTCAGCATGAAAGAGCCGATGATCGCCATGAATCCTGTCAAAAGGATGAATCCTTCCGGTTGGGCCTCATAAGCATGCCAAGTGAGTCCGAACAGCAGGAAGGCATCGGCGTAGCGGTCCAGTACGGCGTCGAACCAGCCTCCGTAGTCGGACTGCTGGAATTTGAGGCGGGCCACCTCTCCGTCACAGCCATCGATCACCGAGGCGAACTGGGCCAAGAGTCCGCCCGCCACCAGGAACAGGTATCCTCCGTAGGCGAAGAAACCGGCGGCGAGGAGTGAAAGCAGGAAAGAAACAAACGAGATTTGATTCGGTGTGACCGGGGTGTGGACCAGCATTCCGGAAATCCGTATGGACAAGGGCCGGTTCAAGTAACGCGATACCGGGCCATCGGTGGCTTTATTCCGCAATTGTCCCAAAAGCCCTTGGGCGGCTTTTTTAAAGGCGGCGGGGGAGTCCACGTCCATCCAGAACCGGCCGGTGACGGGGACCGCATGGAAACGGCCGGCGGCGGCGAGCACCCGGCCCGCGCCGGACAGGGTGGTGTCGTTGTGTTTGCGGGCACTTTCTTCCAAGGCCGGGAAGATGCCCGGCGTACACAGGAAAATACCGGTGTCGAAAGCGTTGTAGTCTGCCAGTCCTTTGCCGATCGCTTGGATCCGGTCGCTCTCCATTTTGACCCGCGTGACATCCTCCATATCGATGAGAGGATTATGGATATCCTGATCAACGCAGAGGACGACTTCGCCTTCTTTTAGCGGGTGGCGCAGGAGGATCCGGACCCATTCCGGATCGAACACGTGATCCGCCATGAGCAATAGGAAGGGTTCTTGCAGGAAGTCCCGCGCCTTCAACACCGAGAGACCGTTCTCTTGCTCCCACTCCTCATTATGAATGCAGGTTATAGGAATGTTAAGGCGTTCCCCCAGTTGAGTGATGAAGGGCTTCAGTTTTTCACTTTGGTATCCTGTGACCACTAAAAAATCATCCGCCCCAGCATGGTGCGCCGAGCGGATGACTCGTTCAATCAAAGGGATTCCCAGAAGAGGGATGAGGGGTTTGACCTCACCCTTCTGTTGCAACCGACTCCCTTGGCCTGCGGCTAATATAAGACACTTCATGCGGCTTGCTCCGGGGACGTTGGATGAATTTTTCGATCTGACGATACGCTTCGGTGTCCGTCATCTGGCGTGGCGGATGTTTGCAGAAATAAGCGGACGGTTCATAGAGAATGCCGCCTTCGCCGCGGTCGAGCGCCAGTTTCGCGCAACGGATGGCATCGATGACCACGCCCGCCGAGTTGGGGGAATCCTCCACGGAAAGACGCAATTCGAGGTTCATCGGGATATCGCCGAAGAGCCGTCCCTCCATGCGAATGAAGCATATCTTGTTGTCATTCTGCCAGGCAACGTAATCGCTGGGTCCGATATGAATGTTGTGGTCATCCAGGCGTTCGGCGGTGACCGATTGGACGGCCTCGGTTTTCGAGGTCTTTTTGGAGGCCAGGCGGTCCCGGTTGAGCATGTTCAGAAAATCGGTATTGCCCCCGGTATTGAGCTGGTAAGTGCGGTCCAGTTTGACCCCGCGCATTTTGAACAGGTCGGTGAGCGTGCGGTGGGTAATGGTCGCCCCCAATTGGGCCTTGACATCGTCTCCGATCAAAGGCAGGCCTTTTTTCTTGAAGCGGTCCGCCCATTCGGGGTTGCTCGCGATAAAAACGGGAATGTTATTGATGAAAGCCGTTTCCGCTTCCAAGGCGCATTCCGCGTAAAAACGTGTGGCTTCCTCTGAACCTACTGGCAGGTAATTCAACAGGATTTCCGCTTTCGATTGCACCAGGATAGCCACCACCTCGGCCTTGGAGGGTTGCGGCAGATCCGCCGGTAGAAAGGTATAATTCTCTCCATAATTTTTCATGTGCTCGGAAAACCCATCGAGGCTTCGCCCCATCTGCACCTTCAACCCGGATTTCGGGAGGTCCGGACAGAACACGGTGGTGCAATTGGGTTTCGCAAAAATCGCCTCATGGATGTCTTGACCCACCTTGCGCTTGTCGATATCAAAGGCGGCAACCACCTCGATGTCCCCGGGCGCGTAACCTCCCACGTCCCAGTACATCAGACCTATAGCTTCTTCCGGAAGTTTGTCCCGGTAATAATGAATCCCCTGGATCAACGAGCTAGCGCAATTGCCCACACCTATGATCGCAATTTTTATTTTGCCTCTGGTTTGAGTTTTATTTTCATTCACTTTGGCACCTCCAAAAAAAATTAAACAACTTGACGGTCTGTTTGGGTGCCAGGTTTAAAATAGCAACCGGGCAAACATTGACCGAGTTCTTCATTTGGACAGTGAGGCTCCCAGGTCAACCCGAAAGGTCTATTTTCAGGTACAATCTATTGAGCCCCGATCTCAAAAACTTCATGGGTGAGCTTCTATCGCCAGTTCATGGCCCAATGCCTGGGCCCCTGCAGAACAAGCATCAACTTCCCGGGAAATTCGACAGGAAATCCCTATTTTCGTCCCCATTTGGGCTTATAGGACAGTTGCCGACTTTAATTCTTTAAAGATCCTGTTTTGCAAATAGCTGGCGCAAGTATTTATTTTTTCTGGGGGTATTTCGAACCCATGCATTTTGCCGCTCAAGTAGCGGGGAACTACTCAAACATGCTTTTGCTTGAGAATTCTCAAATAAGCCGGATTTTTCCGGACCACCGGAACGCAACCTAAAGATTTGTATAACGACCGATTAAAGTCTTCAGACAAAATCCGCTTTACTGCGTTGTAAGGTTTCGAGAGTGCGAAGTCTAACATGCTTTCAGGTCAGATGTCAGAAAATTGCCGTTGGAGCTGGGAGGAAGGACAATAACCACAAAAAATTCAATTAATTGTAGCGAATTGGGACGCAAAAGCCAAAGCGGGTCTTGGGGATTGCAGGCGGGGGAGGTTGAAGAACCGGTTGCTTAAAAAGTGAAGCGGAATTTCTCGAAGAGAGCCATGGTCACTTCGCTGTGGCCGTCTTTTTTGATTTCGGCTTCGATGCGTTTGATGCCCATGTCGCGGACAAAGGGGATGGGGATGCGCATGACCTTAGCCTTGGCGTCGTCGTGCCAGAACAATTCAAATTCCGGCTCGTCCTCCATCTGGTTTTCGTAATCGACGTCCCTCTGCTTGTCTTCTTCGGACACTTCCATACCCATGGCTTCCTTGGCGGAGGCGGGCATGATGTTGGTGAAGACTTCCGCGATGATTTCGGGCGTCACCATTTTATCGCCGCGTTGCCGGGCGCGCGCTTCAATAGTTTGCTTGGCCATGCCGAGCACGAAGGGCGGCACTTTTTCCATTTTCTCCAGGGCTTCCTTGGACCACGGCATGCCGCTGGTCGGGGCGGTTTCCATGTAATTTTTGAACTTCTCGACGATGTCGTCTTTCTTCTCGGTGCGCATGCTGAGGAAGTCCTCGATTTCCTCGATCACTTCCACCTTGCGCGGGCTTTCCGCCATCTTTTGCTTGGCCACCTCGAACGCGCCCATCGACAATTCTTCGAACCCGAACTGCTTGACCCGTTTGGAGACCAGCATCATCGACTCGTTGCGGATTTCGGTGAGAAAATCCGAGGTGATGTATTTGAATTCGCGCTTGACGGCGCGCTGGACCATCAGTTTGCGGATGCCGGGCCGGACGAACTCCGGCGCGTGTTTCACCCGCTCCCAGGCCTCCACCGTCCACTCCACATGGTTCTCATCGGCGTAGGGATGGTCGATGCGGTCGGACAGCTCTATTTCTTTTTCATGTGCGGTATAATCTTCGCCCATGGCACGGTCCTCTGGGGTTGGCAAACCCCGGTTTTTGATTTATTGTCTGCTAGGAATTCCTATTCTCAAACTACTTAAAACCGCAGAGGTTGTCAAATAATTCGCCCTGTTTTCATTGAAGGAACGCAGATTTGAAACGCACTCCCATGGTTTATGTTTTCTTCCTGATCTCGGGCATGACCGCCCTGGTCTACGAGATCATCTGGACCCGCATGTTGACCCTGGTGTTTGGTCACACGGTGTATTCGGTTTCGGTGGTGCTGGCGGCATTCATGGCCGGGCTCGGGTTCGGCAGTTACCTGTGGGGCCACGCCATCGACCGGGCGCCGAAGAAAAATCCCCTGTTGATTTACGGACTGGTGGAGATATTGATCTTCGCCACCTGTGCGGTGATCTCGCTGGTCTTATCCGAATTCCAGGTGTTCTATGACCTCCTCCACCGCTGGGTTCCGGAATCTCCGGTGCTGTTTCAGGTCATCAAAGCGGTGCTGGCCTTTTTGTTGATATTCATTCCGACCA
>SMUY01329449.1_pt1 | contig 20864 bp, 17 predicted proteins | sample 2456441 | NCBI WGS metagenome assembly SMUY01 (sample SAMN11095931, study PRJNA526329) | marine sediment metagenome | biome: Marine sediment; feature: Surficial sediment; material: Deep marine sediment; isolation source: Hadal surficial sediment | place: Pacific Ocean | collected 2014-11 | depth...
CGACGATGAAGTTGGCGATCAGCGCCAACGGTCGGGCCGGGGCGCCGAGGGGCTCGATCTGTCGAAGGGCCTGGTCTCGAAGCCGCCCCGCCTCGGCCCGAGCGCCGTCGAGGCCCAGCAGGCCCGGGTAGGTGGCCTTGGCGCGGTTGGCATCGACCCCCGGCATCTTGCCGAGATTCTCGGCCGATCCCTCGATGTCGAGGATGTCGTCGACGATCTGGAAGGCGAGGCCAACGGAGCGGCCGTAGGCGCCGAGCCGTTCCACCGTGGCGTCGTCGGCGCCGGCGAGGAGGGCGCCGATCCGGACGCATGCGGTCAAGAGGGCTCCGGTCTTGGCGGTGTGAAGGGCTTCCAGCGAAACGATATCAATGGGCCGGCCCTCGGCCTCGATGTCGAGCCATTGACCGGCTGCCATTCCGGCGCTGCCGACGGCGGTACCCAATTCCACCAGCGTTTCGATCCATGGCCCGGGTGTTTCGGCGTCGCGGGCGGCGGCGGCGAGGAGCGCGAAGGCCGCCGACTGCAACGCGTCGCCGGCGAGGATCGCTTGTGGCTCGCCGAAGACCTTGTGGCTGGTGGGTTTCCCGCGACGAAGGCAGTCATCGTCGAAGGCGGGTAAATCGTCGTGAATGAGCGAATACGTGTGGATCAGCTCGACAGCGCAGGCTGCTGGGAGGAGCATTTCGGTGGCGTCTCTCGAGACCTCGACGGGGTTTCCCACGGCGTTGGGGAGGCCTGCCACAGCCTCGGCGGCGGCGAGCACGAGGATGGGACGCAACCGCTTGCCGCCGGCGAAGACCGAGTAGCGCATCGCTTCGTGCAACCCTGCCGGAGGCTCATCAGCGGCTGGAAGGGCACGCTCCAGTGCGGCGTCGATGAGAGCTCGGTAGGTTGCAAAAAGGTGCCCGGCCGCGTCCGATGCTGCCGTGGGGTCGCCGGCAGGCGGGCTAGCCATTCGCGTCGTCGACGCTGGGCGGAACAGATTCCACCGTCAACGTGCCGTCGAGGGTCTCGGAGAGCTGTTCGATGCGCTGCTCCATCCCGTCGAGCCGCTGGCGGCAAAAAGCAAAGAGGTGGACGGCGGACTCATAGACTTCGAGGGCCCTCTCCAGAGGCACGTCGCCTTCCTCGAGGTGCGCGGCGAGCTCTTCGAGCTTCGTGAGAGCGGCGTCGAAAGTCAGGTCTTCATCACCGAAGGACAGCGTTTCCTGGTCGGTTTCTTGCTTAGCCTGCATATCTCAACGCCCTCCTGCTGCGGGCGTGGAGAAGCGCGCGTCTACGGCGTTGCGCTTGGTCGGGCACCTCGACGTACTGTCACCTACGCCGCCGGTGCCCTTCCGGCGCGCGCCTTGTATCCACGCCCTTCTCCGCACCCTCGCGACGAAGGGCGATGAGATATCCGGGTTAGGCGTCTTGCTCATGGATACGCGATTGTCTCACAAAGGTTGTGGGATCGTACCCTTTACGGTTGACTCCACGGTGCAATCGAGGCTGTCTTTTTCGAGCCGAATACGCACCGGGTCGCCGGCCGCGACGTCGTCGGCGGAACGGACGATGGCGCCGTCGACGCGACGCTCGCAGATCGAGTAACCGCGCCCCAGAACCGCCAATGGACTGAGGGCGTCGATACGCGCCACAGTCGTTGCAAGGCGTGACCTGCGTTGCTCGATGAGCCGTCCCAGCGAGCGCGCCAGCCCGTGCGCTGCGCCGTCGACGCGGGCGCGGGTCTTGAGAGCCATCGCGGCGAGGTTTTTCGACGTCAGCCACCGGGCCATAGATTCGAGGGCCTGTCGGTTTTCGATGAACCGTCGATCGGTCGGTGTCTTGACCCCGTCGAAGGCCTCGTCAAGTCGCTGCCGGTACACCGAGAGCAGGCGTGCCGGTTGGCCGAGTCTTCGTTGCAGTACAGGCTCCTGTAGGCGGGAACGGGTGACCAGCAACTGGCGGCCGACGGCGGAGCGGGCACGGCGGCCGGCACCGTCGATGCGATCCAAGAGAAGCTCCCTGCTGGAGGCGACCAGCTCGGCGGCCGCGGTCGGGGTCGCTGCCCGCCGGTCGGCAACCAGGTCGGCTATGGTCTGGTCGATCTCGTGCCCGACGGCCGATACGATGGGGATTGCCGACGCGGCTATGGCGCGCGCCAGCCGTTCCTCGTTGAACGCCCAGAGGTCCTCGCGCGAGCCGCCGCCCCGGCCGACGATGATTACGTCGGCTTCGGCGTGACGGTTCAGTCGGTCGATGGCAGCGACGATGTCGTCCGCCGCCCCGGTTCCTTGAACCTGGGCCGGCGATAAGAGGGCGCGAATCGGCACCGCATTCTTCTTCCAGACACGACACATGTCCCGCCACGCCGCTCCGGTGGGCGAGGTGACGACACCTACGCAGCGAGGTAGGACGGGAAGCGGGCGTTTGCGGTCGGGGTCGAACAATCCCTCTTCAGCGAGGCGCGCTTTGAGTTGCTCATAGGCAAGCTGAAGGGCGCCCCAACCGACCGGCTCGAGGATCTCGGCGACCACCTGAAACTTCCCGCGCACCGGATAGATCGTTACCTCGCCGCCGAGGATGATCTCCATGCCTTCCTCGATGTCGAAGGGAACCTGACTGTTGGCGCGCTTGAACATCGCGGCTGGGATCAGCGAGCGGTCATCCTTCAGGTCGAAATACCAATGGCCGCTGGCGGGCGCTGAGAAGCCGCTGATCTCACCGCGCACCCAGACAAAGGGCATCGCTTCGGTGAGCAGGTCACGCGAGAGCTCTACGAGCTCGGAGACGCTCCAGACCTGACGTTGCTCTTCTGCGGGCGCCGAGGCCATCAGTCGAAGATTCGATCGGCGATGTCGGCGTCTTCGTTTCCCGGCGCGTGCAGGGGGCCAGGCGGATCGAGGAAGACGTTGATGCCCGTGGCGCGGCCGGTCGCGGTGTCGATGTCGATCAGCGCACAGGCAACGCGCGGGTTGGCGGTGGCGACCTGAAAACGTGCCGGGCGGCCGGTGATGAAGCGGTGCAGCGCAAGATCGGGGCGGGTACCGATGATCGAGTCATAGGGGCCCGTCATGCCTACATCGGTGCAGTACGCCGTCCCGGCGGGGAGCAGCCGTGCGTCGGCGGTCGGCACGTGGGTGTGCGTGCCGACGACGGCGCTGACCCTGCCGTCGGCGTGCCACCCCATTCCGAGCTTCTCGGAGGTCGCCTCGGCGTGAAAATCGAGCAAGATCGTCGCCGACGGATCGGCGATCTCATCGAGGATGTCGTCGAGGGCTCGGAACGGGCACTCGATCGGCGGCATGAAGACGCGCCCCTGGAGGTTGATCACGATCACCGGGTGACCATCACGGGCCCGCCCATGGAAAATGCCGGTGCCGGGCGATTCGGGGGGGTAATTGGCCGGTCGCAACAGGCGGGGCTCGGCGTCCAAGTACTGCTCGATGCCCCTTTGAGCCCAGATGTGGTTCCCGCTCGTCAAGACGTCGACGCCCATCGCCAGGATGTCGTCGGCAAGCGCTGGGGTGACGCCGCGGCCGGCGGCGACATTCTCGGCGTTGACGACGGTAAAATCGACAGCATGCGTCGCCTGCAGGTCGGCGAGCCGAGCCGACAGGATGCGGCGTCCCGGCTTGCCGACGACGTCGCCGACGAACAGCAGCCTCACCGCGCGAAGCCTACGGCGCGGGTTTCACGAATTACCGTGACCTTGATCTCGCCCGGGTACTGGACTTCCTTCTCGATCCGCTTGGCGATGTCCTTCGACAGCCATACGGCCTCGTTGTCGCTCACTTGGTCGGACTCGACGATGATGCGCAGCTCACGTCCCGCCTGGATGGCGTAGGCCTTGGTGACACCGTTGAAGGCGTCGGCGATCTCTTCGAGCTTCTGCAGGCGCTTGACGTAGGTCTCGAGCATGTCGCGACGGGCACCGGGGCGGGCCGCAGACAAGGCGTCGGCAGCTTGAACGAGGACTGCCTCAACGGTCTTGGGCTCGACGTCGAAATGGTGAGCCTCCATGCCGTGGATCACGGCGTCCGCTTCCCCATAGCGGCGCAACAGATCGATGCCGATGGTCAGGTGGGTTCCCTCAACCTCGTGGTCGACTGCCTTGCCGACGTCGTGGAGCAGGCCGGCACGGCGCGCCACGTGGGCGTCGGCGCCAAGCTCGCCGGCGAGAATCCCGGCGATCGTCGCCACCTCGATCGAGTGCTTCAGGACGTTCTGTCCGTACGAAGTGCGAAACTTGAGCGTCCCGAGCAGGCGTACCAGCTCGGGGTGCAACTCGTGGATGCCCAGGTCCGCGGCCGCTTCGCCGCCGTCGTGCAGTATTTGCTCCTCGATGTCGGCGCGGATGCGGGCGACGACCTCCTCGATGCGAGCGGGGTGGATGCGACCGTCTCCGACGAGCTGCTCGAGGGCGAGCCTCGCGACCTCACGGCGCAACGGATCAAACGTAGAGATCAGCACCGCTTCCGGTGTGTCATCGACGATGAGGTTGACGCCGGTGATCATCTCGAAGGCGCGGATGTTGCGACCCTCGCGGCCGATGACCCGGCCCTTCATGTCGTCCGAAGGTAACGCAACCACCGAAACGGTGTGTTCGGCGACGTGGTCGCTGGCGGCGCGCTGAATCGCCATCGAGATGATGCGCTGGGCTTGCTTCTTGGCCGTCGTCTTGGCGTCCTCCTCGATGCGGCGGATGGTCGTGGTTGCCTGTTCGCGGGCCTCACGCTGCATGAGCTGGATCAGGGTTTGCTTGGCTTCGTCCGAGGTCTGGCCGGCGATGCGTTCGAGGCGTGCAACAGCTTCGTCGCGCCTCGTGTCGGCCTCCTTTTCGGCGAGGTCGACGCGCTGGAGCTTGGCGCGGAGCTCGCCTTCGAGGCGTGAAAGCTCCTTCTCGCGGTCCTCGAACGAGCTCGTGCGCCGCTCGAGCTTTTCGTCGCGCCGGGAGATCCGCCGCTCGAGCTTGCTGATCTCACGCCGTCGGTCGCGGCTCTCGTCTTCGAATTCCTGCCGGGCGCGGAGGTGTTCTTCGCGAGCCTCGATCTTGGCCTCTTTGAGTAGTGTCGCGGCGTTCCTGGTGGCCTCTCGGGAAAGGTCCTCGGCCTTCACGCTGGCTTCGCCGAGCAGGCGCCTGGCGGCGCGTCGACGCGTCGCCAGCCAGATGGCGAAGAGGATCGAGCCGCCGATCACCACGCCGACGGCGACGGCCACCGTGGTGGAGGCTTGAGAGAGTCCGAAGCTCTGGGTCAGGAGGCCGGGACCGACGGTGCTGGTAACGGTGGTGCCGTGTATGGTCACGCCTTCACCTCGCCTGCTGGTCGGCCTCGGATCACGACGAGGGAGAAGGGGGCGACCTTGCGGTCGCCGAACCTGGCGCCGATGGCGACGAGAGCGGTGGCACGGAAAACGGAGGAGATTGCGGCCCGACTAGGCTAACAAACCCCCTTCGCGAAGAAGCGGTTCAAACCACTGCATCCATGCAACATGCGGGCGTTCGGTCTGCTCTCGTTTCGTTGGAGAAAACTGCCGACGGGTCGGTTTTCGGCGCTGTGGAGATCCAAGGCGTCGGCTGCCCCTGGACCCGGTTCTGTTTTTCTCCCTCCCGTTCTTCGAGGGCCCTATGCGTTGCGTAGTAGTCAGTCGCCGGAACCCCGGCGATTCCTTTGCTCGTCTACAACGTTCCATGTTATCCGGGCGTCGGGAGATTGCAACGGTGAACGGCGGCACACGCCGGGTACGGTCGACAGGATTGGCTCGAACAAGCGCACCGTAGTTACTCGCGCGCCGTCGCGCCTGCGCAGCCCTAACTCGTTGAGATATCCGGGCTACTAACCGGCGCTGAGTCACCTCGCGCCAGGCAGCCGCGGCCATGCGAGAGGTTCTAGCGTTGGCGGGCGCCAAGCGTCTCGACGAGGGCTTCGACCAGGTTCTTCTGGCCGGCGTCGATTTCTTCGGCGGTCAAAGTTCGGTCGTCGGCGCGAAATGTAAACCGCAACGTCAAGCCGCGATGCCCCGGCGGAATTTCGTCGCCGGCATAGATTTCCACCAGCGAAACACTTGCCAGCGGTAAATCGGCGGCGGCGGCGGCGTCGATGGTGGTGGCCTCGACGGCGGCATAGTCGATGTCGTCGGCCAAGACGATGGCGACGTCGCGGACCCCCCCTGGAAAACGCGACATGGGCAGGTAGCGGGCCGTCGGATGGGGGCGACCGATGAGCTGGTCGATGTCGATCTCGGCGACCCAGACGTCGGCGTCTATGTCGAAGGCGTGCGCCGCGTCGGCGGAAATCCGCCCGGCCCAACCCGCTGGAGCGTCGGGTTCGTCACCGGCGCGTAGCACGGCGGCAGTAGCCGGATCGATCCCCGCAGCGGTGCCGGGCTCCCATCGCCACTTCGGCCAGGCCATCTGCCGGCTAACACGCTCGACGATCCCTTTGAGGTCGTAGAAATCCACCACCGCGGCGGCATCGCTCCAGTGGTCGCGCCGGCGAGCGCCGGTAAGGGCGATCGCCACTCCCCAGCGCTCGGTGACCCCGTCGTCGGTGAGCGGCCCGGTGAAACAGTGGCCGACCTCAAACAGTCGCAGCGCCCTTTGGCCGCGGTTCAGGTTGTGCGCCACGGCGCCGAGAAGGCCCGGAACCAGATGGGCGCGCAGCACGCCGAGGCTTTCGGAGATAGGGTTGCCGAGGGCGACGAGATCTTCGGTTTGATCTACGAAGACGGCTTGCTCGGCGGTCGAGCTCAGGGAGCTCGACATCGCCTCGTAGCATCCGGCGGCGACAAAGCACTGCTTGAGCAGGCGCTCGCCGAGAACCTCGGGCGTCGCCGGCTCCTCGATGCTGCGGACCATCGGCAGGGTGGCGGGAAGCCGGTCGTAGCCGTTGTGGCGGCCGACTTCCTCAATCAGATCCTCCTCGCGCGTCACATCGGGACGGAAGCTCGGTACCCGGACGCTGTAGCCGTCGTTCTCGGCGGCGATCGAGAACCCGAGACGGGTAAGGATCTCCTCGACATCGGCAGGTGCCACCTCGACCCCGAGCAGGCCCTGTAGGCGCTCGAGCCGCAGCTCGGTGGTCACCGGCGCGGGCAACTTGCCGACGACGTCGATCGTTCCGCGCGCCAGCTCGCCGCCGGCGAGCTCCTGGACCAGGGCGGCGGCGCGGTCGAGCGGCATCAGCATGCCGTCGTGGGCGGGGGAGCGTTCGAAGCGATGGCTGGCATCTGTGTGGAGGTTGAATCGTTGTGCGGTGGCACGGACGGAGGCGGGATCGAACCACGCCCCCTCGAGAAGGACGTTCACCGAGTCGTCGGTGATGGCGCTCTCCGCCCCGCCCATGACGCCGGCAAGTGCCACCGGACGCCGGGCATCGGCGATTACCAGGTCGCCTGCCGACAATGTGCGCTCGACGTCGTCGAGGGTGACGAGGGATTCGCCGTCGCGTGCGCGGCGGACGATGATGCGCTGCTCGGCGAGCCGGTCAAAGTCGAAAGCATGCAGCGGGTGGCCGAGCTCCCAGAGGACGAAGTTGGTGATGTCAGCGACATTGTTGAGTGGGCGCAGGCCGATTGCCTCGATCAGGCTTGTCAGCCACTGCGGTGAGGGGGCGACCTTGACGCCGCGGATCAGTCGGGCGGCGTAGCGCGGGCAACCATCGAAATCCTCGATCTCCACGCCGGTGAGCTGGTCGATACCCGGATCAGATTCCTCGGCCGTGACCTCTGGAGCTTGCAGATCGACGCGCCGTGCGGTGGCGATCTCGCGGGCCACCCCGTAGTGGTTCATCGCGTCGACCCGATTCGATGGGATATCGAGGTCGAAGACCGTTCCACCGCCCTGCGGGCGCATGTCCTCGACGACCATACCGCAGCGGGTGAGGAGCTCGGCGAGATCGTCGGTCGTTTCGGGAAGCTCGACATAGCGCGCCAACCACTGCGAAGAAAACAGCATTACCTGCTAGACCGCGAACTGGCGCAGGAAGCGCACGTCGTTTTCGTAGAAAATCCGGATGTCGTCGATGCCGTAGCGCAGCGCCGCGATGCGGTCGACACCCATGCCGAAGGCGAAGCCTTGCCACTCCTGCGGATCGTAGCCGACGGCCTCGAAAACGGCCGGGTGGACCATGCCGCAGCCAAGCATCTCGATCCAGCCGTTGCCGGCGTTGGCGTCCATTTCGGCCGATGGCTCGGTGAACGGGAAGTAACCGGGCCGCAACCGGGTCTCGGTCTGGGGGCCGAAGAGTGCTTTGGCGAAATGGTCGAGCGTGCCGCGCAGATCGGCCATGGTGATGTCTCGATCTACGATCAGACCTTCGCACTGCACGAACGACGGCGTGTGGGTGGCGTCGGGCGTATCGCGACGATAGACCCTGCCGGGGACGATAATGGCGAGTGGTGGCTCCTGTTCCTGCATGGTGCGGATCTGAACAGGCGATGTGTGGGTTCGCAACAGCCAGTCACCGCCGAGATACAGCGTGTCCTGGATGTCGCGCGCCGGGTGATCTCGCGGGATGTTTAGAGCTTCGAAGTTGTAGAAGTCGTTCTCGACCTCGGGGCCGCCGACGACCTTGTAGCCCATACGGGTGAAGACGCTGACGATCTCCTCCATCGCCAGGGTGATCGGGTGCAGCGCGCCGGCTTCGTCGCTGCGGCCGGGGAGGGTCACGTCGAGGGCAACAGACTCGGTGGCGGCATTCTCTCGCAGGTCGACTTCGATCTCGGCAAGACGGGCACTGACCGCCTGACGTGCGTCGTTGGCGGCGCGACCAACCGCGCCGCGGCTCTCGGGAGGCAGGTCGCGCATACCGTCAAAGACGGCCGTCAGGCGGCCGCGCTTGCGACCGACGTAGCGCGCACGAAGGTCCTCGAGGTCGGCGGCGTCACGTACTTCTCCCGCCTCGTCCTCGAAGTCGGCGCGTAAGGCCTCGATTTCGGCTAGCGGATCGCCGTCACCGGGGTGGGCCCGTTCCGTCTCATCGTCCACGGTCGTGGCTCTCGGACAGATCAGGCCGCGAGAGAGTCTTTGGCGGCGACGGTAAGCTGCTCGAAGGCCTGCGGATCCTCGACCGCGATCTCGGCCAAGACCTTACGGTCGAGGCCGATATCGGCGGCCTTGAGACCGGCTATGAAGCGGCTGTAGGAGATGTGGTGCTGGCGGCAGGCGGCGTTGATGCGGATGATCCACAGGCGCCGGAAGTCGCGCTTCTTGCGCTTGCGACCGACGTATGCGTACACCATGGCGTGGTCGACGGCATCGCGCGCCGAAGCATAGAGCCGACTGTCGGAACCGTAGTAGCCCTTTGCTTTCTTGAGTATGCGGCGGCGTCGGTTCTTGTGGACGTTGCCGCGTTTCACACGGGCCATGAGATTTCTCCGTTGACTAGCTGTAACGCTTTGGCAGCAGCCGGCTGAGGCGGCGCTGGTCGCCGTCGGAAACGATCGCCGACTTGCGCAGGTTGCGCTTCTGCTTGGTCGTCTTGTGTCCCATCATATGGTTGGCGTAGGCGTGGTGGCGGGAGAACTTCCCGCTGCCGGTGCGCTTGACGCGTTTGGCGGCACCGCGATGGCTCTTCATCTTCGGCATATCGATATCCTCGAATGGGTGCGAATCTCGTTGTCTATCAGCGAGCGGTAGCCGGTCAGTCGCGTTTCGGCGTGATGATCATCGACATCAACCGGCCTTCCATGCGCGGGGCCTTGTCGACCCGGACGGCCTCACCGAGCTCTTCCACCACGCGGTCCAGGATTCTCCTGCCGTATTCCGGATGAACGACCTCGCGGCCGCGGAACATGATCGTCGCCTTGACCATGTGTCCTTGGTCGAGGAAGCGATGGATATGTTTCATCTTGAAGTCGTAATCGTGCTGATCGATCTTCGGCCGAAATTTCACTTCCTTGAGCTGGGTATTATGCGGGCGTTGCTTCTGCTCCTTGGCGGCACGATACGCGTGCTTGCCATAGTCCATCATCCGGCAAACCGGAGGATCTGCGTTGGGTGCCACTTCCACCAGGTCCAACTCCAGCTCCAGAGCCCTTGCCCTCGCTGCTTCCGTTGGTACAACGCCTAGCTGTTCGCCGTCGGCATCGATGAGTCGGACCTGGGCAACCCTGATCTGATCGTTGATCCGGTGTTTCCTGTATTCGGTAATGCGCTGACTCCCTTTTTTTCTTGGTTCGGCGCTTCGGGGGCAGCGCCGTACACGCCGTCAGACCGCTGCCGTTGCACCCTCGCGCATCGGCCATTCTCGCACAGCGCGGGCATCGATGTCTTGCACTGCCCGCGTCAGAAACTCTTCCATCGTTTGGCTTCCGAGGTCGCCGGCGGTGCGATGACGAACGGAAACCTGTTCTTCTTCCATGTCACGATCGCCGACGATCAGCATGAACGGGACCTTCTGCATCTGCGCGTCGCGGATCTTGGCGCCCAGTTTGCCGCTGCGACGATCGATCTCGACGCGAAGGCCAGCCTCCTTGGCCGCTGCGGCGACATCCTCAGCGTATCCCAGGTGGCGGTCGGCGATCGGCAGAACGATAACCTGAACCGGAGCCAGCCAGAGCGGAAAGGCGCCAGCGTAGTGCTCGATCAGGCCCCCGACAAATCGCTCCAGCGATCCGTAGATGGCGCGGTGGATCATCGCGGTGCGGTGCTGGTTCCCGTCGTCGCCGACGTAGGTGAGATCGAAACGCTTCGGCAGGTTGAAGTCGAGTTGGATGGTTGACCCCTGCCAGGAGCGCCCGAGCGCGTCGATCAGGTGAAAATCGATCTTGGGACCGTAGAACGCTGCTTCGCCGACCTGACGCTCGTACACCAACCCCATCGAGTCGAGGGCGTCCGCGAGGGCGCTCTCGGCGAGAGCCCATTGGTCGTCGGCACCGGCGTATTTGCCCCGGTTCTCGGGGTCGTGCAGCGACAGGTCGATGCGGTATTCCTCGTAGCCGAAAGTGTTCATGACGTGCAGCGCCAGGTCGAGCGCGCCGCAAACCTCTTCCTGGACCTGATCCGGCCGGCAGAAGATGTGGGCGTCGTCTTGGGTGAAGCCGCGCACCCGTAGCATGCCGTGCAGGACACCGGACAGCTCGTTGCGATACACCGTCCCGAACTCGCTATAACGGAGCGGCAGGTCGCGGTACGAGCGCGTCCCTTTCTGGTAGATCAAGATGTGCCCCGGGCAGTTCATGGGCTTGAGGACGTATTCCTGCCCGTCGACATCGAGCGTGAACATGTGATCCTCGTAGTAGTCGAAGTGCCCCGAAGTCTCCCACAGGTGTTTGCGCGCGATGTGCGGCGTGTAGACGATGTCGTAACCGCGTGAGAGCTGCTCGTCGCGCAGGAAGGTCTCGATCTGATGCCGTACCATGCCCCCCTTGGGGTGCCAGAATGCCATCCCGGGGCCGGCTTTCTCGTCGAAGTGGAAGAGGTCCAGATCGATGCCCAGCCGCCGGTGGTCGCGCTTTTTCGCCTCCTCGAGGTGGTCGAGAAACGCCTGCAGATCCTCGCCAGAGAAGAACGCGGTGCCGTAAATTCGCTGCATCATGGAGGCGTCTTCGCGACCCCGCCAGTGCGCCGCGGCGGTGTGCAAGAGCTTTATGGCCGGGATCTTGCCGGTGTGCGGTAGGTGGGGTCCGGTGCAGAAGTCGATGAAGTCGCCCTGCCGATAGCAGGAAACTTGCGCGCCGCCCTTGTCGCGGATGAGCTCCACCTTCAGAGTCTCGCCCTTTTCGGCGAAGAGCTTCTCGGCCTCTTCCTTGGGCATCTCGAGTCGTTCGAGCTTTTGGTTGGTCTTGATCAGCTTGCGCATCCGCTTTTCGATGGCCCGCAGGTCCTCCGGCGTGAACGGCTCTTCGCGCAGGAAGTCGTAGTAGAAGCCATCGGCGGTTGGCGGACCTATGCCCACCTGGACGTTGTCGTACAGCTCCTTGACCGCCTGGGCGAGCACGTGGGAGGTCGTGTGGCGGCACATTTCGAGCGCCGTCGGGTTGCCGTCGCCCGGTTCCAGTGGGGTCAGCTCGCCGTCGGCATCGAGCACCATATGGAAGTCGAGCGGCTGATCGTTGAGGCACACGCCGATCGTTTTCTTGAGCCACTTGGGGGCGTGATCCTCCAGAACGTCGCGAACGCGGGTTCCGCAGGGGACGCGCACGTCCCGACCCTCGATTTTGATCTCGATCGAATCAGACATTGCTGCCACGGCTGTCGGTGCTGCTACAGAGCGGGGAGTGAGTAGGCGCGGCCGGGCTCGAACCGACGACCTCTTCCGCGTCAGGGAAGCGCTCTCCCAACTGAGCTACGCGCCTTCTTTCCCAAAGCAGCGAGCGGAAGAGCACCGAGGGGCCCGTCCGTGCCCTGCTAGCGCCGGGCACCCGCGACGGGGCCGACTGCGACCACAAGAACGTGTGGGCCGCAAAACCACTGTACGAGCGATTATAGCGAGGTTTGCGCGAACTCGTCAACGCGCTGTGTGGATCGCCAACGGTTCGTCGTCGGCGCCTTCACGGTCGATGGCGCATACCAGGTAGGCGATCACGACCAGCGACATCAATTCGCCCGGCAAGTGAGAGAAGTAGGCCCGAAAGACGATGTCCCTCCAGCCGTCGGCGATGCCCGCGATGGCTGCGGCATTCGGACTCCACGTCGCCAGCAGCGCGAGCCCGGCGACCCCGGCGCCGTAATAGGGGAGGAGGCAGAAGAAGTACCCCACGACGCGCCCGGGCTCCGGAACCATCTTGTAAGCGTAGAAGATGGCGAATACGGGCGCCAACAGAAAGGTGAGCAAGAACGCGACCCCCATCGGCCCTCTCGGGAGCTGGGGCACGAAGATCATTACGAGCGCGGCGGTTGCACCGGCGACGCCAAAGACCGTCAAGCGGACGGCGCGCTGTGGGCGGGCGCCGTTGCCGTTGGGCGATGCGATGACGCCGGCAAGTGCCGCCGAGACGACCAGGCCGACACGGAAGCCCCACTCGCCCGGGTTCGCCGATCCGGTAGAGAAGATTGTTGCGGGGATCCATACCGCCGTTGCCAGGATCTGCACCAACGCACCGCGTCTCGACCCGAGCCAGGTGCCGGAGAGCAACGCCATGGCGGGCGCGAAGGAGAACGACCCGGCAAGCGCGTAGTCGACGCTCAGAAACGCCATTCCCACGGAGGCCAGTGTCCACACGGCGAGCGGCCAGCGCGAAGGGTGCAAACGGTTGAGCGTGCCGATGTCGTTCAGTCTTGGCCCAGCGGTGCGTTCGGCGGCGAGACGTGATGGGCGCTGGCCGGAGAGCCGCTCGCTTCTTGCGTTCGGGCGCCGTTGCCGGCGGCCGCGTGGGGATTGGCGGTTGCGGCGACGCCGCTTGTCGGAGACGTGGTCGCGGCGGCGGGCGGCAGGAAGGGCCGCGGCGTGTTGGAGGGAAAGTTGAAGGCGGTGATCACCGACTCGGCACCGCCGGCTGCCCGATAGTGGCGGGTCATCAACTCGAAGGCGACGGCGGCGTACTCGGCGGCGCCACGCGACGTCGGCGACAGGTCGACGATCGGTCGGCGCTGGTCGGCGGCTTCCGATAGCTTGACGTTCTCGTGCACGACGGTGTCGAAGACGAGCTCGCCATACTTGGCCCGTATTTGACCCAAGACGCGGCGCGCGATCGTCGTGCGTCCGTCGAAAAGACACACCAGGATGCCGCTCAAGCAGACGTCGGCGCTGGCGCGGGTGGCAACGTCGTTGACCATGCGCTCCAAATGCTCGAGGCCACTGAGAGCCATCCCCTTGGCCTGTACGGGGGCGATGACCTCCTGGGCCGCGGTCAGTGCATTGCTCAGGACGACGCCGGGAGAAGCGGAGCAATCCAGCAGCGCGTAGTCGTAGTCATCGCACATCCGCGCCCAGAGGACGCGCTCGCCGGCCAGAGCGCCGCGGTCGATCTCGTGCAGCTTGGGTGACGCAGGGACGACGTGGATGTTGGCCCAGTGTGTGGGAACCGCCGCGGCACGGACGGTCGCCTGGCCGCGCAGGATCTGATAAAGGGTCGCCGCACCGTTGTGGGGTTCGGCGCGAAGCCACGTGGTCAGGTTGCACTGCGGGTCGCAATCGATAAGCAATACTCGCTTGCCGTTGCGAGCCAGACTCGCACCGAGATTGACGGTGGTCGTCGTTTTGCCGACGCCACCTTTCAGGTTGCATACGGCGATCGTACGCAAGCCATGTTCTCCAGGGTGGGCAATAGCAATGATCGTAGGAGCGGTCTCAACCAGCGTCAAGGAAAAAACACCTTATCTGCGAGACCTTACAGCAACCTGTGAGGGGGGCGTTTCGCCGGGGCGGTCGAGTGCCGGCTCAGCGCCGGGTGTCCCGACCGGCTAGGAACAGATCCGGGTGACGCTCGTCCCCGGGGGTCGAGCTGACGCGTCGCTCGTTCCGCGCGTCGGCCGTCCCCTCGTAGATCTCCCAGTTGCCGTGTCGGTCGGTCACCCAAACCATGCGGCTGCCGTCCTCGGAGAACTGCGGATCCTGGTTGTCCGACTCGCCGCTGCCGACCGCGTGCCCGTCGGAGCCATCGGGTGCCATCGTGCGCAGGTCCGTGCCGATCAAATCCCCCCCCGACATGTAAGCGATCCGGTCCCGCACCGGGTTCCAGGCCGGATTGCACTTGCCTGGTAAGGGACCGGTAATGCGCTCGATGTCGCCGCTCTCGATCTCCAGCACATAGACCTGCCAGGAGAACATACGATTGGAGCTATAGGCGATGCGTCGGCCGTCGCCCGCTGGCGACGGCCCTCCCGTCCGGCCCCCCGTAAAGTGCGTCAACTGGGTGAGGTGGCCGCTCTCGAGGTCCATCAGGTAGATGTTCTCGTCGCCGTCACGGTCGGAGGCGAAGACCAAGCGGCCATCCGGCATCCAATCGGGGTCGGTGTCCTGTCCGGGATGATCGGTGACGCGGCGTAGGTCGCTGCCGTCTCGCCCGATCACGTAGATGTCGTTGGAGCCGTGCAGGTCCGAATGGAATGCCACCTTGCTGCCGTCCGGCGACCAACGTGGCCGCTGATCCCGGGCTTGATGGGTCGTCAGCGGCACCGGCGCCGCCGCTCCTGCGTCGTAGCGGTGGATGTTGACACGGTCACGGCCGGGGCTCTCGTAGACCAGGCTACCGGCGCTCAGCTGCCAGCTACCGGACTGGCTGTCGCTCCCGGCGAGCAAACAGCTGGCGGTGAATGCGAGGAGAAGCGCTGCCGGCAAGCTGGGAGAAAATCGCATGCCCTGATGCTACCGCTTCCGGCAGGGCGGTCAGCGGCCTAGCCGGACTTCTCACCGGGTGGCTACCGCGCGGGTGCGATGCCACGCGGGTACTGCGTGCCGCTCAGTCGGTCCCGTAGTTGATTTCCAGTCGCTCCACGGCCCGCGCCGCTGCCCACAACACGACGGCGGTCAAGGCCAGCAACCCGAGAACGGCGCCCGCCGTGGATGGCGGCGCGGCCGGCGACATCAGCATGCGGATCAGCACCGGGGCGCCGGGATCGGTGGGGGCGGGCACCGGAGCGAGCGCTTGCACGTAGTAGAGGACGCTGAACTTCTGCAGCACGGCGGGAAGGAAGCCGTTGATGCTTTCCCAGAACAGGAGCACGACCGCCGGCACGATCGGGTTGCGGAGCAGAAGGCCGGCGGCGAGGAAGACGCTGCCATAGCCGACGCACCCGAGGGCGGCCGCGGCGCAGTACCAGAAGAGGTGTGAAAGACCTGGGTTGGGCCAGAAGGCGGCCAGCTCGGCCGGCTCCTGCGGCCACAGCATGACGAGGAAGCAGAGTCCGGCGCCGACCGTGAAGATGGTCACCGCGGTTAGCAGGCCGGCGAGATACTTGCCGGCGAGCAAGACGTCGCGCCGCGCCGGGGCGAGAAACCAGAAGTGCAGCGTCTGGTCGAGCATCTCGCCGCGAAACAGGTTCATGAAGATGCCCAGACACCCGAAGAAGACCGCCAACCGCAGGTAGAAGTACTGGAAGATGGCGGCAAAGACCTGTCGGTCGTCGGCGAAGTCGATCAGCGCGCGGTCGGAGACGTTGGTCAGGACGCCCGATTCGAACCTGAACGTCCAACGGCTGACCCCGTCGAAATACATCATGGTGCGCCGCTCGGGAATTTCCCGACCATCGCGAAGGGTGCGGGCCGGTCTGGTCCGGTCGGTAATCGCCGCCCCGGCACGACCCAGGACATCGTCCACGGTCGCCCCGTCGCGAACCCCTTCGAGAACGGCGGCGGGCGTTATCTGGTCTGCCATGCTGTCGCGCTGAATCTTCACCTCGACGCCGTGGACGAAGAAGGCGAACGCCGGAAAGAGGGCCAGCACGTAGACCCAGAGGCTGCGGCGAGCGAAAAAGACTCGCCGTGCCTGCAACCCGGCGATGATTCGAACCTGTCGGACACGGAAGGCCGCGCTCACCCCCCACCCCCGATCAAGTACTTATAGAGCGCGTCGACGTTTTCGTCGGCGGCGATGACGGTTTCGACTTTGTGGCCGGCGACGGCGATGCTCCGCAAGGCGCGCGAAAACTCGATTTGATTGCGCGTCATGACCAGCAGGCCGAGTTGGTCGTCATGGATCTGGATCTGCGTTACGTGATCCTGCTCGAACAGCAAGGAGGCGACCCGCGAGGCGTCCGGGCAACGGATCAGGTACTGCCGCGGATGCTCGTGGAGCTCGTCGCGCACGCCCCGCACGTCGCCCTCGGCGATGACGGCGCCGTTGGCAAGAAGGATGACGCGATCCGAGATCACGTCGACTTCATGCAGCACGTGGCTGGAGATCAGGACGTGCCGGCCACGGGCCGAGAACCTCTCGAACAGCGCGATCGTCTCGGCGCGTACCAGCGGGTCGAGGCCGTTGAGAGGCTCGTCGAGAACGAGCACGTCGGGGTCGTGGGAAATCGCCTGGGCGAGCCGCACCCGTTGCCGCATGCCCTTCGAATAGCCGGCGACCTTGCGATGGGCGGCAGCGGTGAGGTCAACCTGCTCCAGCGCCTTCCAGGTGAGCTCGTCGGCTTCCACCTTCGATCGTCCGGCCACGAGAAGAGCGGAAGAGATGAAATCAAAACCGGTTGAGCCGCGCGGCACGGCGTCGAACTGGGTGGCGTATCCCGTGAAGCGCATGAGGAGCTCGGGCTCCCGAGGCGAAATACCGCACACCGAGATGGTGCCGCGATCGGGCTGAATGAGGCCCGTCATCAGGTTCATGAGCGTGGTCTTGCCCGAGCCGTTGGGTCCCACGAGGCTGCAGATCCCGGGGGGGATCCGCAGCGTCACTCGATTGACGCCGAGAACCTCGCCGTAGAACTTCGAAACCCCTTCGAAAACGATCTCTCGCGACGTCATGTGATCACCTGTACCGGCCGCAGCCTGCGTTCCACCACCGCCAGCAACACCACCACCATCGCACCCAAGGCGAGCAGGCAGGCCACGGCTCCCGGCGCCCCTTCAACCGGGTCGACGCCGAGCATGGAGCGCCAGATCTGGTTCATCGCCACCCCGGGGTTGAAGGCCGAAGCCCATTGCACCCGCAGCACCGCGTTGGTCAGCTCGGCGGCGCCCGCCATTACGAAAAAAACACCGAGCACCAAGGCGCCGGCGACGATGCGCCACTTGACGTACGCCGAGCTGGCCAGCGCCACCAGACCGACGAGCATGATCCAAAGCACGAAGCCGAAGAAGATGCCGGCCCCGAGCATCCAGTTGGTTGCGAACCACGACCATCCGGCCATCCCCGATTGCATGAGAAAGAGCAGCACGCCGGGAATCCAGGTGACTGCGGAGAGCAGAGCCACGAGCGCCAGCATGCGGGCGAGCACGTATTCGGGGCGCGACAGCGGGCGGCTGAAATAGAGCGAGAGCGCTCCGTTGGTGAGGTCGGGCGCGATCAGGCTGGGGCCGGCCAAGGCGGCCAGGACGATTGCAAAGCTCGCTTGGGCGTTCATGAAAATGATGAAGAAGTTGTTGTCGACGACCAGGAACTCGGGAAGTTCGGCGCCGAAGCCCTGCAGCAACTCGGCGCGATTGGCGATGTAGACGAACACCGCGCAGGCCAGCGGCCAGAACATCGCCGCGACCAGGATGCTGGTCACCAGACGCTGTCCCATGAGCTGCTGCCAAGCGAACTTGGGGAGAACCAACAGGCGTGTCAGGCGCGAGGTGAGCTCGCCGTCGTAGCGCGTGTAGCCCTGTTTATAGATGGCCATTGGCTACCGCCTCCTCGGCTGCCACGGTGCCGTCCGGCGGGGAGGACCCGATGTGGCCGACCGCCTTCAAGAAGATCTCTTCGAGCGAGTCCCGCCGCTGGCTGAGGTGATGGACGAGCAGGTCCTCCTGGTTGACGAGCTGCCAGATGACGTCGAGGTCGACGTCCGTCGGCAAGACGATCCGCCAGCGCCCTCCACCCTCGCGCACGCTCTCGATTCCGTGGGTCTGCAACGCGGCGCCGAGGCCGCCATCGTCTCCCGTGACCTCGAGCTCGACGAAGCGGCGGTTGGCGCGCCGCTCGGCCTCCAGGTCGGCGTGGTGCACGATGCGGCCCTCGTTGAGGATGATGACCTCGTCGCAGACCTCTTCGACATCGCGCAGCAGGTGGGAGCACAGCAGAACGCTCATGCCGTGCTCTTCCTTCATCTCGCGCACGAGGTTGAGCATGCGCGAGCGCGCCACCGGATCCAAGCCGTTCGTCGGTTCGTCGAGAATGACCAGGTCGGGCGAGTGGACGATGGCCTGGGCGAGCTTGGCCATCTGCTTCATGCCGACCGAATAGGTACCGATCTGCCGGTAGCGTGCCTCGCCGAGCCCGACGTGGAACAGCACCTCGTGTGCTTTTTCGAGGGCGGGGCGTGACGGAAGCCCGGACAGCTCCGCCATGATGCGAAGGTGGCGGACGGCCGTCTGGTCGGCGATGAAGGCCTCGTTTTCGGGCATGTAGCCAACCCGGGCTTTCACCGCGCGCGCCTGTTTGTGGCAATCGAGGCCCAGGATGCGAGCCGTGCCGGCTGCCGGCCGATGGAAGCCGAGGAGGGTGCGGATCAAGGTGGACTTGCCGGCCCCGTTCGGGCCCAGGAGCCCGATCGTCTTGCCGGTGCCGGAAACGCCGAGCCGGCAGGATATTCCCCGCAGGACCTCCAGCTTGCCGAGCTTCACCTGAAGCCCGTCGGTCTCGATAACTGGTGTCATACCCGCCAGCCTACCGCGTCAGGCTTCCCAGCTCGCCGATGGGCTGAGCGAGCATCATGTCGAGGAGGAAACTGGTGAACCGCGTGCTCGATGACCAGCGGATCTCGTCGGCTTCGGCGGTCAAGACAATCAGGACCGGTTCGCGGGTCAGCGCCAGCGCGGCAGAATCGGCGGCGCCCGTCAGCATTGCCAGCTGATCGGCGACGTCGGCGGTATTGAGCCAGAAGAAGCCGGAGTTGTGCAGGCCGCCGTCGCGCGGGAACTGCCGTAGGAAGATCGACGAACGGACAAGCGACGAACCGGAGTCGCGAACGCCGATGGCGCGCAGAGCCAGGGCCCGATCTGTCGACGCGATCAAGTATCCACGGTCGTAGGTCCAGTGCACCGCTATCGCTTCGGTGCTGGGCCTGAGCGATTTCCAGTCGCGGCCGTTGATGTTCTCTTCGGTCAGGATCATCCGCTCGGGCGCATTTTCCGCGGCGATCTTGACGTTGATCGAGGTAACGAGCCGGCGCATTGCGTTGTCGAGGGCTCCCGGGTTGAGGACCTCGAACGCGGCGATCCAGCCGGGCACCGGTACGGCGATCTTTTCGATGGCGATGACGAAATCGGTGCCCAACGCGGAGACGACGTCGTCGCCGATGCTGACGCCGGTTTCGGACTCCAACTTCTGGAGGTCTCGGAAGAAACCGCTGCTCGGCCCCAGAAGAGACAGCAGTTGGTCGAAGGCCTCGCGCGGGTTCCGGGTCGATCCGGAGGACGCGACGATCACCTCCGACGAGACGTATTCGGCGGACCCGATCGGCCCCGGCTCCGCGATCCAGGAGGCGATACCGGTGCGTGGTCCATCGAACATGATGGTTGCTTGGGTGTCATCTCCGAGCGCGTCGGTACGCTGCTCGACGAACAGATAGCTCATGTTGGCGACCCCGAGGGCGTGGGTGAGGCTGCTGTCTACGAGTTCGATGCCGATGGGGCGAAGGTCCAGCGCCGCGAGCCAGCCGACACCCCGGTCGTAGCGTTGCTCGATCTCGGTTGCGAACGTTGAAGCGGCGCCGTCGCCGATCTGAGCGGCGGTCAGCGCCAAATCTCCCGGGTTAGCGGCCACCAACAGCAGTCCGCCGGAAACCTGGTAGGGGATCGAAGCGGACGCAGCGCCGCCGAGCCCCTCGATCGCCTGACGGAGCTCCTCTTCGCGACCAGCATTTACCTGAGCCATCATGATCGGGATGGCGTCCTCGATCGACTGGCCGGTCAACACGAAGACGATCTCCTCGCCGAGCATCGGCGTGATCGCCTGCAGTCGATCGAGCATGTCGAGCATCTCCTGGCCCTCAACCGAGGACAAGGAGGCGTCCAGCAGCGTGTTGTCAAACGAGCTCTGGTTGAGCAGATCGATCGCCTCGCCAATGGCCCCCTCGAGGTTGGGGATGGCGAAATACCCGATGGTGTGGGCCGGCAGTGACGGCACCAAATGCGCCTGCCGACGTAGGTTCGGCACGCCGCCGATCCGTTCCTCGAGCCGCGCCAGCTCGGCAAGGAGAGCGAAGTACTCGTTGGCCCCGCTGCTCCACGAAATCGCTTCGGTCATGCCGACCTCGCCCAGCGCGGCGGTGGTTGCCGCCTGCTGCCCGGCGATCAAGAGCTCCTGGTAGCCGGGCTGGGAGACCTCGACCGAACCCTCGACGACCGACACCA
>SMUY01302897.1_pt1 | contig 20843 bp, 7 predicted proteins | sample 2456441 | NCBI WGS metagenome assembly SMUY01 (sample SAMN11095931, study PRJNA526329) | marine sediment metagenome | biome: Marine sediment; feature: Surficial sediment; material: Deep marine sediment; isolation source: Hadal surficial sediment | place: Pacific Ocean | collected 2014-11 | depth 0-1...
GACCGACGACGTGTTCTCCCTCCTTGCGTGACCGCCACTTGTTCGCTGGGGGCGGACTGCGGAAAACCTTCCCGGTAAACGCACCCGTGTTCGCAGCAGCCCGACCCCAGCCACCCGTCGTGCTGCGTGAAAGTTGTGACGTTACGGTGAATCGAAAAGCCCTCACCCCGGCCCTCTCCAAGAGGGAGAGAGAGACCGGAGCGCGTTCATAGCAACCTGCCTCGGCCGAGGGAGAAGGCGCGCTGGGTGTTGGGTGGTGGGCGCGGTATCATGGGGCACCAGTTTCACGAGGAGGGTTCAGATGAGCCATCGACTTCGCACGTCATTGAGTGCCGTCGCCGCGGTGGCGGTGATCGTTTCGTTGAGTGCGGTCCCTGCCGCCGCTCAGAGCGACGCACCCCGGACGGCCTGGGGGCAACCGGACCTCCAGGGCGTGTGGGACTTCCGCAGCATCACGCCGCTGCAACGGCCTGAGCGTCTGGCGGACCAGGAGTTCTTGACAGAGGAGGAAGCGGCCGAGCTCGAGCAGGCCGCCGTCGCACGCGACGTCGAGGCGTGGAACCGGGAGGCCCGGCGCACCGAAGCCGGTGGGAACGTCGGCGCGTACAACAATTTCTGGATGGACCGGGGCCAGAAAGCGGTCGGCACCAGGCGCACGTCGCTGATCGTGGACCCGCCGAATGGGCGGATGCCCGAACAGACGACGGAGGCGCAGCAGCGAGCGGACGCGGGACGCGACTATCGACGCGATCACCCCGCCGATGGACCGGAGGATTTTAGCTCCGGTGTGCGGTGCATCCTGGGTTTCAACGCCGGTCCCCCCTTCACGCCGAGCGCCTACAACAACAACATGCAGCTGTTCCAGACCCCCGACCACGTGGTGATCATGACCGAGATGGTCAACACCGCCCGCGTCATTCCGCTCGACGGGCGCCCCGGTCTGACACCAGACGTCCTGCAGTGGTCGGGAGACTCACGTGGCCACTGGGAGGGCGAGACGCTCGTCATCGAGACGCGCAACTTCGCCCCAAAGAGAAAGTGGCGAGGCACCACCGACAGCATGCATCTGGTCGAGCGTCTGACCCGGTTGGATGCCGAGACGCTCCTCTACGAGTTCACGGTGACCGACACGGAGACCTGGACGAGCCCGTGGACGGCGGCGGTACCGCTGGTGCTGAACCCGGAGCAGATGTTCGAGTACGCCTGCCACGAAGGGAATTATGCGATGGGGATCATGCTGGCCGGCACTCGCGAAGAAGAGAAGGCGGCAGCCGACCAACCGTGAGACGCCGACAGCGTTCTGTTCCGAGTCACGCTGCCAGCGAAGCTGCGCCTCAAACCGACGAGTGAAAGCGGTGCGCAGCCTCGCGAGCAGAGGGTGTGTTCACAGCCCCCTAGATGGGGGCTAGACATCTCCAGGTGTTGAGAAAACTTGCTTCAAGCGTCACGATGTCACCCTGAGACGTCTAGTTCCGAAGCTCGCGAGGGTTGCCTCTGAGTGGCGCAGGCCTTCGGGCCGGTGAGGCAAGGCTGACGCCTTGCCCCTCGGATGTGTGCACAAGCGCGCTCCGGTGTCGAGAACAGAGGGGTTTCGAGATGAGGGAGCCGGTGCCTCACCGTGGATCCATCGTTGTCGCACTCGTGACACTCGCCCTCGCGACGATAGGACTCCCTCCTCAAGTAGCCGCCGGCCAGGAGGTCGAGTGGCCGGCGTACGCGGCCGACGCGGCCGCGACGAAGTACTCGCCGCTCGATCAGATCAACAGGGACACGATCGCGGACGTCGAGATTGTCTGGCGTCAGCCGGTTATTCCCGACGTCACCCGCCAGGGCAACCTGACGCGCGGACCGCTCCTCTCCCAGAACACCCCGCTCATGGTTGGAGGGCTACTCTACGTCAGCACCGGACTGGGGAGCGTCGCCGCGCTGGACGCGACAACCGGCGAGGTGGTCTGGAACGATGGTCCGCTGCTCGAGCCGGGCGCCGACGCCCCCCTTCGCACACGGCAGACGCGTGGGGTCGCCTACTGGACCGATGGAGAAGACGCACGGGTCATCGCAACGCGCGGACCCATGCTCGTCGCGCTGAACGCGAAGACCGGCGCGCGCTATCCCGACTTCGGCGAGGTGGGCGAGGTCGATCTGCGGCTCGGGTTGATGCGGGACTTCCCCGACTACTACTGGAATTCCGCGCCGCTGGTCATCAACGACGTCATCATCGTCGGGTCCTTCGTCCTGGACTACACAACGAACCAGCAGCCGGCCACCAAGGAGTCAGCGCGTGGAGACGTGCGCGGGTACGACGTGCGGACCGGCGAGCACCTGTGGACCTTCCACACGATCCCGCGTGAGGGAGAGTTCGGCGTCGAGACCTGGGGCATCGACCCGCAAGGGGACCGTGCATCGTGGGAATACAGCGGGAACACGAATATGTGGGCGGCCCCGAGCGGCGACCCGGAGCTGGGCTACGTCTATCTGCCGCTGTCGACCCCGACCAACGACTACTACGGCGGACATCGCCCAGGCGATAACCTCTTCGCCGAGAGTCTCGTCTGTGTCGACGCGGCGACCGGTGAGCGGATCTGGCATTTCCAGGCGGTCCATCACGGTGTCTGGGACTACGACTTCCCGGCGTCGGCCAACCTCGTGGACATCACGGTCGACGGACGCGAGATCAAAGCGGTGGCCATCGTCAGCAAACAGGCGTTCATCTACGTCTTCGACCGCGTGACCGGCGAACCGGTGTGGCCGATCGAAGAGCGGCCGGTGCCACCCTCGCCAGTCCCCGGCGAACGGCTTGCGGCCACACAGCCCTTCCCCACCAAGCCCCCGCCGTTCGATCTGCAGGGTGTGAGCCTCGACGACCTGATCGACTACACCCCGGAGCTGCGGCAGGAGGCGATCGCGCTGCTGGATCAGTGGGTCTGGGGACCGATGTTCACCCCACCGTCGATTCTCGACCCGAGACCCGGAGGCACGAAGGGGACGTTGATCAGCCCCGGCACGGCCGGCGGCGCCAGCTGGACGGGCGCCGGCGTCGACCCGGAGACCGGCGTACTCTACGTTCCCTCGTTCTACGGACAGAACGTCCTCGGGATCACGCGGTCTGAGCATCCGCGCTCCAACGTGCGCTTTGTCCGCGAGCGCTTCACTTACCCTCCAGGGCCACAGGGGCTCCCGCTCTTCAAGCCACCCTATGGGCGTCTGTCGGCCTTCGATCTCAACACAGGTGAACTGCTCTGGATGAAGCCGAACGGCGAGGGCCCGCGCGATCATCCGGCCATCCGCCATCTCGACCTGCCGTGGCTCGGCCAGAGTGGGCGTGCGTCGGTGCTGGTCACCAAGTCGTTCATCTTCCTGGGCGAAGGGACCAACACCGGCGTCGCAGGCCAGCCCCACCCGTGGGGTGGCATCGGCGGCAAGATGTTCCGCGCCTACGACAAGCAGACCGGCGAGGTCGTGAGAGAGATCGAGTTGCCGGGTGGGACAACCGGTGCCCCGATGACCTACATGGTCGACGGCACCCAATACATCGTCGTGGCGGTCGGCTGGGAGGACATGCCGGCCGAGTGGGTCGCGCTGGCGATCCCGTAGACGGCCGCTCGGTCGTCGACAGTGTGGCGCAGGCCTTCGGGTCTCTGAGGCAAGGCTGAAGCCTTTGCCCCGCACCAGCAGCGCAACAGACCGCCGCCCTCACCGTGAGGTCAGGGAACGAGACGCGGCAGCGGGCGCCGCGCGTTCCTGGAACCACGCTTCGAGGCGGTGCAGGCCCTCTGTGATCGAGATGGCCGGTGCGTAGCCGAGCTCCGTGCGGGCGGCGGTGATGTCGAACCAGTGGGCCGTGGCCAGCTCGCGGGCGACGAAACGGGTCATGCGTGGTTCGCCTTTCAGGCGGAGCAGCGCATAGGCGGCTTCCAGAATCGCGCCGGCGGACCAGGCGATAGGTTCGGGCACAGAGCGGGTGACCGGGGGGAGTCCGGCGGCCGCCAGGATGCCGTTGATGATCTCCCACAGCGCCAGCGGCTCGTCCTGGCTGATGAAGAACGGCCTTCCTGCGGCGCGGGGGTTGGTCGCCAGCGCGTCGGCGGCCAGAAGGTGGGCGCGGGCGGCGTTCTCGATGTAGGTCGTGTCGACCTTGTTGGTGCCGTCTCCGACGCGGCGCAGCGTGCCGGCCCGACCCTGGCTCACGATGCGGGGCACGAGGTGGTTGTCCTTCGGGCCCCAGATCAGGTGCGGCCGCAGGGCCAGCGTGCGCAGGGTCTTGCCGTTGGCGGCCAGGACCGCCTGCTCCCCCAGCGCCTTGGTCGCGGCGTAGTGCGAATGCTGCTTCTGTGGATAGGGGGCCGACTCGTCCACCCCTTCCATCGACCGGCCGTCGAAGACCACGCTCGGGGAACTGGTGTAGACCAACCGGTGTACGCCCTGTTCCCGGCAGGCCGCGAGGACGTTCAAGGTGCCAACCACGTTGGGTTCGTAATACGCGGCGTAGCGACCCCAGACGCCGGCCTTGGCGGCGACGTGAAACACGACGTCGCACCCGGCGCAGGCCTGTCCGACAGCCTGTGCGTCCCTCAGATCGCCGCGGCGCACCTCCACGCCCAGATCGGCCAGACCCGGATAGGCGCCGCGGGCGAAACTGCGGACCCGGTCGCCGCGAGCCAGCAACTGCTCGACGATTGCTCCGCCGAGGAACCCGCCCCCGCCGGTGACCAGCGCCATGAGCGGTCGGTGGGACGACGGAGGCGTGGCGCTCATCGGAGCTGCTCCGCGGCCCAGACCGCGAGCTTCTCGCGAACGATCTTCGAGTTGTGACGCGCGTCGACCGGGAACCCGGAATGAAACAGGACCGTCGTGATGTCCCGGGTTCGGGCGTCGGCGGCCGCGAGCGTCAGCAGCTCGCGGGTCAGCACCGCCTGGTCAGAGCCCGTGTCGTCGTCTTCGAGCTGGATGCAGATGACCGGTGTCTGTTGGCCCGGATCGCCCACGCCGACCAGCGCGCTGCGGAAGACGCGCGGATGCCGGTTGAAAATGGCCTCGCACGGCACGGTGAACAGCGTGGCAGTCCGGGTGACCACCCGGTGCGCCTTCCGGCCGCAGAACCACAACCGTCCGACCTCATCGACATAGCCCACATCGCCCATCCGGTGCCGAATCGACGCGCCGTGCGCGATCTTTGCCAGGGCCGTGGCGCCCGGGTTGTTGTGGTAGCTGCGCGTGACCACCGAACCGGTCACGGTGATCTCGCCGATCTCCCCCGCGGGGAGCTCGAGGTCGTCGGACCAGTCGGCGATCGGGGCGTCGTCGATCCGGATGATGCGCACGTCGAGGCCGTTCATCGGTCTGCCCACACACGTACCGGCCCCGCGCATCGTCTGTTCGGCCGTGTCGTTCAGGATCTCCCGGCTGCCGATCGACGCGACGGGCAGCGCTTCGGTGGCACCGTAGGGCGTGTGCAGTTCCGCTTCCGGCCGGAGCATGGCGTGCATCCGCTCGAGGACGACCGGCGAGACCGGTGCTCCGGCCGTGACGACGCGCTTGAGCGTGGGCAGGGTGGTCCCGTTCGCCTCGCCGTACCGGCTCACCCGGTCCAGCAGCGCCGGCGACCCGAACATGTGGGTGACGCCGTGATCGGCGATCGGCTCGATGATCTTGCGCGGATCCACCGATCCAGGGCGGCTGAAGTCCATCTCGGGGATCACGGCCGTCATGCCCAGCGCCGCATCGAACAGGGCGAACAGCGGAAACGTGGGCAGGTCGACCTCCTCGGCCGAGTACCCGAAGTGCGAGTGCAGGTAGCGCACCTGGGCATCGAACATGCCGTGGTCGTAGAGCACGCCCTTGGCCGGGCCGGTGCTGCCGCTGGTGAACAGGATGGCGGCCGGATCAGTCTCGTGCGTGGGTGCCGGCTCGTAGGGCCGCCACGGGTCGGTGCGAATGTCCGCGAGGCGCAGCCCGCCCCAGAACCACCGGCGGCCCACGGTGACGGCCACGCGGACCGAGCGGAACGAGCCAGGGTAGAGCGTGCGGAAGACATGCGCGCGCGGGACGCCGATGAAGGCTTCGCCCTGAACCTCCGAGAGACATACCCGCATCTGCTGCCTGCCGATGCCGGGATCGATCATCACCGGGACCGCGCCGACCTTGAAGAGGGCGAATACCAGGGCGAAGAAGTCCAGCCCGGGCGTGACGAAGAAGATCGTGCGTGTCCCGCGCGTGATGCCGACGTGCTCGAGGCCGTGCGCGTAGCGATCGGTCTCCTGCTCGAGCTCCACGAACGTCACGTGCGCGTAGCGGGCGCGCCCCGAGCCGTCCCGGCCGGCGGTCCAGACCACGGCGCGTTTGTCCGGATAGCGTGCCGCCATCGCCGTGAGCTGCGCGGCGATGTTGACCGTGCCGTCCCCCGTCCTGGTGCCGGTGAGCGACGCGGCCGGCGTGTCGTGACGTGTCACCGTCATGGCGCGATGTCCACCGGCGCGGGTGCGGCCTGACCCGTCGGATGCGCGTCGAGAAACGCGTGTACGAGCGGGCAGATCTCCTCGCCCGCGTCTTCGAGCACGTAATGCCCCGCGTCGGGAAACGTGTGCACGTCCGCCTCCGGAAACCGCGTTTGCCAGCCGGCCAGAAAAGCGGCGTCGAACACGAAGTCCCGCTCACCCCAGCAGATCAGCATCGGCACCCCCCGCAGGTGGTGCAGGTGGTCCTCGACCCATCGCAGCAACTTGTAGCTGCGGTCCCCCGGGCCGAGCGGAATGTCCTGCACGAAGCGCAGCGTGGCGATACGGTTGGCCCACGAATCGTAGGGGGCCCGGTAGGCCTTGCTCACGTCGGCGGGCATCCGCGTGACGCAGGCCATGCGCGTGGCCAGATACGAGAACGCGTTGAGCCCGCGGACGAGCGGCGTCGCGAGCGGGATCAGGTTCCGGACGATCCACAGCCACACCGGTAGCGCCGTGCCGTGCGGGAGCCCGAACGCGGCCGTGTTGAAGATCACGAGGCGCTTCACGCATTCGGCCCGATGCAGCGCGCAGGCCATGCCGATCATGCCGCCCCAGTCGTGCACGCCGAAGGTCAAGTTGTCGCCCAGCTGGAGATGCTCGACGAGTGCATCGAGGTCTGCCACCCGGCGTTCGAGGCAGTACGGGTAGTCGCTATCGCCGGGCTTGTCGGAGCATCCGCATCCGATGTGGTCCACGGCGATGACCCGATACGACGCGCGCAGCTCGGTGATCAGACCGCGAAAGAAGAACGACCAGGTCGGATTGCCGTGCACGAGGATGACCGGCTCGCCCGCTCCCTCGTCGACGTAGTGATAGCGATGCCCCTGGATGTCCAGCCAGCGGCTCTCGAAAGGGTAGAGATGGCGATACGCAGAGAGGTCCACGCTAGGGCCCACGCAAGAATATCTTCCCGCTTTCGGCCGCCGATGCATCTCGTCTGGCGGCGTTGCTCGTCGGTCGAATACTGCCCGTATGCTCCCTCCTCGCGCCTTGCACTGGCCGAGCGCGGCATGAGTACGACGCCCCAACTACGGGAACCTATTCTTGCGCGGACCCCACGTCACCACTCGAGTCCCAGGAGGAGGCAGTTCAGCCCGCTCCCGATGCCGAAGAAGCCCACCCGCTGGCCGCGTTCGAGAAACCCGCGTTCGTCGGCGATCGCCGCGGTGATCGGTACTGAGACCGTCCCGATGTTACCGAGGTACTCGAAGGTCGAGAAGTCCCGCTCGAGCGGGATGCCCATGGCGTTCAGGACGGCCGTGCGGTGAGGGGCCCCGACCTGGTGGCAGATCACGCGGTCCGGTCCCGCGGACCAGCCGAGCTCGGCGACAAATGCGCGAAACGTCTCGGTGCCCAGGACCACGCCATGGTGGAGCGTGCTGACCGCGTCGGTTTCCATGACCACCGGGCCGCCGGCCCGGATACCCGTGTCGGGTCCCCAGTGGCTCAACGCGTGGTGCTGCGGCGCGGCGCGACTGACCCCGCCGACCAGGCGGTGTGCGCCGGCCGAGCGCGCGGCGGCGGTCAGCACGATGCCGATCGCGCCCGCCCCGCCGGTCATCGTGGCCATCGACTTCTTGAACATCTCCATGCTCGGGTCGCGCACCATGCGCTCGATGGTCAGGTCGACGATCGGCCGCGCCGACTCGCACGAGACGACCATGCCTGCCTGGATCTGGCCGAGCTCTATGGCGTTGGCCACCTGGAAGAGGCCGTTCATCACGCCCAGGCACGCGTTGCACGTGTCGTGCACGACGGCCTGGCCGCCGATGCCCAGGGCGTCGGCGGTGGCGCAGGCTGTCGCGGGTTCGAGGTTGTCGCGACAGACCCCCCCGTAGACCAGCATGCCGATCTCGTCCGGCCCGACCCCAGCCGCCGCCAGCGCCTTGCGTCCGGCCCGGGCCGCCCCGTCGGCCATGCGTTGACCGGCATCCCAGAAGCGGCGCTCACGGATACCGGTCAGCGCCGCAATCTGGCCCGACGGCAGCTTCAGGGCGTCGTACACCGGCGCAAGACGATCTTCGAGGGCGGCCGACGTGACGACGTTCGGGGCCAACTCGTAGCCGATCGACTCGATGATGACGCGGGAGTATCGCATTGTGCAGCGGCGTCCTGGTAATTGTTCACCGCCTTCGGTAAATGAGCGGTAAACACTTACCAGACAGGGATTTACGGAATCAACCTCTTGGCCGACCTGCTGGCGCTAGCTGTCGCCAATCTTCGCACGTCTTGTACTCCCAACTGTTTACATGGACGGTGTGGCCGACCCGGTAAACAGTTACCGTCCGGTTCACGCGCTCGGGACCAGGCGTACGCCCACATCCCGCATTTCGTAGATCGGGATGCCATCCACCTTGAGGAACCCGCTGCCGGCGACGGTCGGGCTCGAGCCGTCCTGGATCCCGGTCACCACGATGTCGACTTCCACCCGTCGGTTCTTGGGAGTGATCTGGCCGCGATACACCCACGTGTGCTCGCGGCCGACCAGGATAGGCTCGAAGCGATGCGTGTGCCGCAGTTGCTCGCCCCAGCGCTCGAGGGCGACCACCTTGAGCAGCTGCAAGAACGATTCGAAGCCCAGAGAGCCGGGGCAGACCGGGTCCTGATAGAAGTGCGCGGCGAAGAACCACTCGTGAGGATCCACCTGCTTGACGCCCCGAATGAACCCGAGTCCGTGCGGTCCGCCGTCGGGTACGAACAGCTCGATTTCGTCGATCATCCGGAACGCCCGCGCGGGCAGGACAGCCGCGGCGTCGGGTTGCGCGACGCTCGTATCGTCCGGCGTGAGCGGTGCAAGCGTCTCAAGCGCGAACCGCCGGCCGCGCGCGACTTCCTCGGCGTCGGGCACGTAGAGCCGAGCCGCGGCGTCGCGTATGCCGACCTGCTGGGCCAGCGCGGCAGCCGAGAAGAAGCCGAACTGCGTCTCGCCGGCGTAGACGATGCGGCCGGCCCGCCAGATCTGCATGTCGAACGATTGCACGATCATGCCGCCCGCCTCGGAGACCTTGGTGATCCGGACGCGCACGGTCAACGTGCCGGCGTCGCCGAACACCTCCTCGTATAGCGTCGCTGTGCCGCCGAGGTTGCGAAACGACAGGTCGTCCTTGTTACGCAGGGCCGACCCCAGGTACGCCGCAAGCCATCCGCACGGTTGCAACGCGATCTCCAGCACTATCGCGAACGGCATGGACGGCTGGCGGTTGGCCCGGAAGTACCATTCGTCGGGCGGCACGTCGTACTGCGCCTCGATCCATCCGCCCGGTGCGAGGTGCCAGGCTTCCGCGTGAATGTCGGTGATGCGGTCGAGGAACTTGTAGGGCGGCCCTGGCAACCGGGCGATCCGCCGATCGGCGTCGAACACGAGGTACCGCTCACCGAACGCCGTCGACGGCCTGCCCACGGCGAAGGCCAGGATGCGGTCGCTGTCGTAGAGGGCCGGACGCACGTCCGCCGGGACCGACGCCGCGCCGATCGGCATGAGGGACGCCGGGGTCGTGTCTGCGCGACACCACGTGGCCTCGATCTGTTCGCGGGTCGCACCGGTCATCTTCAGCGACATATCGATGAACTGGACAATCCGCTGTCCGTCGGCGTACACGAGCGCGTCGGCGATCACGTAGGGTTCGGGGTTGTAGCCGACCTCCTTGACAGCCACCTCGTAGGTGACCACGCGTGTTGTCTGGGTCACCGGACCCCGGCACCGCAGCGTGCTGGGCACACCGGGTACCGGCTCGTAACAGATGCCGGTCTGGTCCGTCACCCAGCCCATCCGCATGAGCAGCACCCGCAGGGTGTGGACGCAGCACTCGTACATGAGCGTTCCGGGCATGACCATGTCGTCGACGAAATGGCAGGTCAGGAACCACTCGTCGCCGCGGATGTCCGCCTCCGCACGCGTCAATCCGAGCCCGAATCGCCCGCCCGTCGGATCCAACTCGACGACCCGATCGATCAGATGCATCCGCCCACCAGGGATGCGCACCGGGTCGCTCAGGCCGAGCCCGTTGAACAGGGGGCCGAAGCACCCCGCCAGGTCGCCGCCGCGCAGCGCCTCCAGTTGCTGCGCGTCGTACGATTCGACGGCCATCGGGACAAGGTCCTGCCAGCTGTGTCCGCGTCGGCCGGGTGTCAGGGCCTGCTCGTCGGCGGACAGCACGATGCCACCCGACTCGGCGGTTTCCTGCTCGGTGAAGAAGCCGGCGCACCCGTCCTTCATGGTCACCACGGGCCGGCCGTTGACGGTGCCCTCAAACCGGAAGAAGAACAGGTAGGTCTCGCCCTGGCGGACGAAGCGGTCGATGTGGATGTCGTAGCGGACGACGTCGCCCGGTTGTGGCAGCCCGCGATGGAACGTCACCGTCGCATCAAGCAGGCGGTACGCGCGCGTGCCCTTGAGCGCCAGGTCAATCCCGAGATACGAGCACAGAAACAGGTCCGCCTGCCCGGCCTCGATCGTGATGCAGACCGGCGTCCGGTGGCCGTCGAGATACCACGCACCGGGCCGGACGTCGTGTTCGGTCACCACTCGACCGGAGGTCATCGAGCCCTTCACGCCCTCGACGCTGAGGATACGGTCGACCAGCATCAGCGGTTCGTCTGGCAGCCGCACGCGGACAGGGTAGCGGTCCACCGCCGCGAATTCGGGGCCCAGCACCTTTGCCACCGAGCCGACCGCGAACTCCAGGCATAGCGCGCGGTCGTACGCCGGTCGCGCTCCTGCTGGGGCCGGGGGTGCGACCGGACGAAGATCTGCGGGCGCGTCCGGCACACCGACGACGTCGATCAGTTGCGCCTGCAACGCGAGCGCATCGCCCATGCCCGTCAACGCCGACTGTGAGAAACGCAGGAAGGCTGCGTGCGCCTGGGCCCCCGCCGCGCTCGCCGCTGCCGCCGCGCCGCCGAAGCTCGTGTGTCCGGCAACGTCCAAGGACGTCGTGTGCGAGACGGAAACGGGGACGGGAGTGCGTGTATCGGGGTCGATGGTGTGCCCGGGTGGTCGGGGCGGCGCGGGGCGGCGCGGCAGTCGCGGTTGCGGTGTCGGGCCCCCCGTGGGGACGACGATTCGTGTCGTCGCTGCCCCCTCATCATCCGGTGCGTGATGACCAAGCGCGCACGTGCGGTCTCCATAAAGCGGACCGAGATCGACCAGCACGCGCTCGGCAAACAATGTCGCAACCAGACGGAGCACCGTGGTCACATCGTCCTCGCCCTTCACACACGCCGAACGTGCCACGTGTGGGCGACCCCGGAGGATTTTGTCGATCATCCGCGAGCACGACGCCTGCGGGCCGGGCTCGACGAAGATCCGCACACCGTCGGCATACGCTTGCTCGATCGTCGCCGCGAAGTCGAAACCGGCGATGGCCAGGGCCACGACCGAGTCCGCCGCGGACGTGCGATCCACGGTGTAGCTCCGCGCCCGCGCCGCGCTGTAGAACCGCACACCCTCGGGTGGGGTCGTGGCCAGCAGATGCAACTCGCGGTACGCGTCCTCCACCGATCGCGCGACCGGGCAGTGGACCGTCGACGCTCCCGCCAGGTCGACGGCTTCGCAGCCCAGGGCATTGACCACGGCGTCGACGGCACCGCGCTGACCGCCGATCACACACTCGTCGGGCGCGTTGACGACGAGCAAGTAGACGCGGTCGTTGCCGACAATGACGTCGCGCACCGCGTCAACGTGGCGGTTGACCACGACGCTCCGCCAGTCGACGGGGTCATCGGCGGCGAGGGTCCAGGCCCGGCGAGCGGCCTCGCACTGCCCGACCAGCTCCGACTGGAACAGGGGTGACTGCCGCATACGCTCGTACATCTCGTCGCGCCCGCGCCATGCCCGCATCGCGAACAGTGCCGTTGACTCCCCGAGGCTGTATCCGATGACGGCCGACGGCTGGACGCCGAGCCCTCGGAGCAGATCACTCATCGCCACACCGTGTGCGACCTGGCCGAGAATTATGGCCAGGACGTCGCGCTTCACGGTGTCGGCCGATGCGTCCTGCCACCCGCCGCTCCAGTCGCGCCGGTGCGGGGTGAACAGGTGTGGCAGCAGTTGGCCCTGCAGGTGCGCGGTCTCGTCATCCAGGCTGCGGAGCACGTGCGGCCAGTGGACGCCGATACCGGCACCCATCCCGACGTAGTGATTCCCGGAGCCGGGGAACACGAATGCGACCTCGCCGTGCGGCCCCAGCGGGTGCGGCGAGTAGAACACGCCGGCGCGGCCCTGCAGGGCAGTCGACGGATCGGCGCGCACGCTGCGCTCGGCCACCGTGATGGCTCGGCGAAGATCGTCAGGGTCGGTGGCAACGATCGCCACGGCGAGCGCGCCGAGGTTCGCTGCGGAGGTTCGCTGTTTGTGCGACCGCCGAGCCAGATACTCGATGTCATCATGTGTGCCGCTCGCGAGCGTCCGCAACGCGTCCAGGCCCACCAGGAGCTCGGACGCGTCGTTGCCGCATACGCCGAAGAGCGCATGACCTCTACTGCCCAACGGTTGGCAACGCTCGGCGGCATGCGCGTCGGACTGGCGGTCTATCCCCTCGAGCACGACATGGGCGCATCCGCCGTCGAACGTCATGACGCTGACGCCCGCACAGCGGGGCCCATCGGCACGGTCCCGCAGCCACGCCAGAGGACGGTGCGGCATGTGAAACGGACCATCGCTCCATGCGTCCGGTGTGCTCGGCCGCTCGAATCCGCCGAGCGGCGGGAGTATTTCTTGGTACAGGCAGATGGCGGTCTTGACCACGGATGCGAGCCCGGCGGCCGCACCGGTGTGGCCGATGGTCGGTTTGGCCGAGCCGATCGCGCAAGACGCGCGGTCGGCTCGGCCGAAAAACGCTGCCAGCGCCTCGGCCTCGACGCGGTCCTCGAGGGGGATACCGCTGCCGTGTGTTTCCAGGTAGCTCACACGTCCCGGCGCAAGGGTCGCGTCCGCGTAGGCTCGTTCGAGTGCGCGTTCGTAGGTCTCGGCGTCGGGGGTCGGGGTCGCCCCCCCGGCGACCCCGAGGCCGCGGATGACGGCATAGATCCTGTCTCCCGAGGCGAGGGCGTCTGGGAGCCGCTTGAGCACGAGCGTCGCGGCGCCCTCGCCGACGAGGGTGCCGTCCGCGGCCACGTCGAACGGCCGCACCTCGCCGCGCTGTGAGTACGGCCGGACCATGTGCGTGGCCAGCATCGCACGCACGTCACCGGGCAGATCGATTGCGCCGACGACGACCGCGTCCATCTCATGTTGTTGCAACGCCCGGAGGCCGACGTCCAGGGCGCGGATGCCAGAGGCTTCCTCGGCCGAGATCGCGAAGCTCGGGCCGCCGAACGCAAACTCTCGGGCGATGCGGCTGGCGATGATACTGCCCAGTGCGCCGAGTACGCGTCCAGGTGTCAGCGCCGGGCCGGACGCCTCCCGAAGTAAGGCGATCCACTCGTCGAGCTGCTGGTCGTCGAGGTGCAGCCCCAGCGACTGGGCCCACTGCCGGGCCTGCCCGAGCAAGGTCCAGCGATGATGGAAGTTGGTGGTGTTGAGGTCGAGGCCCATGCCGATGATGACCCCCGTCCGTGGGGCCGCGTCCTCTGCAGGCATGCCGGCGTCCGTCAGCGCCCGGGCGACCGACTCGAGCATGAGCAGCTGCTGCGGGAGGGTCTCGGGAATCTCGTTCGGCGGCAGACGGAACGCGCCGACCGCGACGGCTGCCGCCTCGATGTACGCACCGGGTGGTCGTCGATCACCCCAGGTGGCACGTGCGACGTCGTCGCACCCTCGCCAGCGCGTCTCCGGCAGCGGAGCAATCGCCGAGTCGCCTCGGAGGACCGCTTCCTGGAACGCCCGGAGCGAGTCGAGGCGACCGAAGTGCGCGTCCATGCCCACAATGGCGACCGGCGGGGCCACATCGTGAGTGTCGTGCGCGACTCCCAGGGAGGACGTCGTGTTCCCCGTCTGTGCCGTGGTGGGCCAGCGCTGTGGTGACGGTCGGCGCGTGTCCCACTGCGCTTCCTCCACCAGGAGGTGCGCGTTGATGCCGCCGAAGCCGAAACCACTGACGGCCGCGCGGCGCGGTGTGTTCGCGTCGCGACGCACCCACGGCCGCACGTCGGTCTGGATGCGGAACGGACCCCGGTCCAGGTCGGCGCCGGTCGGTGCCGCGTCGAAGTTGGCCGACGGCGGCAACTGTGTGTCCCGAAGGGCCAGCAGCGTCTTGATCAACCCGGCCGCTCCGGCGGCCGTCAGCAGGTGTCCGATGTTGGACTTCACCGACCCGAGGGCGCACTGGCCCGGACGCCAGTGCGCGTCGCTCCACAACGCGTGCAGGCTCTCGAGCTCGACGGCATCGCCGAGCGGCGTGCCGGTTCCGTGGCATTCGATGAGATCGACATCCTCGGGCGCCCACCCGGCCTGGCGGTAGGCCTCGCGCATGGCTCGCAGCTGGCCTTCGGAATCTGCCGCCAGCAGGCTCCCTGCGATGTCGTTGGACAGGCCGATGCCGCGAATCACACCGTAGATGTTGTCACCGTCATGACGTGCGTCGTCCAAACGCTTCAGCACCACGATGCCCGCACCCTCGCCGACCACGAGTCCGTCGGCGTCGGCGTCGAACGGCCGGCACACGCCCGAGGGCGAGAGTGCCCGCAACTGGCAGAAACCCATCTGCGTGTAGAGACTGTCGGGTCGAGACACGCCGCCGGCGAGCATGGCGTCGGTGCGGCCGGCCCGCAGTTCATCACAGGCGAGCTTCACTGCACACAAGCTTGACGCGCACGCGGCATCGAGCGTGCAGCTGCCGCCGCCCAGCCCCAACGCTTGGGCCAGCAGGCTGGCAGGCCGCGCCGTCACGCGTGCATTGAGCGGCGACGACAGTGTCACGACGCGCTGTGTCACTGCGCCCGTGGTCCCGAGCAGTGCGTCTTCGAACGCCCGGCCCAGCACCTCGCGGGTGATGGTGGACGACCCGTCGGTCGGCAAGGCGATCGCCGCCAGTGTCACGCCGACGCGCCGGCGATCCAGCGTGCCGGTCACCGCGTCATCGAAGGCCTGGCGGCCGACGTGCAGGACCATCTCGTACAGCGGGTCCAGCCCGCGCAGCGTGTCGGTGTCCAGCTGCAGGCCGGTCGGGTCGAACGTGAAGCCTTCCACGAAGCAGGCGCGCGTCGAGTAGACCTTGTCCAGGGTAAGAACAGGATCGTATGCGCCTGGCGGGTCGAGCACCCACCGTCCGGGCGGGACTGTCCGCGACGCATCGAGCTTGGCCTGGATGTTGCGCTGGAAGGTGTCGAGATCAGGGGCTTGCGGAAACAGTCCGCCGAGCCCGACCACTGCGATCGGCGATGAGCCGGTCACCTAGGTCGTATCCCCGTTCACGACCGAGCGGCGTGAAGGTGCTCGTGGCCGAACGCCTCGCGCAAGGAGGGGTCCACGGTCCACGCGTACCCCTCCATCTGGGCGACCACGGTCCCGCTGGCGTCGAGGAACGTGATGTTCGCGGTCATGCGGTGAGGGCTCCGTTCCCGGACCTCCAGGGCTGCAAGCACGCCATGGGTGGGGAACGTTGCGGTGTACTGCCGGTAGCGAGCCCCGCAGGTCGGAAGCGACAGGGAGCCGAGTTCCTCGTGACACCAGAGGATGCCCAATTGGAGCCCGGCATCGACGACGAGCGGGTCGCCCAGCCACGCGCTGCGTAACGGGTCGTCCATCCAGTCCGCCGGGGCCGGGGCCGACCGCACGTGGGCAACGATGCCCTGCGACGAGTACCCATCGATGCGCTCGATGCCGTGAAAGTGCGGACCGTGGAAGAGCACGTCGCGGTACGCAGCATCGATACTGCGTCCGTAGGTGTGCTCGTCGAGGTGGGCGGGACGCGAATAGTCTGGTGGCGTCGGCAGCGTGGTCGTCAGGATCGCGCGGGCCCGCGCGTGAACGATCTCGTTGTTGTCCAGACCGCTTCGCAGTTCGACGTCGACCTCGAAGACGTCGCCGCTGCGCCGAATCTTGGACGCGACGGCCCGCAGGTCGCACGGGTCGTTGTTCAGAATCACGCCCTTGCACACGCGGAACTCGTCGAATCCGAGCAAGAGCAACCCGGGGTTGAGGTGCAACGCCGCGTGACCGAGCCACTCCTGCATGACGGCCACGGGAAGCACGGGATACCCGCCGATCACGTGCGACCGAAGAAACGGGTGCCGGTCGAGGTCCAGTCGACGTTCAAACGCCGGGAACAGAACCGGTTGCGTGGCCGACGCGGCTGGCGCGTGCTGATCGAGACCGCCCGCCGGCGACTCCGGAAGGGCATCGCCGATCACGATCTCGGTCGCGCCTGAATCGCCACATGCCAGCTCGTCGATCAGGCTGCGGGCGCCCGCTTCGAGCGGAATCACTCCGATTCCCGCACGGGCGAACTCTCGCTTGAGCGCGGGGGTGACCATGCCGCCGTCCCACGGCCCCCAGTCGATCGACACCACGCGGCACGACGGACGCAACGCGGCCTGTCGATGGGCCACCTTGTTGAGCACCTCGTTGGCCATGGCGTAGTCGACCTGGCCCTGCCGGCCAAAGCGTCCGGTGACCGAAGAGAACAGGGCGAGGAACTCAAGCTCGTCGGGCGCGACCGCTTTGAGCAGATGTCGCAAGCCCGTCACCTTCGTATCGAAGACGCGCTCGAACTGGTCCACCGTTTTGTCGTCGATCCAGCGATCCTCGAGGACACCCGCGGCGTGGATCAGGCCACGGACCGGACCGAAGCTGGCGTGAATCTCGTCGAACGCAGCGGCAACGGCCGCACCGTTGCGCACGTCTACCGAGCGATACACCGCGCGCGCCCCGGCGCGATTGATGCGTGCGAGCGTGTCGGTGACCTCCCGATTGGCGACGTGCCGTCGATAGGCGGCTTCCAGGTCGGTCGGCGTCGGCGTGCCGCGCCCCTCGAACCCGTGCTCGAGCAGGGCGCGCTTCATGTCTGCCTCACCGGTCACGCCGACCAGCCAGGTCGGTTCCGGCTCCGGCGCGGGGGATCGACCCAGCAGCACGAGTGTCGGTTTGCTCTCGGTCGCGAGCGCGCAGGCGACCTCGGCCGTCACGCCGCGTGCCCCGCCGGTGAGGACCACCACCTCGCCGTGGCTGAGTCGTGAACGCCCGTTCGTGATCGCGGTCGGCACCGTCTGGAGACCGCGACGAACATGCCCGTCCAGCCCGACTTCAATGGGACCGTCGGCAGTCAACTCGGCTGCGATCGCGGCGGCAATCTGGTCGCTGTCGCTCCAGGATGCGGCTACGTCCAGGGCCTTGCATCGCAGCGCCGGCCATTCCCGTGCGACGGTTTTCGTCAGTCCGGACAGACCGCCTTGCACGGCATCGAACGTACCGCCGGTCAAGCCAAACGCGCCGTCCATGCGGGAGACGGTGACGAACAGTGCTCCGCCGCCGGCTGCCGCTTCTCGCAACATCGGGCCGACCCGCTTGGTCAGCGCAAAGGCGTCCTTGAGCCGGTGCTCGGACGCTTCACTCCAGATCGGGTTGGCCGTCGGGTCGGGAGGCGCGAGCACGATGAGCCCACCGATGCGCGCGAGGCCCGCGATGCCGTTGCTCTCGGTCGCGATATCGGCGCGTACCACGCGGGCGGTCCGGTCCTCGGTGGCGAACAGATCGCACAACGCCTGTGGCAGTCTGGTGCCGTCGTCGACGATCCACACCTCGCGGCCGGCGCCGAGGGCGACCGGACCTCCAGGGGAGACAGCCGGCAATTCGACCGCTCGCAACACGCGTCGGTCGAGCGGTGTGAACTGCGGGTCTCGTTGGTCCCGACGCGGCAGACGTTGCTCGGCACTGCACGGTGCATTCGCTGCGCACGTCGGTGCTTCGACGGGCGCCGGCGGCGTGGGATCGGGTGCGTCCGTCGGGCCGTCGGTCGTCCTCATGTAATCGATGATGCTGCGCAGCGTTCGCAGGCTGCCGACATACGTGGAGTCGACCGCCGGCATCTCGGGGAGGCGGGTCTGCACCCCGGCCAGAATCTCGAGACGCTTGATGGAGTCGATGCCGAGGTCGGCCTCGAGGTCCATGTCGAGGTCCAGCATTTCGATCGGGTAGCCGGTCAGCTCCGCCACGACCTCCAGCAGCGTGTCTTCAGCGACCGTCGCGCCGCCGCCGCCGGCGGCGGCGGCTTCAGTGACGACTGCGGGTGCCACCGCCGGCGCCAGCGGGACGTCGTCCGGCGGAGTGGTGGGCGCGGCCACGGAATCGGGGGACACGACAGGTGCGGCGGGTCCCGCAACGGGGTCCGGAGGTGTCGCCGGCGACGCAGTTGCCGGGTGTTGCGCGGCGAGGGGCGCGGCCACGCCGGTCATCATCGTCGGAGGGTCGGCGACCGCCAGGCCCAGGCTGCCCGCGACGAGCCGTTGCTGGCTCTCCATGACCATCTGAAAGGTCTTGTGCGCCAGCTCCTGCCCTTCGAGGAATCGCAGATGCACCTCGGCGGTCTGTTGCTGGAGGGCTTGCATCGCTCGCAGCCCTTCCTGCACGACCCGCAGGACACCGGGCAGATGGGTCGACGCGTCCTGCTGCGGCACCGGGCTCGGCGCGACCGCGGGCACGGACGGCGGCGGGACGAGCTGTGGGTCGCGTGTCGGCAGCGTGGGTTCGTGCGCGGTGTCTCGGGATGCAGGGCCGTTGTTCGTGGCGTTCCTACTCACCTCAGGGTTTCCATCAGTCTTCGACACGGTCGGTGTGTGGGCTGCCGCGGGTGCCGTTTTCTTTGGTGATCGATAGTTCACCCCCAGCAGCGGAATCACCATCTTCGGTCGACGGGGCTCAGGGCAGTTCGGGTCCCAGGCCGAGAGGTCAACGGGATGACCCAGCGCGCTCAGTCTCGCCAACACACAGGCCAAGTCGGTCATGCCGGATCCCCGTCCGCACGTCGCGTCCAGCGCCATGACGTCGTGCGGCTGGTCGCCGAGCGTCGCTCGAACCAGACCGGTCAGGACGTTGCGGGGGCCGACCTCCACGAATGTGCGCACACCGGCGGCATGGAGATTCTCGATCTCGGTGACGAAGTTGACCGGGCTGACCAACTGACGTGCCAGCGTGTCGCGCACCGCGTCGGTGTCCTCAGCGTACGGTTCCGCCGTGCAGTTGGCGTAGACGGGCCGCGACCCGCCGGAGAACGCGATGTCGTCGAGTCCTTCCCGGAAGCGTTGTCCGGCGTCGACCATCAGGGTGCTGTGGAACGCCGCAGCGACCTGCAACGGTGTGGTCCGCCAGCCGCGCGCCGCGCACGCCTGCACCGCACGGTCGATGGCGTCGCGCGTGCCCGACAGCGCACCCTGCAACGGGCTGTTGCGATTGGCCAGCACGGCATCGATGCCTTCGTCGGCGAGCATGCGGTCCAGGTCGGCCAGCGGCGCCTGCACCGCGACCATCGTGCCGCGGTCACCCGTGCCCTCGGCCATCACTCGGCCGCGCAGCTCAGAGAGTCGCCGCAGGCCATCGTCATCGAGACGATCGGCGGCACGCAGGGCGACGAGCTCGCCGTAGCTGTGGCCGGCCGTGCAGTCGGGGCGGACGCCGAAGCGCTGCAGGACCCGCAACATCGCCAGACTGACCGCCCCGAGCGCCGGTTGGGCGACATCAGTCCGGGTGAGCGCTGCCTGCTGCTCGGAGCGGGCGCGCGCGTCAAACACCGGATGCGGGAAGATGCAATCGCTCAGACGCTCCGGAGACGAGGATGTTGCGTCGGCGTCCGCCTGGGCGATGGCCTCACGCGCCTCCGGGAAGACGCACGTCAGGTCCCGTCCCATGCCCACGTACTGGCTGCCCTGACCCGGGAACAGGAACGCGATCCGGCCGGGCCGCCGCGGGCCGCCAAAAAACAGATTCGGCAGGCTCCACGACTGCTCGTGTTTCTCTGCCGCCATCGCCTCGGTCGCGTTCGCGCAGAGCGTGGCCGGGTCCGCATCGGATTCGATGACGAGCACGAGGCGGAACGCGTGCCCGGGCGAGAACGTGCGCCGGGTGTCCAGGGCACGGAACGCCAATCGGTCGGGTGTGGGTGCCTCATCGATGAACGCGCGCCACTGCTCTAGCCGGTCGTGCAATTGCTCGATGGTATCGGCGGACAGCGCAACGAGCTGTGTTGAGCCGTCCCAGGCCGCGTCATCGTGGGCGCCGGTGTGCTCCTCGAGCACGGCATGAAAATTACTCCCGCCGAAGCCGAACGCACTGACGCCCGATCGACGGGGCTGGTTGTGTGCTCTGAGCCACGGCCGAGTCTCTGTGTTGAGGTAGAACGGGCTGGCGTCGATGTCGAGGTTGGGATTGGGCTCGCTGACCTTGATCGTCGCCGGCAGCACCTTGTGGTGCAGGGC
>SMUY01310827.1_pt1 | contig 20831 bp, 24 predicted proteins | sample 2456441 | NCBI WGS metagenome assembly SMUY01 (sample SAMN11095931, study PRJNA526329) | marine sediment metagenome | biome: Marine sediment; feature: Surficial sediment; material: Deep marine sediment; isolation source: Hadal surficial sediment | place: Pacific Ocean | collected 2014-11 | depth...
GGTTTTCTTTTAGCTGGTGCAATTATAATGTTCTTTGCACGACATCATCCTGCAACCGTAAACAAAACTTTTGGAAGACTGCAACTAATTTCTTCTGCGTGGTTTGCTTTAACGCATGGTGCAAACGATGGTCAAAAAGTAATGGGCATAATAGTTCTTATTTTGTTTGCAGAAGGATTAATCTCTGAAATTGAAATTCCACTGTGGGTAATCTTTGCAGCAGCAAGTGCCATTGGTCTTGGAACCTTCTTTGGAGGATACAAAGTAATTAGAACACTTGGACTAAGAATAGTCAGATTAAAACCATATCAAGGATTTGCAGCTGAAACTGGAGGTGGAATTATTCTTGCAATTTTTGCCATTCTAGGAATTCCAGCTAGCACAACTCATGCTATTACTGGTTCAATTATGGGGGCAGGAGCTATAAGACGCAAACATGCAGTACGATGGAGGATTGGAAGACAAATTGTATTTGCATGGTTGATAACCATTCCAGGTAGTGCAGGTATTGCATTTGTAAGCACGTACATCATTTATCTATTCGTGTAGAAAAATTCTAAATCTTTGTTAAATTAATTATTAAAATCTCGCCAACTTGAGGTCTACCCATTGCTTCGTATCTATTTTTTGGCATACTAATGATAATTGATGTTTGTTGATAGCTTTTGATCTTTATTGTTGGCTGAGCTTGTAGAATTATATCTAAGAGTGGCATCACTTGCTTCTGTGTTTCAGGATCAAGTTTTTGTGATGCTGCCTCTCTGATCATTTGTTTTTGGGAGATAGGCTCAGTTTGAACATTTTCTAAAAGCGATAATTGAACTATTTGACCACTGTCTACTATTTGTGATACTTTAAACTCGTTAATTTCTGCCATAAGGAAAAATCATATCAATTGCATTTATCTCTAACCATTTACATTTAATACGAACTGTTAAGGAATTTCTTAATTACAAACTATCTGTTCCAAGTAAATCTCTAACAAGAAATTACTAAAAAGAATTAGGCTAACGAATATCAAAACTAAGGTAGGGCCATTACTATATGAAATTGATTTAGTTTGTTACTGATAATTTCTGCGTAAGTGTTTTAATACTTGACGTTAAAGGTTCCATATCGCAAATTCCCAGACCAAAAAATGACTTTAAACCATCCTACTGCGATAACCATGTCCCAAGAGTGTCATGAGGGCTGGTCCCAAACCTGGGACCAGTTTCTCAATTAGAATAAGACTATTGAAAATTATTAAACAGTGTTTGATTCATTTTTTTCTTGACTCTCCGAAGTTTCTTCTAAGATAGCTTTTTTGATTAAATGCGCCTTATCTTTAATTATCTTATTAAATTCTTGAATGTCCTCAACATTAACCTCAATCTTCTGATTTTGATACGCTTGCAAAAACTCGGAATAAATACTTCCGACAATGATCCCAAAGGCTGCATCAGCCACAGATTCTACTTCAGGAACGTAATTTTCTGCAATTTGCCTATAAGAAGCCGCCTCGCTAATATAATAATGGATTAAACTGTCAATGAATTTTTTGTTCTCCTGAGAAATTGCCATTGCAGTACCTAATTATGACTGGTTTATTTAAGAATCGAAATTCATCTAAAATTGTTTTGAAGATGCCTATGTTGTATATGACTCATAAATGAGGTTTCCAATTGACCGGCTTGTGTATCTTATCATGAGTAAATAAGAAGATACAGAACCTGCAAGCAATAAAACTGAGCCAAGTGGAAATTCTGGAACTGCGGCATATTCTTCTGATTCGGCAACAAGAGAATAATCAACTACTATCTTGGTTTGTGGTTTATCTAAAACAGAAACCAAAAAGAATGCTTCATCATTTGATCTTAGATAATCAGGCTCTATTAGAGATTTTGAAACAGCAACGACATTTCCTTCTTTATCGTAAAGTGTAGCAACAATAGATACTGTGTTTGCAGTATGGTCCCCTCTGTTGGCTACCATTCCCGTTATTACCAAATTATCAAAATTATCTCGTGAAATCTTAGATGAAGTAATATCGATTGCTTGATTTTTTGGCTCGCTTATCTTGTAGTTAATCTCCAAAGAATAATTATCAACCATCTTTGCTTTTTGACCATGAATGACAAGGTCAAATGGGCCTTTCATTCCTGGCATTATTGTGTTGACCAGTGAATTTGTGTTTCTAGTATCAATAACTTGATTTCCAGAATACAGGGTTATGTAGACATAAACCTGGTTCAATGGAACATCCAAATGGTTTTGAATTTCTCCAACAATATGTAGTGTGCCATCACTTGCAAGATATTGCTGATGATTATCAATTGAAATTTCCGCCCACGCATTTGAAAATCCAAAGGCAAGAGGCAGAACAAGCAAAAAATATTCTTTCAACAAATTATTGTACTCAGTTTAGTTAAAGAAGTTATGGGGTTATACCCAATTGAGCATTTTTGAATTTTGCCAAAGCTGCCAATTCATATTCGAATGATTCTTGAAGAAGTAAATTAGAACGAATCTTGAATGAACTATCTTGAGTTTCTATCCATTTGATATATTCTCCATAACTTTCAAGTTGAGTCTCAGTTGATAATTTGAATAGTTCAACTGAGGCAATGAAGGGTACTGGAGGAGTTAGTTTATCATACCTTGTAATAAGGCCCCCCAATCCTGAAATGTAAATTTGAGAATATTCTAAAAGCTCTTCTTTGCTCAGATCGCCTTCTGTCCATTGTATTATCTTTGATTCATAATCATCTTGCATTTTTTTTAGGTCATTTTGGATTTGCAGTATTTTATTTCCAAAATTGAAACCCTTGATCTTGATTTGATCTATGTAATAATTATAGGCTATTATCCCCACTATAATGACCAAAGCAATTACAGCTAATACAATATTCTGCTTTTGTTTTTTTTTCAAAATTAATCGTTGATGTTTAAACTTTAAGTTGCTATTATTCTATTCTTTTCTCTTTAGCAGTTTGCATCAAATGTAAATGAAAAAATCCTAATCGATGTAATTTCCATCAGCGTCAGTTTTAAGCTCTATCGTCATAACGGAACAGCTGATAAACGATTCATTTCGAATTTTTCTCACACGACCAATATCAAGATGATAGGGCCAAATCTCTACGATTATTGAACCAACCTTGACATTTTCAGGAGCATCTGTCAACACAATATCTTCTTTTTTTATTCCATATTGTTTTAATTTTTTAATCGAATGCTCTACCAAAGGTTCAGGGTATTTGTGATTAATTGCCCAAACAGTTCCTTCGTATTCAATTTTATCCATTTTTAATCAAAGATTTGCATTGTGTTATAACAATCATTCGGGATTTGCCACATTCAACATCATGATACTAACAACTCTGCAAATTCCTAATTTTTGATGACACGATTTTTTCAAAATCTTTCTGACTGTTTGTATGTAACTCTGATATCACATCATAAGCACCAAAAGTAAGATAAGCGTTTTTTACTTCGGGTATTTGTCTTAGTTCTTCAACAATGTATTCTTCTGCTCCAATATCACAGTTCAACAAAACATAGCCAACATGCATTGTTTTTTCTTCACAATCATTTATTGAAACTTCTCTATAAGTTTTAAAATCAAATAATTTACCATCTACTACGTAATCCGTAATTGCTACTTCTCTTACCCCTAAATCGTTTTTTTTCTACACGCCTTTCTCTTCTTTCATCCCTAGCATCACCTCTACCACTTGAATGACCAATTTGCTTCCGGGGTCCTTTGGAAAACACTCCATGTCTTCGAGAGGGTGTTTCTCGTTTTAGGGGATCGGGAATTTTTATCGTAATGTTCATTTCTTTGTTCAAATCAACCATCTCTGTTTTTATTTGTCTCTTGATTATGTTGAAATCGCCTATGGATGAATAAGAAACAAGTGTTATAGCTTTTCCTGTTCCACCTGCTCTGGCAGTTCTTCCAATTCTATGGAAATAAAGCAACTCTTGGTTAGGAACATCATAATTAACCACAAGAGCAACTTGAGGAACATCTATTCCTCTTGAAGCAACGTCCGTAGCTACTAAAATTTCAGCTTTTCCGGTTCTAAACTTTGACATTGACATTTCTCTTTGGTGTTGGGACATATCGCCCTCAATGGCCACAATATTGAATGTTTTATGCAACAACATTCTGGCAACATCTCTAGTCCTGTGTTTTGTTGAACAGAAAACAATTGTTTGGCCTGCTTTGTTTTCATTGATAAAATCAACAAGGAAGGTCATTTTTTCTCGGTCTCTTATAATTAGGAAAGCCTGTTCTATGCCTTCTACACTTAGATCATCAGCATCAAGAAGGAAGTGTTTTGGGTTTCTCAAATAGTCTTCTGATAATCTTAAAATCGCAGATGGCATTGTTGCTGAAAACAGTGACATAACTTTTTTGTCTGGAGTAAGATCTAAAATGAATTGAATATCCTCAATGAAGCCCATATCCAACATAGTGTCAGCTTCATCAAGCACTAGATGTGAAATATCATTAAGTTTGATAGATCCACGTTTAACGTGATCAATTAATCTACCTGGAGTTGCGACAACTATTTCCACACCTTTGGCCAAAGCCGCAAGTTGAGTGCCCATTCCCTGTCCTCCATAAATTGTAGCGGTTCTGATTCCCGTATACTTACCAAACTTTTTGAACTCGCCAGTAATCTGGAGTGCAAGTTCTCGGGTTGGAGCCATGACAAGCCCTTGGATCCCTTTTTTAGGAATAATATGCTGTAACATAGATATTGCAAATGCAGCAGTTTTTCCAGTTCCAGTATGTGCCTGACCAACAACATCTCTACCTGATAGCAAAACCGGAATTGCGGCTTCCTGAATAGGGAATGGTTTTAAAAATCCCATATCCTTTAACCCATTTAAAATGGATTCTTTAATTCCAAATTGATTAAATGTTGTCATTCTTTTTCTTCTCTAAGCAATGACAGAAAAAGCTCATTGCTAAGTCTATCATTATTCCTATTTCCAAAGTCATTTTTACGGCCTAATAAACCATTGTTAATAATTTATGAGCTTTTCAGTTAGGCGATAAAGCCAATGATGGGATCTGAACCCATGACCTTTCGCTTACAAGGCGAATGCTCTAGCCAGGCTGAGCTACATTGGCACGAAATAAAATGAAAGTTTGGGTGGTTTAAAGTGTTAGCTCAACAAATCCATTTCCATATTTTCAATCCCCATCAATTTTTAATAACGTAACCCAAGCAAATCTACAATGAGATATGTCCCACCAAAAAAACTTAAAGTTCTGATGATGGTTTTTTTTGGAACGGGGGTTTTTGGAATAGCAGTTGGGCTAACTCAAGAAATTTTCATGATGACATTTATGGGAGTTATCAACCTCTGTTTAGGCGGTTTTTTTGGCTGGATTTTTCTAAACCAAGAACCACGTTCAAAACATAAACGAAAGAAATAGTGTTATTACAATCAAAATGTTTGTTGCAAAATGCGTTGCATAGGAATGATTAATTCCTTTTTTATCATAAATGATTTTGAAAAAAAATCCAAGTGGTAACAACATTAGTGCTGTGTGAACCTTTATCCCCATTGCAATATGCATCAAAGCCCAAATCACAACCATCTTTTTTGATTTTCTAAAATACAATTCTTCCACATGGTTTATGTGAATAAACATGTAAATTAGCAAGGGTACAAATGGGACGATTCCCCAAAATCCTTGATCAGCTAATGGACCAAACGCAATATTGTATCCTAGCCAACTCCAATTTAGAATTGGGATGAGATCTACATAGTCATAAACCAAAAAGATGTATGCAATAAGCATGCCAAAAGCTATGGGTGCAAACTTTATTGATCCTATTCCTTTTTTGAGATCGGACAATCTCTTTTTTGTGTCTTTGACTAGTAGAAGCGAGGCAGCTACAATTAAAACATAATACCCAATCACAAAGATGTCAGATTCTAAAAAATCTAAAACCAAATCAAGAAAACATTTACTCTAATCTATAAATACTCTGGTTGGTTTTTCTGGGAATTATCTAGCCATTTGTTATATAACCTGTATGAAAAATAATAACATGGAGGAAGGAGAAAAGGCACCAAATTTTGAATTAAATGCTGACGATGGAAGCCTAATTTGCCTAGACTCCTTTAAGGAGAAAAAAAATATCGTTTTGTGTTTTTATCCAAAAAATCATCTCTTTGCATGTCCTTCAAAAAAAGTATTCAAAATGGCAAAAAGTGTAATTTCTGCCCACCAAGAAATTTTGTCAACTGATTCAGTCTTATTTGCAATCTCAATTGACACTGTTGAGGCTCAGAAAAGATTTGTTGATGAATACAATATACCATACCGGCACCTTAGTGATCCCACCAAAGGAACATGTAAAAATTATGCAAGTCTTAACATTGTAGGACTTGCAAAACGTTCAACATGTATAGTTGACAAGAAAGGGATTATTCGAAAAATTTTTCGAAATATTGATGTAGAAAATCATGGCAAAGAGATCTTGGAATTTTTAAAGCAGCTTAATTAGAAATCTGTTGATAATCAAAATATAAATAATTAAACACTTTCAAAAATGAAAGAGTTGCTTGATCTTGTTCCAAAGCTGTTATTTCTGACCAAAGGTAAAGGCGTTCATGAAGATAGGCTAACTAGCTTTGAGTATGCCTTAAGGGATGCAGGAATCGCCAGTACTAATTTAGTCTTAATTTCGAGTATTTTTCCGCCTCGAGCTAAACTTATTTCAAAAAAAGAAGGTCTAAAACTGATAAAGCCTGGTCAGATTTTATTTTCAATTTATTCTAGAAACCAAACAAATGAACCACATAGACTATGTGCATCTTCTGTTGGAATAGCTCAACCAAAAGATCCAAATCGTTACGGTTATCTTTCTGAATATGAATCATTTGGGCAAACAGAAAAACAGGCTGGTGATTATGCAGAGGATGTGGCAGCTCAGATGCTGGCATCTTCGCTGGGAATTCCCTTTGATATAGAAAAAAGCTGGGATGAAAAAAGACAACAATGGAACATTTCTGGAGAAATTTACAAAACTAGAAACATCACTCAAACTGCTATAGGTGACAAGAATGGAAAATGGACATCAGTTTTTGCGGCTGCCGCTTTGTTGGTCTAAACTCACTTTTGGTATCCTTTAAGGTAAAATGCAGTTGCACCACCAGCTACAATCACTATTATAATCAAAATAATAATTGATTCATCAAAATCTGGAATCTCTGATGGAGGAATTTGATTTATTTGTGCCGTGCCAAGAGTAAAAACCAATTCATTTTTTTCTAAATACAATTTGTGACCAAACAGATATTTTCCCTCTATCTTATTTCCCGAGTCTGGATCAAAAACCCATCCATCTTGAGAAAGCTCAACTGGAATTTTATCACCGCCAATTATTTTAGTTTGAAGAACGTTGGCATTAACCTCATTAACAGTAACATTCACAGATGATAAAATTACCACTTGTAAAATTGAATTAAGAGGATAAAAATTGCCTGAAAAATAATCTGATCTTTTTAGAACATCTATCTTCAAAAATTCTAATGGACTTATCACATCAATATTTGCAGAGTTTGGATAAGAGACCGAAAGCTTTAGCTGATAAAGAAATGAATTTTCTTTTGAAATCATTGAAAAGGTAACTGCAGAATTTGGTTCTGAAGACAATTTTTTGGCAGTTTCATAAAATCCGCCAGAATCTCTAATTACTTGGTGAATTAACATTGAAGAAATTTTAGTGTACATTGATTCAGTTTCTTCTAATGGCATGGTGTATACTGCTGAAATAGTTCCTATGCCAGAAATCACTCCCGATGTCTCAAGTACTCGATTCACTTCTCCACTTTGATGAACATAAACAGAATGAAATTCTGCACGGGTATCAAAAACTTCATTCAGACTATCAATTAATGAGTCTCCTATCTGCCTTGCACCTTCTTGAATTTCTATAATGCCTTTCTCAGATAGGTCTCTTGAAACATTAATCATAATACAAGATTCATCTTGAACTCCAAGAACACATTGTTTTTCACTAGTCAACACAATTGCAATAATTCTTTCATTTTCTCGAATTTTTTGTTCCAGTTCAGATGGGATTTGTATTTCTTGATTGCTAGTACTTTGGAGGGTTATTGAGGCAGTTACATTATTTGATAATTGTTGGTCGATGAAAACTTGGGCAATTTCTTGAAAAGTTGCAAGCTGTGGTTGTTGTGCATAAACCTCAAAAAAACTGTAAAACAAAAGACAAAATATTGCAGTTAATAGTATAAGTTTGTACACAAAGTGCTCGTTTTAGTGCGAAACTATTAATGTTACTCGTATAATTTCTCGATTTTAATTATGAATCTATGAAACGGTTCTTCAGCATAATGTTTTTCACAAACAAGTATTGTTTGGTTTTTTTCAGGGGTGCAATCATATGTAATTTTATACTTTGGCATTTGATTACAGCATCTACAATACTTCATCAAGTTAATATCGTAACAAAAAATAAAACATTTTCAAGAATTAAAGAATATTTGAAACTTATTCTCTTATAACCTACGCATTAAAAGAAACAAAACAATTCCCAACAACTACCCATTAATCCAAATATCCAAAATAATAGGAAATCATTCTCAAAATACAGTATAATTTTTGCCAACAGTGAAAATCTTGGAATCTAGAATCAAGATTTAAATTCCATTCATTCTGCACCAAAAGTGACATCGATTCAAACCGATCGGGGAACAATGACTGGCAGTCTGTGCGTTAGGCTGCCAGCCCCACTTTGTTATAAAATTCCATTTCAAATTTGTATTTAATTTAGGGTAGATAGTGTCCTAACTTGGTTTTTTATATAATCAAACCCATCCTGCCAGAATTTTGTTGAACGGATATCAATTTGGTATTCTGATAATAGAGTTTCAGGCTTTATCGAACCTCCAGCACCAAGGATGCTAGCATAAGAAGATACAAAGTCTTTTCCATCATTTTTGTATCTCTGGAATAGTGAAAGTGCTAGCAGATTTCCAAAGGAATAGGCATAGCAGTAAAATGGTGAGTGAAAAAAGTGAGGTATACAGTTCCACTCTATCGAAAAATCATCTGTCAACGAAACCGAATTACCAAATTGTACTTTAAGATTTTGTAAATATGTTTTCGATAACTCATTAACAGTCGTACTGTTAGCAATTTGTTTATGTGCGTCAATTTCAAAAATCGTGAAAAAGGATTGTCGCATAATTGTTGCATAAAGATCATCAATTTTTTCAGTCAGCATTAACCTCTTTTCATCATCAGTGATTTTATCTGACAAATTATCATACAGTAACAATTCTGAAAATGTAGATGCAGTCTCTGCAAGAGGAAGTGATGCGTCCTGAACAAGAATTGATTTATCTGACGCCAACTGACTGTGGATTGCATGTCCTAATTCATGAGCTAGTGTAAACACATCTCTTGATTTACCAGTAAAATTGATTAATACATATGGAGTAATATTTGGTGCCAGAGTGCTACAAAACGCTCCATCTCTTTTTCCAGTTCTGACTTTAGAATCAATGTGATTTTGATCAAATATCTTTTTTGCAAATTCTGATAATTTTGGGCTAAACTTTGAAAGGGATTCTAAAACTAGTTTAACTGATTTGTCATAAGGGTAATTCTTCTCTTTAATTTTAGTAGTGGGAGCATAAAGATCATATCTTCTCAATTTTTTTACTTTAAGCATTTTTGCTTTTTGTAAAAAGAATTTTTGAAAAACTGGGGCGTTTATTTTACATACTTGTAACAATGAATTGATAGTTTTCTCACCAACATCATTTCCAATATTTCGCATGGAAATTGGAGATGGGTATCCTCTAATCTCAATTCCCTCATCTTTCCAATTTAAAACGATGTTTTGATAAATTTCTCCAAGAACTCCCTTGTTATTTGAAAATTTTGATAATAGTGCTTTGTAAGCTGCCTCCCTTGTCTTGGAGCTTGTGCTCCTAACAAGTGTAGTCAATACCTCTCTGGAAAGCTTTTTCTTTTTGCCTTTAACAGTTACCGAATATTCAAATGCATTGGTAATCTTATCATACAATTTTACTAGGGCAGTTACTCCAGTAACATCAAGCGTGTTAATTATTCTCTCTTCTGCTTCTGTTAGTGAGTATTTTGCAACTAGCCTTTTATGTCTCAAGTATCCTGATAGTTCTCCAGAATCTTTTATCAATCGCTGTGCATTTTTTTCATCTATTCCTCTTTTCCACCACAAATCAAAAAAGAGAATCTGGTTTGAAATGCTTGCGCCAAGCATTGTCATGCGAGTCATCAATGATGTCGCTTCGTCCGATTGAGTATCCGCAGCATAAGCAAGGGATGAGTAACCCCCTAAAATGCTAATTTTCTCGGTAAGCCCTTCAAGTGAATGTAATATCTTTAGAAAATTCTTTGAGGTAATTTTTGATTCTAGTATTTTTTTGTTTTTTTCAAAATCTTTGGCCTTTGTTTGAACGTATTTGATTTGTTTTTCAAAAACTGGATTTTTTGGATCCTTTACTAATTCTTCAAGATTCCATTCTCCAAGTTTGTATCTCTTCATATTAATTCTCAAGTCATTACAAATTCAATAATATTCTTCGTGGACATGACACCATTTCCACGATTTTGTAGGCAGAGCTAGCATCACTGGATGTTCAGTATCCTCAAAATGTTTTGCTGCGTGTCGTCCTACTGATGAATCACAACAACCAACATGACCACAAGTAAGACACATTCGGAGTGCAACCCATGGTAAATGTTCTTTTTCACACTCTTCACAACCTTTTGTGTTTGGTTCAATACTTTCTTTAACTTGGTGAAAATGATTACATAAATCTGACATGTGACAGATGTTATGTTTGCAATTTTAAAATGTTAGCTTTACCAAATTTTGAAAAATTTAGGTTCAAAAAAATTAGGTTGTTCTAATTAGTTTTTACTAATTTTCAATGTATTTAATTAATGTAAATAATATCATATAGTATGAATCTATGGAAAAGATTTTGGAATTGGTATGAGAATAAAATTCTTGGAAGTGTAATAATTATTGCAATCATTCAATTCATACAAATTCCACACATGATTTGGAATGCAGACCTTTATTTAGAACTCGGTTTTGTTGCAAGGATTCATCCGGCTTTAGATTGGCTGTTGTATGGAGTAGATCTGATTGAGATCGTTTCAATAATAAATGTGGGAATGATTATTTTCAGTTTAATAAAGAAAAGAAAAAAAAGTTACGAAAAACCAATACAGGTATTAGGTTTACAACAGAAAAAACCTTAGAAAATTTTTCGAGGTTTTGATAAAGAATAGAAAATTAGTAGGACTGATACATACCTCATTTTGTTTACTGTGTTCAAGTATCCATTTTGGATGATGCCCACAACAAAGAAGTATAAGCAAATCTGCCTATGCCTCTAGAACTATGATTGTATCATATTGAAATCAAAATTGAGTTCCAAATTCTATATGCGTTGAATATACATAAATGAAGATTACTGCTGTATGTGTGGGTTCTAGTATGTAGCTGGATAGTACTTACTAGTTATTTTTACCAAAACGGGAATAAGTCATTTAGATGTAAATTGGCTACTAAAAAAGTTATTTTCGGAAACTATCCAGTTGACGTTAAAAAATATGAAGAGATTAGAGATGAGCTTTTAAAATTTGGTTTGACATCAAATCAAGTAAAGGTATTTTTTTATCTTGGAAAATTTGGTTCAAAAACGGCAATTGAGATAAGCAGAAATTTAAGAATGCCAAGAACTGAAACGTATCATCTTTTGTCATCACTTCAAAGTAAAGGAATGGTTATGTCAAGTTTTAATCATCCAACTAAGTTTTCTGCAATTCCATTTGACAAAGCAATGGTTGCTCTTCTCAATGCAGAATCAGAACGGCTAAAATCTTTAAAAAATTCAGAAGATATCCTAAAAAAACTATGGGCTAAAATTCCTAACTTTGGATCCAGCTTTAATGAGATAGAAGAAGAGAAATTTCAGATATTAAGAGGTGAAAATCAGGTAAAAAGTAAAATCATGGATATGATTTCTGATGTTGAAAAAAAGTTTTTAATTCTTGGCTGCGAGGATGATTTTTTGAGATTTTATCGTGCAAATTTCCTTGAACTTTTTGAAAACAGCTCGATCAATTTCAAATTCCTTACTTCCACTTCAGAAAATGCATGGTACATTTTTGATGATATTGACAAATCAAAGATAAGACAAGTTGCCAATTCAGTTATAGAAAATCTCTGCTTTCTCATTAAAGATGATAAAGAAATCCTCATTTTTGTAAAAAATTCGAAAATTATCCAAAAAGAGGTAATTGCACTTTGGACAAATTCTAAATCTTTAATTTATTCTAATATTCTTTTGTTCAAGAGTTTGTGGTCTATCCAATCAGAATCCATTATAGAACAAAAGATTTCAAAATAGGTTCAATTCGGACCTAAAATGATGGATGATAGATTCTAACGGATAGTTGGTATTTCTGGCCTATACTGAGTGATGAAAAGAATTTACTGGGGGGTATTGTGTAGAATTTGTTTTGGATTTAAAATCAATCATTGGACTTGGCGTGGCAGGAAATTTCACCGGTCATCTGGAACAAGCAGGTGAAGCAGAAGATTTTGCAAATATTAAAGTTCAAGACGAAAAGGCGCCAAAGGGCTTGTTTCCTTTTTATTCAAATTCCAAAACGGGAAAGTTCATAGAAATTTATCCATTATCATCGAGCAAAATTTCTAGGCCGCCAAAAGGCGAGAGCCTACAAATTGAACCAGAGGTAGCACTAATTTGCGAAATTTCTTATAATAAGGGTCAAGTCATTGATCTCAAGCCAAAAAAATTTACGGCATTTAATGATTGCACCATTCGCAAGCCAGGAGCTAAGAAGATAAGTGAAAAGAAGAACTGGGGAAAAAACTCAAAGGGTATTTCCTTGACTCATATAGACATTGATGGATTCTCACGCGGAGGTGTAATGGATACATACCGCCTTGCCTGTTATTTGAAAAGGGATAACGAATTGCATGAATATGGTATAGATAGTCCTCTTATTGGTTATAGCTATTTTTATGAGAAGCTGCTCAACTGGATAGTTTTTAAAATGAATACACAGAACGATGAAGGTCCTTTGGAATCCATTGCAATGCATTTGAAAGAGTCCGGATACCCTGCTAATGCAGTTATAGCGATTGGCTCAACACGCTATACCGAATTCGGCGAAAGTACGTTTCTAGATGTTGGAGATGAGAGTTTCATTATAATTTATGATTCAAAACTCCATACCAGAAGATCCGTTGAGAAACTTATACAAGATTCAAATTACACTGTTAGTGGGCTATCCATTTTACATCAAATAGTTGTTTGAATTTTTGCCAAATACCCCTAGCTAAAGCTCAGTGGACAAGTAATCTTTAATGACTGGAAAACAAACAGCAACCCGTTTCATAAATCTTGGAATCTTTTCAAGAAAAAGAAAAAGAGGTAGTTCTCCATTCAGGAGAATTTAGTTACGTTGCTGGTATTGAATACCATGGCTTGCGTGGCCACATGCCCCATTTCACAATAAGTGAAATTACGGTAAGGTATATCATGACAATTATTGGTTCGATCCAGTTTGCATTTGCAGTTCCAGGTTCGATTCCCATAGCCGGCTCTACTCCATAGAGAAGTAATGCTCCTGCTCCTAGAGGCATTATTGCAACGAAGACAAACATGAGACTCCATGATCTTGCTATTGCGCCTCCCAAGTCACGATATGTGCCGTGTGGTTCTTTCCATTTGTCTTTTCCTAACCACGTCTGCATACCACCGCAGTACCAATACACCATTCCTTGTAACAGCATAGCACCTATAATGTTGCCCAGAGTTACTGGAACAAGATTATTGAACCATGCTTGGCCCCATGTAACTTCGGCACCAGCCCAAATTCCAGCTGACAGGGCAAAATGATTAACGATGCTGTGTTCAAACCCTGTAGCAAAGAATACTGATACTGGTATTCCGATCAAGACAATCTTGGCGATCACTTCTTGTGTTCTGAAGGCTCCCCATACACCCATGCCAATCATCCAGTTTGCAAAGATTCCACGGTAGAACAGCTGGTCCCATTGAAGACCGACTGACTTTACAGTAGCGATTTTTGCAAGCATGTTCATAAGTGGAGCTCCTACTGCGCCTGCTTGATCTGCGCCAATGACAATCATCCATCCAATGACAAATCCTGATATCCAGTGACCTGCATGTGTTATACCCCATTGATAAAACACCTCTAGCCACTTTAGTTGACCCGTCATCAGCGATATTCCCGTAGTCATATAGTCCCCAGTTACTAGGTTGGAACCATATATGATGACGAGTACTAATGCGGCGAAGCCGAAGATGCCGAACATGAGGAACTTTCCAAGTCCTGGAGATAGGTCTGTTGCCACAGTTGACATGACCATCCATGCAAAGAAGGCTGCAAATGCAAGATAACACATTGACTGCCAGCCCATTATTATGCCCTGAGCTGGATTACATTTTGCCTTTGCAACTCCTAAGTTACTTAATGTTTTGATTGTATCCCGTATGCCAAGTAATGCTGCATTCATCCGTGGTGGAGGAACATCAGTTGGCGTACTAGGAGGTTCTGTTTGCGTACTCATACTTCACGTAGCTGACTTTTCTTATTATATAACGTTAATTGTATTATTCCGGTTTATATCATCAATTTCAGATCTATGTAACTAGATCTTTTATCTACAGTTAGTTGAGCAAAAAATGACAAAAATTTAGAGTTCGCTTACAATATAAAAGATCTAGCCATCTTATTGACTTTGTAAAGACCATAAATTCTAATAAAATTCCCCGACATCGGGTAATTTGCATCCAGTCCATGCACATGTGTTAAAAAAACCAATTTAAGGCTGTATAATATCACAAAAATGGTTTGGGGAGTTTATTATTGCTCATACATCTAGCTTTATCATTACTCGTTTTACCGGCAGCTTTTGGGGAAGAGTCTAGTGGTATGATTATCAACGAGCTTGAACTAAATCCGCCTCCAGGGGAAGCTCAATGGATAGAACTGTATAATCCAACCACATCTTCAGCTTCTTTGAACTCTCTTGAATTATTGTCCGTCGATGGTGAAAAAGTCAAAAAAAGATTCAGTCTTTCACCTATCTTCCAGGAAAACATCAAACCCGGGGAATACTATGTAGTACAAATAGGGGAACCGCAAAATAATTTCTTTGACTATAGACTTAATTCATTTGTTTTATCGGATGGACAAACAACTTTAGATTCTGTACGTGGGTTGAGTGATGAACTTGCAAATGAACGGACTTGGCAGCGCTTTCCAGATGGTGGAGATACGGGAGAATTCAAGGATTGGACTTTTAGACCAGCTACAAAGGGGACAGAAAATAGCGACGTAATGACACTTGTTGCCGAGTGTTACCTCAATCCATTCTGCTGGGGGGCACTAGATGTATTTATGCACAGAGCACATATCGTAAAAGTAGAAGATGTTCAGTTTTCGATTGGCACATTTTATGATCCCACTTTACTTAGGGTATACTTAATTCCTGAAGAAAAAAAAATTACAATAAAGAAACCATTAGTAGACTTGGCTCAGGGGGATAGACCTGCATTTATGCACGTAACAATACCTATTGAACTTTTGAGTGGGACCTATTCTGTCAATTCTGAAAAGGGTCCACTGCCTTTTGAACAAATAGATAATGGAACCCACTCTCGGTTGATAATAGGAGGGCTTTCACACGAAAGTTTGATTGAAATAACCGGGACAGTAATTGTTCCTGAATTTCCACTTGGCACGCTAATGCCAATGGTGGCTACAATTTTTCTAGTCATATTGTTAAAGCAGAGATTTTGGAAATATTGAGGTTCTCATAAGAAAATATGTTTTGGTCAAGCTGTCTAACTCCTGTAAGGAATTTTCATCTTGTCAAGAAATTTTTATGTCTTGAATTATTCAGCACATTATTGTTATGTGTTTGATTGTACTGCGATCTAAATATTGATCGATCGATCTAAAGCGATCATGTAGATCTAAATAAAGTAGCAATCCCAAAAAAAGAGTATAATACTACTTGATCGATTACACTATTGAGCAATATGGCAGATTTAGTAGTAACAGATGAAACCATAATGGCCGCAAAACTTGCTATGGAAGCAAAAGGATACAATTACACAGGCGCTGGCGGGAAGAAATCACTGGCAGCAGTCATTAAGAGAAATCCTGTATTCTTAGCTGCAGCAATAAATGGAGTGCAAAGACTTACAACCTCTGATGCGGACGCGATCGCAAATACTCTTGGCCTTTCGGCACAACAAAAGGCAGAGTACAATCGCCACCCAAGGAGAAAATTCTCAGCATTGCCAAATGATCCATTCAATTACAGATTGATAGAGGTCATAGCAAACTATGGGGATCCCGTAAGAGAGATTGTCAATGAATTGTTCAATGACTTCACCCTCCCAGGAAGTGGAGATTCAGGACGTGGTGGAGACGGAATAATGAGTGCAATTGACTTTAGTTACCACGTCTTTAGACGTACAGAAGGTAACCAAATACCTGAAACAATATTACAAGAAGCAGATCCAAAGATGAACAACAGATGCACCATATTAATGGACGGCAAGTGGCTAAACTTCAAAGCATTCTAGCAAAAAAGTAAAGCGGTTATAACCAAACTTTCCCTTTTTTTATTTTCAACAATCGGTAAGAAGGTGTCCGATAAATTTCAAACCAATTGTTAAATCGAGATCCCCAAAAGGATTTTTACATTTGCAACGAACCTACATTCCTTTTACTTGGTTTGCTTTGGGATTTTTTGTCACACGATATTTTATTGTTTTAAGATTGCATCCTAATTCTTTGGGCAGATAAACCATTCCAGTTTCAATCTTCCACCACTTTCCACTTTTTGCAACAAAAATAATACATTGTTCCTCTTGGTTCTTTACCCTCTTCAAAATATGATCCTGCACCTTGTAATCTCATTGGCTTGCCGCATTCATCACAAATTGTTTCCTTTTCTTTGATTTCTTCTATTGTTTTCAAGTTGCATCTTCCCTTGCATGAGAACTCGTTACTTCATTGGCTGCACTCCATACCATAGAACAATACCTGCATTTTTCTACATGCTTGGCTAAAAAGATCCCCTCTTGAAATCGAACGTCTTGTGGACTCAATCCTATTCTATGAGCCAAGTCCTCAACTCTTGCTCTCTTTTCTTCATCCATTTCAACTCCTTCTGCTGTTTTTTCTAAAAGTGGATCATTTCTTAAAACATCTTCTTCATCAAAATTTTCCGAATGCAACAAGATAGAAAAAAGCTCCATGAATAAAACATTGGTAATAAAAGGAATTAGACAAACTAAGCTCTAACAAAACATATTTTCGACTACCTAGTCAAACGCAGTTTTTCAATCGTAAAAGCGATTAAAATTGCTTATCTACAGGCGTAAGTTTTCATCTTTCAAACCTGAATGGTCAAAAGTGAGGCCATTATCAATTAAATGTCGATCAGTCTACCGATTGCACTAAAGGATCAATTCTCAAGTGAATAGATCTTTTTTGCTAGGAGTGAAGTCTTTCATAATCTTGTATGGTGGAAAATCTACCTCATTTTACATGTTAAATCATAACTTAAGAATCGAAATAAACAATGGTCTAATTATTTTTTTATTTGTTTAACACATTATTTAATTCTAAAATGCTAGACTTTTTCTTTAATTCCTTGATAACTATAATATTGTCATCTATCATTGAATGTGTATTTAGCCTAAATTTCATTAGCACATTTAAAAATTCAACTCGTTCTTCAGGATTCAGAGTTTCATTGGCCTCATTTATGAGACCATCCAGATTTGAAAGTAACATCCTCAGAACTAACAAAGACTTCTTGAATATTTTGATCTGTCGCTTTGGTGACGTATCTTGTTGTGAGGAAGTATTGTAATTATAGTCACCAATAACTTGCTCTAACTCTATTTCCTTCTTCGAAGCTTTAGTGATCTCTCTAATGTTCTTAACGGACAAGTTTTCATCAATGATTGCATCTTTAAGCAATTGTTGGTACCCCTCATCCAGATTAACCAGTTCCATTGCATGAGAAACGCCAAGATTTTTTTGAGATATTTCATATAGGATCTCTTTTGGAAGTCTAAGTAACTGAATTCTGGCAGAGATGTTTTGCTCGCTTTTGGAAATGACTTTTGCTAGATGAGAAACTCCTCCCCAACCATAGTCCACGATGTATTTCTTGAAAGCCTCTGCCTCTTCTATAGGATCAAGACTTTTTCTTTGTATATTTTCAACAAGCTGGATTTCAAACGCTGCCTTGTCAGACAGTATCCTAACAATACAGGGAATTTTTTTCCACCTTAAGAGTTTACATGCATTATATCTTCGGTGACCTGAAACTATTTCAAAACCTACTTCTGCTGGTCTGACCGTTATGGGTTGAATAAGGCCATGCTCCCGTATGCTTGCAGCTAATTCCCTTTTTGCATCAACTTGAACAATTAGAGAATTTCCTGTCCTGACTGTTAGCACTGCAGGTTTTATGCTGCGAATTTCAATGAGGTCTTGAATAGATTGGTCAGTAATAAGGATCATTGGTACCCCTTGGTGATGTACTCCACGTCTTTACTCATGTTAATTCCAAAAGGTAGTGATATTAATAAACTTAAATTTATTGTTGAGGTCTCCCGATATTTTCCTAACATTATAGATATGCAGGTGTTGTGAAGCACAGAAATGAAATGATGTTTTTTCCAATAAAATAAATTTCATTTAAAATTATAAATCACTAAAACTACGAAAATCCTTCAACAATCAAAGATTCATGCGAAAAGGTCTTTTTTGGCCAATCTTAATTCCAGTTTTTTGGTTTTTTTAAAAAACTAAATTACACAATATTTTAGTAATAGAAATTATATTTTTTAAGACTCAGTTCTGAAATGCCTAAAAATCCAATTCCATGTTTATTTTCATGTGCAAGTTTTTCATATTATTTTTCTTTGATGAAAATTTGGCATTGCTTTTGAATATTCGTTTCTACTACGGTAAAAAAACAGAACCTTAAAAGTTAAATCGAAGCCAAAAATATTCTAAGGGTGGAATCAAAGAAATGAAAGACAAGAGTGGAGATGTAAAAAAAAAGAAACCAGCTTCTAGGAGGTTTTGGATTGTTTATGGGATAGTAGCTATCGGTGGGGCCGCTATACTATACTTATTGGGCTGGGTTATTTGATGGCCAAAAATCGAGTCCATGTATAAGACCTGATTTTATACATGAGATGTAGATCTTATATACCGACAGCAAGATTATCTTTTTGATTGGATTACCAAAAATATGAAAAAATGCCTCTTGAAAGGGAGGTATTGTGGCAAGGTCCAGTAAAAATAGACCAAAGTTTCGTTAAACATCTTTCAGACTCAGACCATCATGAAGATTTTCAAATATACACAATAAGAGATTCTAAATATCATAAGGAGGATAATGGACAATATGACAACACCGAATTGGTGGGAGATTTTCCTAACACGGTAACAGTAATTGTAAAAGGTAAAGAAATTTTGGATTATATGCAGTGTTCCGCATTTAAGGACTATGAATATGTGGAGAGGACTAAGGGATTCTTCTTCAAGTCCGGTGTAAAAAAAAGGACAGTGGTTAAAGGCTTTGTCCTTGAACCTCTTTCAGATACTAAAGTAGTGGATCATGCATGCTTAGCCTCAATTCAATTCGATAATCAAGAAACTGGCAACGAAATACAATGGAATTTCGTTCATACGGGACTAACCGATAAATTTGTTTCAGAAAGTGATTTTTTTACTTTGGGGGGATCATTTACTCTAGAAAAGTTGGGATTGGCAGGGTTCGCCTCAGGCTCTCATGGTTCAACTATCACCTTCTCTACCGACCCCAAACACTCCGCAACAATTGCTTTCGTTGCTTCAGACTCTAAGCCTTTCACAGTACTCCTTTATTCCAAATACGGAACGAAGAGGCTTACATACACCAATGCTGGGTTGAAGACAGAGGAGTGGAAACCAGAAGAACTCACAGACCCAGCTCCAAAGTCAGGGCAGTCAGAAGCCTCCAACGATGCGTTAAAGATTCTTAATACTCGACTCGCTAGAGGAGAATTAACGATATACGAGTATGAGGAGCTTCGAAAGGCAATAGAAGGTGAAAATCGCCATTCTTATACTGACTATTGGGCATAATCAAAACCGAATCATTTCAAATCTTTTGATATGAAATTGTCATGACTGATATTCTCAATCTGGCAAGTTGTCACAAGGGATGATGTATAACAACTCATCAATCAGGATGGAAATTAATTGGAACCACAAAAAACACTTTTGCAAAAACCAACAGATTGCAATTGATTATCCGTCTTCATTTGGGTATTGTATTATTATATTATATTTTGAACGCGTCCTATTTTTCCATTGTCCAATTCAACTTTAATTCCATGAGGATGAAAATTACTCGAAGTAAGAATTCTCTTAACTATGCCTTCAATCAAATTTTCGGTACGTTGATCTTGTTTTTGTACTATCTGTACCGTCACTCCAATTTTTATTTTATCCCTTGAAGGTACAGCACACAATGATTTTTGGTACTGATGATGGATTCTAAATCTTTGTTTTGATAAAATTGCGGAGTTTTGAGAGTTACTCTAAACAATTTCTAATTTTGTTTGTGATTTTGGAAACATTCTTTGCAATAAACAGGTCTGTCGTCTTTTGGCTTGAATGGTATTTGACATTCATTTCCACA